>Ga0335075_10007060_pt1 | contig 17325 bp, 15 predicted proteins | sample Lox_Sample_24_FD_206723 | JGI IMG/M metagenome (GOLD analysis project Ga0335075, IMG submission 206723) | Soil microbial communities from Loxahatchee National Wildlife Refuge, Florida, United States - Lox_Sample_2.4 | ecosystem: Environmental > Terrestrial > Soil > Wetlands | place: USA...
ACCGCGAGCCGGCCGATGGCCAACGGACCGTCGCTGCCCTCAACCGAGATGACCCTGGTCAATCTCGCCTCCGCGGGCCACACGCATGGTCTCGACGAGTCCACGCTGGAGCCGGTCGCTCGCCACATGGCCGCCGTCGCGGCCCGGGAGGGGTACGAGCACGGCGGTGCCGTTCGCGAGTACGACGTCCGCATCTACGATCACCAGCTGCCCGGCGGCATGACCGGAACGTTCAAGGCGCAACTCGCCCAGCACGGGATGGACGATCGCTTCGACGCCGTCCTGGATGAGATCCCGCGGGTGCGCGAGGAGCTCGGCTACCCGGTGAGCGCCACCCCCTTCTCGCAGTTCATCGGGACCCAGGCCCTCATGAATGTGATCGCCGGCGAGCGCTACACGGCGACGATCGATGAACTCGCCCTCTACGTTCAGGGCGCATACGGGTCGCCTCCGGCCCCGATCGACCCCGACGTGGTGGACCGCATCCTCAGCACCCCCCGAGGCCGGGCGCTGGCCGGCTGGAAGCGGCCGGAGATGACGCTCGACGAGGTGCGCCAAGCGTACGCCGGCACGACCAGCGTCTCGGACGAGGAGCTGTTTCGCCTGCACTTCGCGCCGCAGGAGGACGTCGAGGCCACTCGGGCGGCGGGCCCGATGCGGACCGATTACCCGGTTGGTGGGCTCCTTCCCGAGGCCGTCGAGCAGGCACTGGCTGTGCGCGGCGCTCGCCGGGTCGCCATCCGGGATGGTGACACCGCCGTCGAGCTGCGCCGTTAGTCCCGGCTCAAGTCACGCGGAAGACCCGGTACTCGACGATGGGACCCGGGTGCAGGCGGCCCTCACCGAGGAACAGCGTCCGGTTCACCCACCCGTAACGCTCATCTCCCGTCTCCAGCCGTGGTGCGGTGCGGAAGTAATGCTCGGAGTAATCGCTGGATCTCTGGCCGGCGTTCGCGGCCAGAGACGCCTCGTTGTACTCGATGACCCCGAAGTACTGAACGTACAGGTGAGCACCGTTGTCGGTGATGATGGTGAGACGAACGTCGAGCCGCCCGTAGCCGTCGGGACCGGTGAGAATCCAGTCACCACCGCCGGTATCCACGGTGCCGTGGATCCGCTCACCACTCACCTTCCCGGAGAGCACCTTGCGGATCCGCCGCTCGCCGAACGGGCCGAGCCCGACGGGCGTCGACGGAGCCAGCTCGGCGCTCATCGTGAACTCGTAAACGAGCTCCACGGGCCGGTCCCGGTGAGCTATCCGACCGGCACGAGCATGGCGCGCTCGGTGTCGAGCGCGCTCCATACATCGTGACGCCCGTAGTGGAACGGAAGGAATGTCTCGGCGGCCACACTCGCCACCGCCTCGCACTGGCCGATCAGGTCGCACTCGGTGTAGGTCGCCCGCAGCACCTCGCGCACGGGTAGCTCGTCGACCGGATCGTGGACAGTGCCGCGCAAACTGAGGCTTCCCGTACCCACCCGTTGCACACGCGTCGTGATCTGGAAGCGGGCCACGGTGAGAATCGCGTCCTCCTGCAGCCCGATGCCCGAGGCATCCGGGCGAGCCTTGAAGTTGAAGTTGATGCCCTCGGCCTCGCCGGGGCCGCGGTCTTCGGGCAGGTCGGCCTCGAGCTCGAGCAGGCGAACGCCATGGCGCTCGACGTAGCCGTGGTAGCGATGCCCGCGCCGGTGCAGCCGGCTCTCGGCAAGCTTCTTGGGCTCTCCGAACACGTCCCGGCCGTAGATCGTGGGGATGTCGCCGTCCATCCACATCGAAAGGACGTAGGCGCCGGCGAGCTCGCCGTAGCGGGCGTGCACGTAGAGCGCGCCCCCGTAGAAGTCGCCGACGCAGTTTGACTGCCAGCGGCCGACCATCGCGTTGATGACGGGTTGCTCACCCGGCTGCAGCGGGGGCGGAAGGATCTCCGCCACGACGGCCGGATCGGTGAGGAAATCGATCGAGAGCATCTCGCCGTTGACGAACCTGGGATGACTGAGCGCATGCTCGATTTCGCTGATTTCCTCGGGAGTCTTCACGTAGCCCATGACATGCTCCTGTTAGATGAGGGTGATGCGGTAAGTCGTGCCGCCGGAGGGTCCTCGGCGCTCGGAGCCGGGCGACCGGCCCGTGCGTCTCGGAACAGCTTCTCGGGGTGAAACCGGGTGCGGTCCATGTGCTGGACGCCTTCGGCGTCGACCGCACCGCTGCCGCACGACAGCAGCGCCCAACGGCTGAGCGCCACCGCCAGCTGCGCGATCCCGCGTCGAAGCCCCAGGGCCTGCACGGCCACCGATCCAAGCTCGCCCAAGGCGTCGGTCTCCAGCCGGACGCAGAGCACCTCGAGCGCGCGCTCGGCGTGTGTGAGCCGCCAGCCCAGGCGTCCGAGCGACGGCGCCGGTGCAAGACCGTGCTCGGCGCGCCATCGAGTGGCCCCGCGGTGAGCAGCCCGGGCCACGCCAAGCGCCGCCAGCGCCTCGGCCAGATGCCCGGTGGCCCGCAACCACGAGCTCAGCCGCCCCGCGCCGCCCTCGTCCGCGTCGAGCACCCGCTCGGGCTCGAGCCAGAGAGCATCGAAGGCAAGCGCTGCCGCTGCGCCCGCCCGGCGTCCCGACGCGTGCGGAGCCGGGATGCGCCGAACCCCGGGCCGGTTCAGCGGGACGATCGCCACCACGGGATGCGCGCCACCGTCCTGCACCCAGCACTCCACGGCCGCGTGCGAGGCAATGGCGGCGCCCGACAGGACGTCTCGGGTGAAACCAGACAGGCGCCATCCGGACCCCTCGCGCCGCAGGCGCAGCTGACCGGGACCACGGGGAACCAAGCATCCCGCCCGGTCGCTGATCGGTAACGGGACCTCGATGTGACCGCGGCTGCCCGGCTCCAAGCGTCGGGCCGCGGCGATGCAGCGAGCCGGGGCGCGCGAGAGCGCGATCAAAGCGCCCAGCGCCGCGTCGCCCTCGGAGAGCATGATGAGTATGCGGCACGCCTCGCCACCGGACAGACCCGCGCCCCCTGCGGCGGACGGTTCGGTCAGGGTGGTGAAGCCGGCGCGGTCGGCCAGGCGCAGAAACTCGCGGATGAGGATGAGCGCGCCGCTGGAGGCCGGGCCAAGCCGGTCGACGACGAGTCCGACCGGCAGCACCAGGGCCTGGCTGAAGTCATCTGCCCGTTCCGGCCACTGGCCGGTGGCTCGAGACGGAGCCGACCGCCCTCGGCGATCCAGCGGATGAGAGCTCACGGCCATCGTCCCGCCCGACGCTACTCGCCAATCCGCAAGCGCCCGGAAGGGCTCGCGGCGGGAGGTTGGAAGTCCTACAGCGACCTGGCGAGACGGGCGCGCGGGACCACGAGTGGGTCCTGGGAGCCGTCGGCGATCGGCAGATCGATATCGAGCCCCGCCTTCTCCCAGGCGATGCGAAAGTCGTTGACGTGACGGCGCATGACCTCGGCGGCGAGTCCCGAGTCGCGGGTCTCGATCTCAGCCAGGATGCGGTGGTGGTAGCGCAGCGCGGCCACGGTCAGGGCCGAGGACTGGATGAAGCGGTAGAGGACCGGCAGCAGCAGCTTTGAGATCGGTGTGCGCGCGACGATCAGGGCCGGGTTGCGGCTCATCTCGGCGATCATCGTGTGCAGCTCGTCGTCGAGCCGCGACCACTCGGCGAAGTCGTCCAGGCAGCGCTGCTGGGCATCGAGGTTCTGGCGCAGGGCCCGGATGTCGCCGTTGTCGACCCGCTCGGTGGCCAGCCGCGTGAGCTCCGGGTCGAGAACCAGAAGCGCCTCGTGGAGGTGGGCGAAGGTCACGTTGCGCCGGCGCATGACCGCCGCGAGCTCGCGGTGCGCGGAGTCGTCCCGGTGGCCACTGACCACCATCATCTTCGCGCTCGCTCGCTCGATCAGCCCCGCCTCCTGGAGGGTGCGCAGAGCTTCCCGCACGGTCGACCGGCTCACCCCGGCCTGGCGGGCGATCACGAGCTCCGAGGGCAGGCGCTCGCCCTCCCGCAGCTCGCCCGAGACGATCCGATCGCGCAGCACCTCGGCCAGCTGCTCGTAGGCCCGGGGCACCCGTAACCGCTGCCGGATGAAGCTTGTGTCCTCGGTGCTCATCGGGTGTTCAGCTTAGCCCTCGCTGCGGAGCTGCTCCGTCGCGCGCGCGATCGCCTCGGCGCTGGGCAGCAGGCTCCGCTCCAGCTCAGGGCTGAACGGCATCGGCACCCATGGGGTTCCGAGCCGGCGGACCGGGGTGAGGAGCTCATCGAACAGCTGGTCGGCCACGCGGGCGGCGATCTCTGCGCCGGCCCCAAAGTCCTGGACCGCCTCGTGGACGACGAGCAGCCGGCCCGTCCGGGAGACCGAGTCCAGCACCGTCTCCATGTCGAGCGGGACGAGCGAGCGGAGGTCGATTACCTCCACCGAGACCGTCGTTTGCTCGGCCGCAGCCAGGCATTCCCGAAGGGTCTGCCCCCACGTGACCACGGTGACCTCATCGCCCGAGCGGGCGACGCGGGCACGGCCGAGCGGCAGCGGATCCTCGCCGAGGCTCCCTCGCATGCCGTAGAGGCGGCGGTTCTCCACGAACAGCACCGGATTGGAGTCCCGCACGGACGCAAGCAGTAGGTCGTGCGCATCACTGACCGTTGCCGGCATGACGACCTTGAGGCCGGGCACGCCGGCGAACATCGCCTCCAACGACTGAGAGTGCTGCGCCCCGGCGCTTCGCCCCGCCCCGGTCTGCGTCCGGAACACGATTGGCACCGTCACCTTTCCCGCTGTCATGTAGGGGAGCTTGGCCGCTTGATTGATGATCGGATCCAGGCAGACGCCGACGAAGTCCATGAACATGATCTCGACGATCGGCCGTAGCCCGGTCATGGCGGCGCCCACTGCGGCGCCGACATAGCCCATCTCGCTGATCGGCGTGTCGAGCACGCGCTGCGAGCCGAACCGCTCATGAAGTCCGCGGGTGACGGTGAAGATCCCGCCGCCCGCGCCCACATCGATACCCATGAGCACGACCCGGTCGTCCTCGGCCAGCGCCTCGGCCATGCCGGCATTCAGCGCGTCCATGTAGCGCACCGCCTCGGTGGCGGGACTAGATGAGGACATGGGCGAAAGCCTCCTGCTCGTCGGGAGCCGGCGCCTCGCGGGCCTCCGCGACGGCCCGCTCGACCGCTTCCTGGGCGCTCCGATCCGCATCGTCCAGATCCTCCGGCGGCGCCGCGCCGGACGCGAGGAGCCGCTCGCGCTCGAGCGCGAGCGGGTCGCGCCGGCGCCAGAGGTCGGCCTCCTCGGCCGGCTTGTACGGCTGCTGGTCGCCTTCGTAGTGGCCCTGCCAGCGGTAGGTGAGTGCCTCCAGGAGAACCGGACCGTGGCCGGTCCGGCACTCTTCCGCCGCGGCGGCCGTGGCCGTGGCCATCGCCTCGACGTCGTTGCCATCTACCTCATGGGCAGTGATGCCGTACGCCGCCATCCGGGGGGCGACGCCCTGGACCCGGGTCATCCGGCTCGAGTCCGTGAACTCGGCGTACCGATTGTTCTCGCACACGAACACCACGGGCAGATCCCAGATCGCCGCCAGGTTCACTGCCTCGTGGAAGGCCCCCTGATTGACAGCCCCCTCGCCGAAGAACGCGACGCTGACCCGTCCCTGATCGAGCAGCCGGCTCGAGAGCGCGGCGCCGACGGCGAGCGGGACGCTCGCTCCCACGATGGCGTTGGCGCCCAGAATGCCCCGCTCCGGGTCGGCCACGTGCATCGAACCGCCCTTACCGTGGCACAGCCCCGTGGCCCGGGCAAACAGCTCGGCCATCATCCCGTTCACGTCGGCGCCCTTGGCCAAACAGTGGCCGTGCCCGCGATGAGTGGTGGCGATGTAGTCGGCCGGCCTCAGCTCCCAGCAAACGCCGACCGCGACCGCCTCCTGTCCGAGCGACGTGTGAACAAACCCGGGCAGCTGGCTGTCGCGATAGAGCGCTGACACGGCCAGCTCGAAGGCGCGGATCAGCGCCATCCGTTCGTAGCGCGCGACCGGCGAGCGCCCCACACCGGGCTCGTCGGGCTCAGAGAAGGTGCCCATGGTTGCCTCTAATTTCGGTCGGATGGTCTGACAAAACTTCTTACCAAATCGGCTTGACAGCCGCAAGTCGCTCGTTTTATGGTCCTGCTGTCGGACCAAAGTGGCCGGAGGGACCACTTCCGGTACGAGAGGAGAGGATCGGTTCCCGTTGATCACGCCCGTGGTCATGCCGCAGATGGGTCTCGAGGTCACGGAAGGCACCGTCGTCACGGTCGCCGTCGTGTCCGGGCAGTCGGTGTCGGCGGGGGAGGTCCTCGTGGAGATCGAAACCGACAAGGCGCTGACCGAAGTCACCGCGCCCCGCGATGGGACGGTCGCCGCCGTCGCCGTTTCCCAAGGAGACGTGGTCTCGCTCGGGGCCGTCCTGGTCACGCTGAGCGACGGGGAAACGGTCGCCGCGCCGCAGGCCACGGGCGCCGATCACGGATCACTCCAGCGCTCGGCGCAAACTGACGAGGTCCCGGCTGCCGCTGCTCGCGCGCCCGCGGCGCACGGACGCAACGGCTACGGACGCCTGCGGATCGCCCCCGTGGCCCGCCGTGCCGCCACCCGGCTCGGAGTCTCGCTCGAGACCGTGACCGGCACCGGTCCGTCGGGCCGCATCACCCTGGCCGACGTGGAGCGCGCCTCGGTCGGTGAGCCCGGCGCGGCCCCGGCCGCCGAACCCGGCGCTGCCCCGGCCGCCGAACCGACCCCGCCCAACGGCTTCGTGGAACTCGTCCCACTCAGCGGCACGCGCCGCGCCATCGCCCGCCGGATGACCGCCAGCCAGGTGATCCCCCAGTTCTCGCTGGAGCGCGAGATCGACGCCGCCTGGCTGCTTGCCAGCAAGGACGCCCTATCTGCTCCCGCCCCAGGAGCCGTACGGCCGAGCCTCAACGACATGCTGGTTCAGGCCGTGGGGGAGCTTGTCCTTCGCCATCCCGCGCTGGCCACCTCGTACGTAACCGAGGGCGCCCCGGAACCCTGTATCGGCCGCCGTGATGGGGCCGACATCGGTCTCGCCGTGGCCGCCGATCGCGGCCTGGCGGTCCCGGTCATCCGGCGCGTCCACGAGCGCACGCTGACCGAAGTGGCCGCGGAACGCGTTCGGCTCGTCGGCGAGGCCCGTAGCGGCCGGCTGCGCGCCGATGACATGCAGGGCGCGGCGGTGACCATCTCCAACCTTGGGGCGTTCGGGATCGACCGCTTCGTCGCCATGCTCAACCCCGGCGAGGCCGCGATCCTCGCCGTGGGGCGTGTGCTCGAGCGGGTCCGTCGCGAAGGACGCGGCTTTGCGCTCGTACCCACCCTCGCCCTCACGCTGACCATCGATCATCGCGTGATCGACGGTGCCCGCGGAGCCGAGGCCATGGGCGAGCTGTGCTCGCTGCTCGAGGGGGCGATGACGTGGCGGACGTGAGCGGGGGGCCGCCCGGTGCCGCGCTCGTGGTTGGGGGCGCATCCGGTATCGGCCGCGCCTGCAGCGAGGCGCTCGCCGCGGCCGGCTGGACCGTTCGGATCGCCGACCTGTCTCCCGAGCCCGGCGACGGCACCGCGCTCACGCTCGACGTTCGAGACCGGACGGCGATCGCCGCCGCCGTGGAGACTCTCACCTCCACAGCGGGCGCACTCGGCGCGGTTGTCTACTCCGCCGGGACGGCGCGCGTCACCCCGCTGCTCGACATCACGGTCCGGGAGTGGGAGCTGGTGCGCTCGGTCAACCTCGACGGCGCCTTCCACGTGTTGCAGCTGTGCGCTCCTCACATGGCACGAGGAGCGTCGTTCACGCTCGTCTCCTCGATCGACTCTCATTCCCCGGTCCCCGGTCTCGCCCATTACTGCGCGGCCAAGGCCGGGAGCGAGGCGCTCATCCGTTCCGCGGCTCTCGAACTCGGTCCGCGCGGCATCCGCGCCAATGCGGTGCTGCCCGGCGTCGTCCGCACCCCGCTCATGAACACCCAGCTCGACCGGCCCGGCGTGTCGGAGGCGTTCGTCGGCCAGACGCCCTTGGGCGCGATCGCCGAGCCCGCGGAGATCGCCGACGTGGTCGCGTTTCTCGCCTCTTCGGCCGCGCGCTGGATCACCGGGGTGTGCCTGCCCGTGGACGGCGGCATGAGCCTGCGCGAACACCCCCAACTGCATGCCTCCCCGACCTCGGTCACCTCCCGCGACCGCGAAAGGACACTTACGTGACCACCGAGCAAACGACGAGTTCCCTAACCGTCTCACCGGGCCGCTGCGAAGAGCTCCTGAGCCAGTTCGTGTCGATCCGCAGCGTCGTGGGAGAGAAGACCACGGCCCACCTGTGGCTGAGCGACCGGTTGCGCGAGCTCGGAATGACGGTCGAGCACTACGCCGTGGAAGGGCAGCCGATGCCGCTCGTGCTCGGAGTGCTCGAGGGCGAGGACGACACGCGTCCCGGCGTGATGTTCGACGGCCACTACGACACGGTGGGGGCGGTGGCCGCCGACTGGTCGGGGGACCCGTTCAAGGCCCGGGTGCAGAACGGCGTCCTGTACGGGCGCGGCGCGGTCGACTCCAAGGGTTCCGACGTCGCGATGCTGACCGCGATCGAGGCGCTCGTCCGATCCGGCGACCCACGTCACGGCCCGATCTACTACATGTCCGACTCCGACGGAGAGATCGGTTTCCGCGGAGCGACCCTCATGGCCGACCTCGGGGTGACGGAGCGGTTGGGCACCCTGTTCTCGGCCGAGGCGACCAGCTGCCGGGGCATCGACATCGCCTACCCCGGCATCTCGACCTGGAAGATCACCGCGATTGGCCGGACCGCGCATCCGACCGAGCCCGAGCACGGGATCAACGCGATCACCAAGATGGCCAAGCTCGTCACCGCGGTCGACGCCGGCCGGATCAGCCTGCCGCGTGGTGACTCGCAGTGGTTCGAGCCGCGAGTCACCACCAATGCCATCCGTACCCAGCCGGGTGGGGGCTGGGCGATCCCGGCTCGCTGCGACGCGGTGCTGTCGATCCTGTCCCCAAGCGGCACCCGGCTGCGGGACATCGGGGACGCGCTCGATGCGTTCCTGCGCCAGCTCGAGCAGGAAGACGGTGAGGTCCGCTTCGAGCGCAAGCTGCTCCCGATGGGGGGTGGCCGCCTGTGGTTGCGACCCGGGGAGTGTGATCCGGCCGCACCCGGGGTGCAGGCGCTCCGCCAGGCGATCGCCGAGGTGACCGGAGACGCCGGCGAGGTGCGCAAGTTCAACGGCGGCTGGGTCGACGGGGCCGAGTTGATGCGTCCCGACGGGAACGGCTTCGGCGCGCCGGCGGCAATCACGTTCGGCCCTGGCGAGTTCGAGCAGGCCCACAGCGTTGACGAGCACATCGAAATCCAGGAGGTCGCTCGCGCGGCCGAGATCTACGCCCTGGCCACCCGCAATCTGCTCGCCTGAGCGAGCGCAATCCGGAGGAGAGGGAGAAGAGCATCGATGATCGTTTCGGACCCCGACACAGCCCCTTCGCCGGCCGACGCTGAGCCTACGCCGGCGCCCGACCCCTACAGCGAAGCCGTCGGCACGTTCGTGCGCATGAGCGCCGCCCTGAACGCGACCAGTGTCGACGGGGTGCTCAGCGTGATCGCTCGCGCCACGCGCGAGCTGATTGGCGTCGCCCGCTGCTCGATCTATCTCAGAGAAGCCGAGGGCGGCCTCTTCCGCGGACGCGTCACCGACGGGTGCGTGCGCGAGATGGAGCCGTATGTGAAGCGATCGCTGGCCGGCATGCCGGCCGACGGAATGACGTGCGAGCTGCTGGAGACCCGGCGCCCGGTGATCATCGCCGACGCCTACAACGATCCGCGGATGATCCGCTCCAACACTCGCTTCTGGAACATCCGCTCGATGATGGCCGTGCCCATGTGCTGCAGCGATCAGGTCATCGGGATCATCTACGTGGACAACGTCGACCGCCCGCATCACTTCACCCCGCTCGACGCGGAGCGCGCGTGCGCGTTCGCCGGTCTGGCCGCGTCAGCTGTGATGGCCGCTCAACTGCGCGCCGAGCTCGCCGAGAAGCTCGAAACGGCCGAGGCGCGGGTGCGCGTCCTGCGTCGCGTGAGCACGTTCGAGGAGCGCCTCAGCGAGCTCGTCGTCTCCGGCGCCGGTCTCGACCGCCTGGTGGCTGCCATCGCACAGATGCAGGGCAAGCCATGCGCCGTGTACGACGCCAATCTGCGCCGCCTCGCCGCGGCCGGACCCGAGGGAAACGAGCAGGCCCGCCCGACGCTGCTCGAGCCTCCGCAGATGAATGCGTCCGCCGTGCGCGATGCCATCGCCGCCGGGGCGGGAGCGCGCGTATCGGTGGTGCCCCCGGTTCCCGAGGCCGGGATCTCGCGCCGGCACCTGGTGGCTCCAATCGAGATCGACGGCGAACTGTGGGGATATCTGGTGCTGATGGAACACCGGGTCCGCTTCAGCACGGCCGACATGCTCATGCTTCGCCGGGCGTCGACTCAGATCGTGCTCTACGCCACCAACGAGCGCCGGGCGGTTGAAGCCGACTGGAACGCCGGAGCCTCACTCGCCGCCGAGCTGCTCACCTCCGGTTCGGATCCAGAGACCGTCGCTCGCCGCGCCGCCCGTCTGGGCGTCCGGCTCGACGGTCTCCACGCCGTCGTCGTGCTCGCGACGCGCGACCAGCAGCGGGTGGACTTCCGGGCGGTGGCGGCTGCCTTCCGCGAGGTCGCGCCCGATCTGGCCGTGCAGGCCACTGCGCTCGGGCAAGCCGTCGGCGTCCTGGTCGAGGTACCGCTCGACGCGGAGCCGGGCGCCTGCCTCGTCATGCTCAAGACGCACGTCGCCGCGGTCTGCGCCGCCGTCGGCGGCAATCTCGTCGCCGGCATCTCGTCTGCCTATGACACCCCGGAGCACTATCCGGACGGGCATGCCGAGGCGCGCCAGATCGTGGAATGCATCTGCCGGTTCGGGACCCCCGAAGGACAGAGCGTGTTCACCGCTCCGGAGCTCGGACTCGGGCGGGTGTTCCTGGCCCAGGCCGACCAGGTCGCGGTCACCTCGTTCGCCGAGTCGGCCTTTGGCGTGCTCGTGCGCGACGAGAGCAAGCGGGACCTCCTGGCGACGCTGAGCTGCTTCTTCGAGAACATGGCGAGCGTCCGGCGCTGCGCAGCCAGGCTGGCGGTGCACGAGAACACGATTCGCTACCGGCTGGCTCGGATCGAGGAGCTCACCGGGCTCGCGATCACGCACGATCCCGACGCGCAATTGGCGGCCCGGCTCTCGATGGTCGTGCTCGCCCTCTCCGGCGCGGTCGACCCGCATGAGTTGGAGGAGCGCAACCAGCGGGAGGCGGCGGCCGGGTTACAGGTGGTGGGCACGGTCTCCTGAACCTCAATTGGAGTTAGCACAGGGCGCTCGCCGCCGGCCACGTCCGGGCGTGAGGCCTGCGGTCACCATGCCCGCAGTGGACGCGGCAGCGCGGCCTGAGCCTGGAGGTAGCCATGATGGAAGCGCGGGAGTCAGAGCGGCGTCCGACCAGCCGGGCCTAAGCACGCCGTGGGAGGAGTCGTTGTCGCCGGCTGCGCGGTGCACGACGGCTCGGGAGGGCTCAGCGCGGCCGCGCTCGCCCGCACCGTGGCCAGAGATGCTCTGCGCGACGCCGGGCTCGACGCCGGACGCCTGACCGCCGCGTTCATCGGCACGGCGGATTCCGGCGGCGCGGAGGGACCGACCGCGGTGGGGGCTCGGGTCGGCCTGCGCAGCCTCGACACCGGACGCGAGACATCACGTGACGCGTTCGGCCATCCGCTGGCCGAGCACGCGGCCGCGTCGGGCACCGAGGCTCTCCACATGGCCTGTCATGCCATCCGGCTCGAGGCCGACGACGCCGTCCTGTGCGTGGGCGTCGATACCGCAGCCACCCGGCCCTGGCCCGACCCGGCCGTCGTGCACCGGCGAGCGCTCCAGGCGCGCCGTGTGCTTGGCCGGCTCAGCGCTAGCCCGAACGATCTCGCCTGTGTCGTGGTCAAGAACCATCGCCACGGGGCCGAGCGCGGCCTGGCCCAGACGATCAGCGCCGAACAGGTGCTGGCCAGCGAAGCGCTCGACTGGCCGCTCACCCGCTCGATGCTCGCCGGTACGGGCGCCGGGGCGGCGGCCATTGTCCTCACATCGTCGGCCGCCGCCAGCCGGGGGGCCGCACGGCCGACGGTCCTGGCGTCGACGGTGGCGGCCGGCGATGGCGATGCGGTCTCCTCGGCGGCGGCCAGGGCCTACCGCGAGGCCGGCCTGGGGCCCGAAGACACCGACTGCGCCGAGGTCCACGACGTCACCGCGGCGGTCGAACTCGACGCGTATGACCGCCTCGGCTGGGTGACCGGCGGGCCGGTTGCGGAACTCGTCACCAGTGGCTTCACCGCGCTCGGCGGCGTGCTTCCGGTCAACCCCAGCGGGGGCCTGCTCAGTCTCGGTGAGCGTCCCGCATCGGCCGCCATCGCCCAGGTGGCGAGCCTCGCCCTTCAGCTGCGAGGGGACGGGCGAAGGGTGCAGGTCCCGGGCGCGCGTACCGCGCTCGCCTACAGCTGTGGACGCACCGGGCGCGCGGCCGGAGAGCTCGTGACGATCACTCTTCTCGCCCGTTGAGCGCAAGAACTGGGGCGCGTCGCCCCTGTGAAGGGCACAAACGGGCCAGCGATTGCCGGGTGCGGACGATGGCGCGCCCTGTGAGTATGCGCGCTCGATTCATGCCATCCGTTCTCGCGACCGATGCCCGGACGCTGCCGGCCCTTCTGGTCACGAGGGTCGGCGAGCTCGGCGAGCACCCGTTCGTCCGCGACGCGCGGACGAGCTGGACGCTGGGCGAGTTCGCGGAGCGGGTCACGGTCATCGCCGGAGGGCTCCGCGCGATCGGCGTGAGCCAGGGCGACGTCGTCGGCGTCGTCCTGCGCAACGGGCCGGAGTTCCTCGAGGTGTGGTGGGCGATTCTGTGGCTGGGGGCGGTCTTCAACCCGGTGAACCCCGATCTCACCGGTCGCGAGCAGGCGGGGATCCTCAGCGATTCGGGGGCCAGCGTCGTCGTGTGCGAGATCGCCTCCGCGGGCGGGCTCGCGGAGTACCGGGCCGAGCTCCCTGCCCTTCGCGATCTGATCGCGATCGACCAGCGCGCCGCGGACCCCCTGGCCGAGCTGCGCACGGCGCGAGCGGTGGGCAGTCCGGCGCCGGTCCGTCCGGAGACGCTCGCCTCGCTCGTCTACACCTCAGGTACGACGGGCCGGCCCAAGGGCGCGATGCTCTCGCACGGGAACCACCTCGCCAATGCCTGGATGCTGGCCGAGCCCGTGCCACTCGGGCAGGGCGACACGCTCGGCATGGTCCTCCCGTTGTTCCACGTCAACGCGCAGGTGGTGACGACGGTCGTGCCCCTGCTCATCGGGGCCCGCATCGCGATGTGGGAGCGCTTCTCCGCCTCCACGTTCTGGGAGACGGTGGCCGCGTTCGAGCCGGTCACCTTCTCCGCCGTCCCGACCATGCTGGCCGCCCTCCTGCACGCGCCCGGGGCCGATGCCGCGGAGACGAACACCCTGCGCTTCGTGATCTGCGGCGCCGCTCCGCTGTCGCCCGCGCTGTTCCGGCGCTTCGAGGAGAAGTTCGGGGTCAAGGTGCTCGAGGGCTACGGGCTCACGGAGGGCACCTGCTGCTCGACCATCAACCCGTTCCTCGGGCCTCGCAAGATCGGCTCGGTCGGCATCCCCACGCGCGGCCAGCAGGTCGTGGTCATGGATGAGCAGGGACGCGAGACGCCCGATGGAGAGCTCGGAGAGGTGTGCGTCCGCGGCCCCAACGTCATGCAGGGCTACTTCAACCGGCCCGAGGCCACCTCCGAAACCCTACGCGATGGCTGGCTGCACACCGGCGACGTCGGTTACCGCGACGCCGACGGCTTCTTCTTCCTGGTCGACCGCAAGAAGGACATGATCATTCGCGGCGGAGAGAACATCTATCCCCGCGAGATCGAGGACGTCCTGCTCGAGCACGCCGGCGTCGAGGGCGCCGCCGTGATCGGCCGCCCCGATGAGGTGCGTGGGGAAGAGGTGCACGCAGTGCTCGTGCTCGGGACAGGGACGACCGTGGACATGGTGGAGGCCCACTGCCGAAAGAACCTGGCCGCCTTCAAGGTGCCGAGCAGTTGGGAGGTGGTCGCCGAACTTCCGAAGACATCAACCGGCAAGATCGACAAGAAGCCGCTCCGCGAGCGCGTGCTCAGCGGCGCCGCAGGAGGGAGCTGAGAAATGGGACTGCTCGACGGCAAGGGCGTGCTGATCACCGGCGGGGCGAGCGGCATCGGCCGCGCCACCGCCCTGGAGGCCGCCCGCGAGGGCGCGCGGCTTGTCCTGTGGGACCTCAACGACGAAGCGGGCGAGGCGGTCTGCGCCGAGGTGAGCGACGCCGGGGGGCAGGCCAGCTACCGGCACTGCGACGTCACCGACGAGTCCGCCGTCGAGTCGGGCGTAGCCGCGGCCGTCGAGTCGCTCGGCGGCCTCGACGGCGCCTTCAACTGTGCGGGCATTCTCGGCGTGGTCGCGCTCACGCCGGATGTTCAAGCGAGCGACTGGCGCCGCATCCTCGAGGTCGACCTCACCGGCGTCTTCCTGTGCACCAAGCACGAGCTGCGGGCGATGGTCCCCCGCGGCAACGGGGCGATCCTGAACATGGCCTCGGCGGCCGGCTTGATCGGGTGGCCCGGCGCCTCTGGCTACGTCGCGGCCAAGCACGGCGTGGTCGGGCTCACGAAGGCGGCGGCGGTGGAGTTCGCCCCTCAGGGCATCCGGGTCAACGCGATGTGTCCGAGCTACACCGAGACGCCGATGGTGAGCGATCTCTTCGAGAACCTCCTCGGCGGCGACCAAGCGGCGGTTCAAGCCGCGGTGGCCAATCATCCGATCGGACGGTTCGCCCAGGCGGGCGAGATCGCGGCCGCGTGCGTATGGCTGCTCTCGGAGAAAGCCTCGTTCGTCACCGGTACGGCGATGAGCGTGGACGGTGGCTACACCGCCCCCTGAGTCGGAAAATCTCCAAGCTCAAGGGCCTCTTCGGGTGGCGCGGCGAGCCTCCGGTCGGCAGGATGCTCCGATGAGCTCAACCGACGTCGCGAGGAGGTTCGCTGCGACATGAAGGCTGCCGTGTTCCAGGGCATCAGACAGCTGTCGGTCGAGGAGGTCGAGACGCCGCGGGCCGGCGCCGACGGCGTCGTCCTCTCCGTCGCGGCGTGCGGCATCTGCGGGTCCGACCTCCATACCTACCTGCATGGCTCGTTCGTCGCACCCGGGCAGGTCATGGGGCACGAGTTCGTCGGCACGGTCGTCGAGGCCGGCCCTGAGGTGCAGGGGATCTCGGTGGGCGACCGGATCACCGCCTCGCCGCTGCAGCCGTGTCACGAGTGCCCCCGCTGCGCCGAGGGCCGGTACAACCTGTGCGCCAAGGCCTGGACGCAGGGCATCGCCTACGGCAAGCCCGGAGCGTTCGCCGAGCTCGTGCGCATCCCCCAGGCAACGATCGGCCAAAACGTGTTTGCGTTGGACCCCGACATGGCCGACGAGGCGGGCGCGATGGTCGAGCCGCTCGCTGTGGCCGTTCACGCCGTCAGGCTGGCGGCTCCCGTCCAGGGCACGACCGCGGTGGTCACCGGACTGGGGACGATCGGTCAGCAGGTCGTCCAGACGCTCCGCGCCTACGGCGCCGGCCGGGTCATCGGCGTCGACGTATCCGAGCTGCGGCTCGGGGCGGCGCGAGAGCTCGGCGCCGAGGTGCTCGACGGACGCGCCGAGCTGGGCGAGAGCCTTCGGGAACTGCTCGGTGCGGACGGTGAGGTCGACGTCATCTTCGAATGCACGGGTGTCCCCGCCGTTGCCACGACGATCCTCGAGCAGGTGCGAGCCGGCGGCACGATCGTCGTGCTCGCCCTCTACGACGATCCGATCACGTTCAATCCCACCGCGCTCGTTCAGAAGGAGATCCGACTCCAGGGCAGCATCGCTTATACCGAGTCGGACTTTGCCGAGGCCGTGTCCCTCCTCGGCGACGGCCGTGTCAAGGTCGGGCCGCTTGTCACCCATGTCCTGGGTCTCGACGACATCGGACAGGCGTTCGAGGTCCAGCTCGAGAAGGACCGCTCGCTGAAGGTTCTCGTCACGCCCGATGGTCACTGAGCGCCCCACCCAGGCGGCGCCCGAGAACTCCGTCGAGTACCGCTCCGCGGCGTCGCAGCGGCCGTTCCAGCTGCCGGTCGGATCGACCGAGATCATCCTCGTGCGCCATGGGGCTTCCGCCGACGCCGTCCGGGGGCGCGCCTTTCCGCTCGTCAACGGTCGCGGCGACCCGGAGCTCTCCCCGGCGGGTGAGCGCCAGGCGCAGGCGGCCGCTCGCCGCCTGGCGAGCGAGCCGATCGACGGGCTGTTCGTGACGCCGCTGCGCCGTACCCACCTGAGTGCCGCACCGCTCGCTGCCGCGCTCGCGCTGGACCCGGTGGTGATCGACGAGCTGATCGAGGTCTCGCTCGGCGACTGGGAGGGGGGCGAGTACCGCCTGCGCGCCGCGGCCGGGGATCCGATCGTCCTGCGTGCTCACGCAGAGGAGCGCTGGGATCTGATTCCGGGCGGTGAGAGCGCCGAGTCGCTGGCGCGCCGCGTTCGCGCGGGGATCGAGCGGATCGTCGCGTTGACCGGACCGGATCGCGGCGCGGTCGCCTATCTGCACGGGGCGGTGATCGGCGAGGCGTGCCGTCAGGCCACGGCCAGCCGCCCGTTCGCCTTCGTCCATTCCGACAACGGCTCGATCTCGCGCCTGGTCATCGGGCCGGACGGCACCTGGCTGCTGCGGTCGTTCAACGACATCTCGCACCTGGATGGAGTCGCCGGGTGACCGCGACCGGGAGCGCCGTCTGCCGCGCTCAAACCCGGCGCCCCGTGCTCGAGGCCGCCCTGTTTGATTGGGACGGCACCCTGTCGGACTCGCGCCTGGCCCTGCTGACCGCGTGGCACCGGAGCACCATGGAGGTGCTGGGACGCCGCTTCCCGGTCGGGCGGTCCGAGGAGGACATCGTGTTCACCCGCCCGAGTGCCGACATCTGGCCGACGTTGAGCGCCGGCGCCGAGGCGCAAGCGCGACTGGCCGCGGCCTTCCTGGACGCTTACGACGATCTCGCCGACACGACCCGCCCCTTCCCGGGGGTGGACGTCGCGCTCGAGCGCCTGCGCGAAGCCGGCATGGCGGTGGGCGTCGTGACCCCCCGCCTCGAC
>Ga0335075_10007061_pt1 | contig 17324 bp, 13 predicted proteins | sample Lox_Sample_24_FD_206723 | JGI IMG/M metagenome (GOLD analysis project Ga0335075, IMG submission 206723) | Soil microbial communities from Loxahatchee National Wildlife Refuge, Florida, United States - Lox_Sample_2.4 | ecosystem: Environmental > Terrestrial > Soil > Wetlands | place: USA...
ATCCTTGAAATCGACAACCTGCACACCGAGATCCGGCTGCGCAAGGGCGTCGTGCACGCGGTCGACGGCGTGTCGCTGACCGTTGACCCCGGCGAGTGCCTGGGAATCGTCGGCGAGTCCGGCTGCGGCAAGACGATGACCGCCCTGTCGATCATGGGGCTGCTGCCCAATGGCGGCTCGATCACCCAGGGGCGGGTCGTCCTCGACGGCAAGAACATCGCGAACCTCTCCGAGCGTGAGATGCGGGACGTGCGCGGCAACCTGGTCGGGATGGTCTTCCAGGACCCGCTGACGTCACTGAACCCGACGATGACGATCGGCGACCAGATCGCCGAGGCCGTCCGGCTGCACCGGGGGGCGACCAAGAAGCAGGCAATGGACCGCGCCATCGAGGTCCTGGGCCTCGTCGGCATGCCCAGGCCGGCCGAGCGGGTGACGAACTACCCGCACCAGCTCTCGGGCGGCATGCGGCAGCGCGTCATGATCGCGATGGCGCTGTCGTGCGAGCCCAAGCTGCTGATCGCGGACGAGCCGACGACCGCGCTTGACGTGACGATCCAGAAGCAGATCCTCGAGCTTCTCGATGACCTTCGCCAGCGGCTGTCGATGGCGGTCGTCCTGGTCACGCACGACCTGGGCGTGATCGCCGGGCGCGCCGACCGGGTCGCCGTGATGTACGCCGGCCGCGTGGCCGAGACGACGTCCACGGCCGAGCTGTTCGCCAACCCGCGACACCCCTACACCGAGGCGCTGTTCGAGGCCCTGCCCGAGCGCGCCGCGGATGCCGGGCCCGCGGTGACCAGGCTGTACAACATCCCCGGGCAGCCGCCGGACCTGACCAGCCCGCCTAAGGCCTGCCGGTTCGCTCCGCGCTGCCGCTACGCGCAGGACAAGTGCCGGATCGAGGACCCCGGGCTTGGCGGCGAGACGGCCGGCCATGTCTACCGGTGCTTCTTCCCTGTCGGCGCCTCGGGCCTGACCAAGCCAGCGGGGGCCGGCAGCCCGGCCGCCGCGGACGCGGTCGTGGCCAGTGCCGACCCAGTCGCCGCCCTGGCCGAGGTGGAGCCGGAGCTCACGCAGGAGGTCATCGCCCAGGAGCAGGACTGGAGCGCGGCGGAGGTGCTGGCCACCGCGGACTCATCCGCGCCGCTGCTGCGCCTTGACCACCTGGTGAAGAACTTCTCCGTCACCGCGGGCGCCGTCTTGCAGCGCAAGGTCGGAGAGGTCAGCGCCGTCGCCGACGTGAGCTTCGCCGTGCCGCGCGGGCAGACCTTCGGCCTGGTCGGTGAGTCCGGCTGCGGCAAGACGACCATCGGCCGGCTCATCGTCGGACTCGAGAAGGCCACCAGCGGCGCGATCGAGTTCGATGGCGAGGACCTGACCAGGCTCAGCACGCTCGAGCGGCGTCGGCGGGCCAACAAGGTCCAGCTGATGTTCCAGGACTCCTACGCCGCGATGGACCCGCGGATGCGGGTCGGCGAGATCTTGCGCGAGCCGCTGGTCATCCAGCGCCAGGGCAGCAGGTCGGTCCAGCGCAAGCGGATCGCCGCCATCCTGGACGAGGTGGGCCTGCCGGTCGGCGCGATGGAAAGGTACCCGCACGAGTTCTCCGGTGGCCAGCGGCAGCGGCTGGGCCTGGCCCGGGCGCTGGTCTTGCGGCCGTCGCTGATCGTCGCCGACGAGCCGGTGTCCGCCCTCGACGTGTCCATCCAGGCGCAGATCCTCAACCTGATGAAGGACCTGCAGACCGAGCACGGGCTCACCTACCTGTTCATCTCGCACGACCTGTCGGTGATCCGCTACATGGCCCAGCGCATCGGGGTCATGTACCTGGGCAAGCTCGTCGAGACCGGCCCGGCTGGCGACGTCTACCAGCGGCCGATCCACCCCTACACCAAGGGCCTGATCGACACGATCCCGATCGCCAACCCGAACAAGGAGCAGGCCAAGGAGAACGCCGGCATCCGCGGTGAGCTGCCGTCCGCCGTGGCCCCGCCCTCCGGCTGCCGCTTCCGCACCCGGTGCCCCTTCGCGCAGGAGCTCTGTGCCCGGGTGGAGCCGCCGCTGCGGAGGTTCACCGCCAGCGGCCAGCTCGCCGCCTGCCACTTCCCGCTGCGCGAGCCAGAGCCGGCCTTCGCCGGTGAGGCGGCGGTCAAGGCCAGCTAGGAGCGAGTCCACGCGACAGGCCCGGCCCCCGCGGGGGCCGGGCCTGTCGCATGGGCCGGACGGCCACCCGGCGGGACGGTCATTTGACAACAAGCGATTAGTCTCATGATACTAGTCGCGTGAACCTTACCCGGCTGATGGCGCTCGGCACCCTTGCCCGCTACGGGCCGCTGCACGGGCACCAGATCCGCCGGATCGCCGAGGTCACCAACGTCACCGAGTGGGGCGGGGTGAGCGTCGGCGCGTTGTACCGGGACCTGCGGGCCATGGAGCACGACGGCCTGATCGAGACGGTGCGCACCGAGCAGGTCGGCCGACGGCCCGAGCGGACGGTCTACCAGATCACGGCCGAGGGGCAGCTGGAGCTGACCACGCTGCGGGAGCAGGCGATCAAGCTGGCCGGGCTGTTCGGACCCGACCCGCTGGGAGTGGCCCTGTCCTTCGGGGTCAGCGGCACGGACCAGGCGGAGCTGCGGGCCATGCTCCGCGCGCGGCGAGGCCGGCTGGCGGTCAGCGCCGAGGAGATCACCGCCGAGCGCCAGCGCCTTGAGGCCAAGGGCTACATCAGCGGCCTGCAGGCGGAGATCATGCGGCGGGGCCAGCTCCACCTGGAAGCCGAGGTCCGCTGGCACGATGAGCTCGACGCCGCGCTCGGCGCGGGCCTGGTGACCGAGGGCAGCACGCTCGGCGGATACGCCGCGCCGGATGACGACCAACCCCCTACCCAGGAGTAATCATGCCGATTATCGAGGCCAGCGGCCTCGCTCGCACCTTCAAGAGCAGGAAGCGCGTCGTGCACGCGGTGCGCGGGGTCGACCTGACCGTTGACGAGGGAGAGATCGTCGGCTTCCTCGGGCCCAACGGCGCGGGCAAGACGACGACCCTGCGCATGCTCACGACCCTGCTGCGACCCACCGAGGGCCGGGCCACCGTCGCGGGCGCGGACCTGCTCAAGGACCCGCTGGGGGTGCGCAGGCGCATTGGCTTCGTGCCCCAGGCCATCGGCCAGACCATGGGCGGCACCGACAACCAGGCCAAGGTCATCGAGGAGCTGCACGACCAGGCCGCGCTGTACCGGATCGCGGCGGCCGACGGGGCACGCCGAGCCGACCTGCTGCTGCGGCAGCTCGACCTGAGCGGCCTGGGGGACCGGCTGGTCAAGACGCTGTCAGGCGGCCAGCGGCGGCGCCTGGAGATCGCGCTCGGGCTCGTGCACGAGCCGCAGGTAGTGTTCCTCGACGAGCCAACCACCGGGCTGGACCCGCAGAGCCGCTCGAACCTGTGGGGGCACATTCGCCGGCTCCGCTCTGAGCTGGGCACCACGGTGTTCCTGACCACGCACTACCTGGAGGAAGCCGACGCCCTGTGCGACCGCGTGATCATCATCGACAACGGCGTGACGGTGGCGACGGGCACCCCCGATGAGCTGAAGCGGCACGTCTCGGGTGATGTGGTGACGCTGAAGGTAAGCGGCCAGGCCGCCCAGGCCAGCACGCTGCTCGCCGCCCAGCCGGTCGTCCGCGACGTGGCCGAGTCCGATGAGGGCCTGCGGCTGACCGTGGAGCACGGCGAGGAGGCACTGCCCGCGCTGTTGCGGGTGCTCGACGGCGCCGGGATCACGATCAGCTCGATCAGCCTCTCGCGCCCGACGCTTGACGACGTCTTCCTGACGCTCACCGGGCGGTCGCTGCGCGACGATTCACCCAGTTCCGCCGCGAGCCGCGACGCCGCGGGCGCGACCGGGCAGCCCGACCTAGCCGCCGCCGCGAGCGGGGAGTAAGCGCCATGATCTTCATCCACGACACGCTCCTGGTCTTCCGGCGGCAGGCCCGGCTGCTGCTGCGCGAGCCGGCCTACATCGTCATCGCGATGGTCCAGCCGCTGCTGTTCCTGATCCTGTTCGGCCCGCTGCTGACCCGACTGCCGGCCGGCACGCTCGGCGGTGCCACCACCACCGACGCGTGGCGGTTCTTCGTACCGGGGCTGCTGATCCAGCTCGGCCTGTTCGGCTCCACGTTCGTCGGGTTCGCGATCATCTCGGACTGGCGGGCCGGCATCATCGAGCGGTTCCGCGTCACCCCGGTGAGCCGCCTGGCCATCTTGTCGGGACGCGTGCTGCGCGACGTCTGCACGCTGGTGCTGCAGGCGATCTTGCTGGTCCTGGTGGGCGTGGCGTTCGGCCTGCGGGCGCCGCTCCCGGCCATCGTGGTGAGCCTGGGGTTCATCGTGCTGGTCGCCATCGGGCTGGCCTCCGTGTCTTACTCGGTCGCGCTGCTGCTCAAGAGCGAGGACGCCTTCGCGCCGCTGATCAACACCGTCGTGGTGCCGCTGATGCTGCTGTCGGGGATCATGCTGCCGCTGTCGCTCGGGCCGGGCTGGCTGCAGGGCATCGCCCGGGTCAGCCCGTTCCGCTACATCATCGACGCGATGCGCTCGGCCTACGCCGGCCACTACTGGAACTCGCTCATGGCCGAGGGCGTCGCGGTCGCGGTCGGCCTGGCCGCCGTCTGCCTGGTCCTCGGCTCGAGGGCCTTCCTCAAGGAGAACGCGTAGCGCTCAGGCACGGCACGTAGCGCCACGGGAACGGCGCATAGCGCGACAGCAAGGCGGGCGGGACGCTGACATTAGTCACATGCGTCCCGCCCGTCTCATGCGCGCCGGTGGGGCACTAGTTGCACGTGTGACAGAAAGAATCTATTGATACAGGATTGACAAATGAGGATCTTCTCGCTTAGGTAGGAACGGATCGCCAGGCGTTTCTCGCTCGTCATCCGAACGGGTGCGGCCTGTGGTGACGCCGAGCAGCGTGTTCTTCGCCTGGTTGTGACCCTTGCCGCCGATGCAGGCCTTCTACCTGCAGAGATCCTGGATTCCCAGACTTTCCGGCGCGCCCTCGGGGCCAGCTGCCCCAAATCGGGCTTGCATCCTTTGTATTACGATTTCGCCTCGCCAACTTGCCGGGATGGACGGCAGGCGAGAGGGTGCGTTAGGTATTGCCCTACAAAGGCATAGGCAGCGGATGGGCTGGAGGACCCATGAAGAGATCCATAAGGCCACTAGGGGCTTTGTTGCTCTGCGGGACGGTCGTGGCGCTCGCGGCGTGCAGCTCCGGTTCATCGAGCAGCGGCAGCACGGGCGCGGGGAGCAGCGCCAGCGGCCAGGCTGGCGGCACGATCACGATCGCCGCGGGCACCGCGCCGCTCTCGGCCGACCAGGGACTCGACTTCACCACCCAGGGCACCGAGCTCTACTCGGTCGTGAACACCCCGCTCCTGACGTTCGCGCGCGGCGTGCAGGGAGTAGGCGGAACGAAGATCATCCCGGCGCTGGCGGAGAGCCTGCCGACGGTCTCCAACGGCGGCAAGACGTACACGTTCACGCTGCGCCCGGGCCTGCACTACTCCAACGGGGCGCCGATCAAGGCCAGCGACGAGACCTACGCCCTCGAGCGGGACATCAAGATCCCCTGGCAGGCGGCGTCCTTCGTCAGCGCCTACATCCAGGGCGGGACCGCCTACGCCAACGGCAAGGCGAAGACGATCTCCGGGATCACGACGGATGACGCCACCGGCAAGATAGTGGTGAACCTGGTCGCCCCGTTCTCCCCGATCGTCGACATCTTCGCGCTCTCGGGCACGGCGCCCGTGCCGCAAACCACGCCGATGAAGAACCTGGCGAACACCGGCACGATCGGCGATGGCCCGTACATGTGGAGCTCGATCACGCCGAACGAGACCTACACGCTGGTCAAGAACCCGAAGTTCGACGTCCCCGGCCTACCGCGCGGGCACGCGAACAAGATCGTCTTCCAGGTCAACTCCAACGTGACGGCCGACGCCGAAGAGGTGCTCAACAACCAGGCCGACGTCTTCGACCCCGGTGACACGGTGCCCGCCTCCCTTCTGCAGCAGGTGCAGACGCAGGCGAACGGCCGGTACCAGCCGATCCCGACCAACTCGACCTACTATTTCTGGTTCGGGGTCAACCAGAAGCCGTTCAACAACCTGTACGCCCGCCAGGCGGTGCTGGCCGCGCTCGACCTGCGCGCACTGTCGCGGTTGGACAGCGGCTTCCTGACCGAGGACTGCCACCTGATCCCACCCGGCATCATCGGCAACTCCCCTCCGTCTAGCTGCCCGTTCCACAACCCGGACGGCGCGCCGAACATGACGCTGGCCAAGCAGCTGATGCAGAAGTCCGGCATGATCGGGCAGCCGGTGACGGTGTACGGCGAGGAGCGGTCGCCCCGCAGGCAGTGGCTCGACTACTACACGTCGGTGCTGAACTCGCTGGGATTCAAGGCGACCGAGAAGGTCGTCAACTCCAGCGTGTACTTCACCACGATCGGGGCGCCCTCGCTGAAGCCGCAGACCGGCTGGGGCGACTGGGTGCAGGACTTCCCCAACCCGTGGGACTTCATGCAGCTGTTCGCGGGTAACGCGGGCTCGTCGCTGAACTACGGGTACGTCAACGACAACCACTACAACACCACGCTGAACACCCTGTTCCAGTCCGCGCCCGAGACCGTCGCCAGCCAGTGGTCGGCGCTTGACAAGTACGCGGTCAGCCAGGCCTACTACGCGGCATTCGGCCACGAGGAGTTCCCGAAGTTCTACTCCGACCGGCTGAACTTCAACGCCGGCGTGATGTCAGTGGAGTACCAGACCGACCTGACTAGCCTTGAGCTCAAGTAGCGACACGGGCCGGAGTGCTTGATGGCGCTGGATTCAGACGATAGGGGCGCGGCCGGCATCGTCGTGGCGGCCGCGCCAGGAGACCCGCTGGCCGGGGGGACTCACCCTCCGGCCATCGGGCCGTGGCGGCTGGCCGGACGGCGACTGCGGCGCAACAAGGTGGCGCTGACGTTCCTCGTCCTGTTCGTGATCATCGTGGGGCTGTGCCTGCTGGCGCCGGTCTACTCCAGCTACGTCGCCCACATCGGCCCCAACACCAACAACATCACCGGCACGGTCGACGTCGCCGGCAAGCAGCAGAACGTGGTCAGCCTGAGCGGGGTGCCGATCGGCCCCACCTGGGGCGCCCACTACCTGCTTGGCGCGGACACGAACGGCCGGGACCTAGCGGTGCGACTGCTGTACGGCGGGCGCACCTCGCTGCTGATCGGCGCCATCGCCACGCTGATCATCATGGTCCTTGGCACTCTCGTCGGACTGGTGGCCGGCTACTTCCGTGGCGTCGCGGACTTCATCCTGCGACCGCTGATGGAGCTGATCTGGTCCTTCCCCGTCGTGATCCTGGGGGTGGCACTGGGAACCGCGCTGGCGCTCGGCGGCATCGGCCCGGTCAAGGGCAACTCGGTGTACATTCCGGCGTTCATCATCGGCGTGGTGTACATCCCCTACCTCGGCAAGCCGATCAGGGGCGAGGTGCTGCGGCTGCGCCACCAGGATTTCATCGACGCCGCCCGGGTGCAGGGGATGGGTCCCTGGCGGATCATATTCTCCGAGATCCTGCCCAACGTCGCCTCGACGATCATCGTGTTCGTGCCGCTGGTCCTGGCGTACTCGATCCTGCTGGAGGCCTACTTGTCATTCCTGGGGGCGGGTGTGCAGGCGCCGAACGCGTCCTGGGGCACTCTGATCTCCGACGGGCTGCCGTACATCCAGACCACCCCGACGTACTCCCTGATTCCCGGGGCGATGCTGGTGCTGACCGTGCTCAGCGTCAACGTAGTCGGCGACGGCGTACGCGACGCGCTCGATCCCCGTGCCCAGGTGCGGGTGAGGACCTGATGACGAGGTTCATCACCCGGCGCGCGTTCTCGGCGATCTTGCTGCTCTTCGCCACCTCGGTGGTCGTGTTCGGGATCTTCGAGGTCATCCCGAGCTATAACCCGGCGCGAGCGATCGCCGGGCGGAACGCCACGGCCACCACCGTGGCCCAGGTCAGCGAGAAGTTCGGCTTTGACAAGCCGATCTATGTCCAGTACGGCAACACCATGAAGCTGATCTTCACCGGTCAGGTCATCGACTACTCAGACAACCTCAACGTGGTTGACCAGTTCAGTCAGCGGTTCCCCGTCACGCTCTCGCTCGTGGTCCCCGCGGCGATCTTGTGGATGCTGGCCGCGATCTTGCTGGGCTCACTGAGCGCGCTGCGGGCTGGCGGGCTGCTCGACCGCGGATTGATGGTGGCGGCCATCGTCGGCGTGTCGATACCGGTGTTCTTGCTGGCGGCCGTGCTGCTCTATGCGTTCGCGTTCAGGCTCTCCTGGTTCCCCAATACCGGGTACAGCCCGCTACTGTCGAATCCCGCGCAGTGGGCCTACCACCTGGTCCTCCCGTGGGTCGCGATCGCGGCCCTGTCAATCGGCTTCTACTCCCGCGTGCTGCGCTCGAACGCCCTGGACGTGATCAACCAGGACTTCGTCCGCACGGCCCGGGCCAAGGGCCTGTCCCAGCGGCAGGTGTTCGTCCGCCACGTCCTGCGCAACTCGCTGATGCCGATCGTCACCCTGTTCGGGCTTGACTTCGCCACGCTGCTTGGAGGCGCCGCGCTGGTTACCGAGACCGTGTTCAACCTTCCCGGCATCGGCCAGTACGAGGCGACCGCGATCGGCAACCTCGACGTCCCGCCGATCATGGTGGGCGCGATGTTCACGGCCTTCTTCGTGGTGTTGTTCAGCGCCCTGTCCGATGTGGTGTACGCGCTGCTCGATCCCAGGATCCGGCTCACCGGCTAGCGGCACGCGGAGATGATGACTGATGAATGAGGAATTGCTGGAGATCGAGGACCTTGAGGTCTCGTTCGCGACCGAGGACGGCTTGCTGCGCGCGGTGAGCGGGGTCTCGTTCACCGTCAGCCGGGGCGAGACCGTGGCGATCGTGGGAGAGTCCGGCTCGGGAAAGTCGGTGACCGTGATGACGCTGATGGGGCTGACTCGCTCACCGAACTCCCGCTTCGAGGGGACCGCGCGACTGCAGGGCGAGGATCTGATCAGCGCGCCCGAGCACGTGCTCGAGTCCATCAGGGGCAAGGAGATCGCGATGATCTTCCAGGACCCGATCTCGGCGCTTAGCCCGGTGCAGCGGGTCGGGACTCAGATCGCGGAGCAGATCCGGGCACACGAGAAGATCTCCAAGGCGGAGGCGCGCGACCGTGCCATCGAGTTGATGGGCCGGGTCGGGATTCCGAACGCCAAGGAGCGGGTCCGGGCCTACCCGCACGAGTTCTCTGGCGGGATGCGCCAGCGGGTGATGATCGCGATGGCGCTGTCACTGTCGCCGAGCGTGCTGATCGCCGACGAGCCCACGACCGCGCTCGACGTCACGATCCAGGCGCAGATCCTCAGCGAGATCCGGCGGCTGAGCACCGACGACGACAAGGGCGTGATCTTCGTGACCCACGATCTTGGCGTGGTCGCGGACATCGCCGACCGCGTGCTGGTCATGTACGCCGGACGGCTGGTGGAGCAGGGCACCGTGGACGAGATCTTCTACGACCCACAGCACCCCTACACCTGGGGATTGCTGGGGTCGGTCACGCGGGTTGACCGGGACCCGCCGCGACGGCTCCCGGCCATACCCGGCCAGCCGCCGTCACTGGTCCGGGCACCACAGGGCTGCCCCTTCCAGCCGCGCTGTCCGCACGCCTTCGACCGCTGCCGTGAGCTGCCACCGTTGACGGTCCGGCTCCCTGAGGCACCCGGGCACCTGGACCGGTGCTGGCTCGAGCCGTCCGTCAAGCGGGCCAAGCGCGAGGCGGCCGGACGCATCGGACTCACCGAGGGGGCGGCTAGTTGACCGAGAATGAGCCGACCGCGGCCGGAGCTGCGCCCGCCGGGCAGCAGCCACTCCTGCAGGCCGAGCACGTGCAGCTCCATTTCCCTGTCAAGTCAGGCGACCTGATTGGCCGGACGATCGGCGCCGTGCATGCCGTGGACGACGTGTCGTTCAGCCTGGCGGAAGGGCAGACGCTCGGCATCGTCGGGGAATCCGGCTGCGGCAAGAGCACGCTGGCGCGTTGCCTGGTGCGGCTGCTGGAGCCGACCGGCGGCACGCTGCGGTTCCACGGAGGCGATATCAGCCACCTCGGCCGCAAGCCCCTGCAGCCCTTCCGCCGCGAGGTACAGCTCGTCTTCCAGGACCCGGTCTCGTCGCTGAACCCGCGCAAGCGCGTCGGCCAGATCGTGGGCGCCCCGATGCGCCTGAACGGGGTGAACCGGGGCGATGCCGCCACCCGGGTGCGCGAGCTGCTTGAGCGGGTCGGGCTCAACCCGGAGCACGTCAACCGGTTCCCGCACGAGTTCTCCGGCGGCCAGCGGCAGCGGATAGGGGTAGCGCGAGCACTGGCCACCGACCCGCGGCTGATCGTGCTCGATGAGCCGGTATCGGCACTGGACGTGTCGATCCAGGCGCAGGTCATCAACCTGCTGGACGACCTGCAAGACGAGCTCAGCCTGTCCTACGTGTTCATCGCGCACGACTTGTCGGTCGTCCGGCACTTCTCTGACCAGATCGCGGTCATGTACCTGGGCAAGTTCATGGAGGTATCGCCAGCCGCGGAGCTGTACCGCAAGCCGATCCACCCGTATACCGAGGCGCTGCTCTCGGCGATCCCGATCCCGGACCCGCGCGAGAACCGCGCCCGGGAGCGGCGCGTCGTCAGCGGGGAGCCGCCCAACCCGATCCAGCCGCCTTCCGGGTGCCGCTTTCACACGCGTTGCCCGCGCGCCACCGAGGTCTGCACGGAGGCGGAGCCGCCCCTGGCCGAGTACGCCGGGGGGCATCTAGCGGCTTGTCACCACCCGCTGAACGTCAGCCCGGCGGAGATCGCGGCCGCAAGCCGCTCACCGTTCAGCCCGCTCAGCGCGGCCGCACTCATGCCTGGCGGCCGGGATGGGGCGGCACCGAGATCGCCGGCGCCCGGGATACCGCCGGTGACCGCGGGGACAGGCAACGCACCTGATTCGCAAGAGGGGGCGGGCTGACATGCCCGCCGGATGGCTGATAGCCAGGCGGCCGCCGCGATGAGCGAGCCAGTGCAGGACGCACTGGCGGTCCTGCTCCTGCCGGGCAGGCTTGAGGGCTTCGCGCGCGAAGACCACGCGCGCGGCCTGCTGTCGATTCCCCGCGTCGTCGCGCTTGAGCCGTCCCGGGTGCGAGCGCCCCGGTTCCTGTCGGACGCGCTGTGCGCGCGCCAGGCCCGTCGGCTGCGATTTCCCGGGCGGCTGCGGCTGCTGGTGCTCTATCACCCGGCGCAGTACCCGCTGGCCCGGGCGCTGTGCGCCCACTACCAGGATCTGGAGCTGTGGTACATACCGCCCGGGCGCCAGGCCCTGGAAGCCGGGGATGAGGCTGACCCGGGCGAGCTGGTGACCTTCGACGAGATGGCGTCACAGCGCGCCACGCGGGTACTCACGGCCAGTGCGCACGACGTCGATGACGAGTCCCTGCGCGTGCGCCTGCGCGAGCTTGGCGTGATCGACGCCCGTGCCTTCCTTCCCGGCACCCGGTCGCAGTGGCCGCGATCCCGCTAGCGGCTGGTCGCCGCCGGGATCAGGAGGGCCCGTTGGGGTGGGCGGCGAACGTCGCGGCGGCGACGGCCTGGCCGACGCGGAGCGCGGTCTTGGCTGGCGCGGCGTGCCCGCTCACGGCCACCGTGACGTAGGCGCCCGCGGTGGTCGGCGTCGCGTTGGTGGCGACGACCAGCGCCTGGGCCGGGATCCAGACCGCTACCTGCGAGCCGGGGACGGTAATCTCGACCGGGATCTGGCTCGGCTTGTGCACGCCGGGGCCGAACACCTGCTCCTGGTGGGCGGTCTCGGTGTCGAATTCGGTATAGGCGCGCGGCCCGGCCTGCGATTCGACGGTCACCTGCACCTGGCGGCCGGAGAGCACGCATTCAAGGCTCGCGGCCGCCGGGCTGACGATGCGGGCCGACAGGGGCAAGCCGAGCGCCTTGTGTGCGGCCTCGCGTGCACCGCCGCACACCCTTTCTGCCAGGGACTTGCCCGATGCACGGGGTGCGGGGGCACTGCGGGCGGGAGCGCTCGGCCCTCCGCAGCCAGCGAGCAGCGCACACCCCGCCAGGACGGCGAGGCCCCGAGCGACCGCGCTGCTCTTGCTGCCCATGGCCCGATTCTCAGCCCCCTTCTTGTGCCATTGTCGGCGAATTCGCCCGGTATGCCTAGGCTTAGCTCGAGCAGGGGGAGCTGGAGGCCATCCGATGCGTAACGGGCCGTGGCCGGTCTCGCAGGATCGGCCACGGCCCGTTATGCCAGGAAATCGGAGCGTAAGTAAATCTTATGCTGGCCTGCGGCCCAGTCGGGTCAGGCACCAATCGGCTGGGCTGGGTCCGGCGCTGCGGCCGGGGCGGGCGCCACCGCGGGCTGTGCCCGCTCAGGCAGCGGCGGCAGCGTGCCGCCGAACTCCGGGCACAGCTCCTTGTGCCGGCACCAGTCACACAGCCTGCTGCGGCGGGGCCGCCAGTCACCGCCCGACCGGGCGCGCTCGATTGCCTGCCAGAGGGCCTCTAGCTTGCGCTGCGTCGCCCGCAGGTCCGCCTCGTCGGGACAGTAGCGCAGTACTTCCCCCTCGGCCAGGTACATGAGCTGCAGCATCCTCGGGATGACCGAGCGTGTCCGCCAGATGACCAGCGCGTAGAACTTCATCTGGAACAGCGCACTGGCCTCGTACTCGGCCCGCGGCACCCTGCCGGTCTTGTAGTCAACAATGCGGATGTCGCCCGCGGGAGACTCATCCAGCCGGTCGATGTAGCCGCGCAGTCGCAGTCCTGACTCAAGCACGGCCTCGACGTAGTGCTCGCGCTGTGCGGGCTCAAGCCGCCGCGGGTCCTCCAGCGTGAAATAGCCCTCAACCGCCGCCCTGGCCTCGGACAGCAGGACATCCCTTCCGCCATCGGCGGCACCGAGCGCGGCCAGGTCCGCATCACCCGACGCGAGCCGGTCCCACTCCGGGCTGATCATCTCGAGCGCCGCCGCCGGGGTCCGCTCCGGGGCCGGGGCGTCAAACAGCCGCTCAAGCACCGCGTGCACCAGCGTGCCCCGTGCCGTCGCCGGGGTGGGCGGCTCCGGGATCTTGTCAATCACCCGGAACCGGTACAGCAGCGGGCAGGTCATGAAGTCCGATGCCCGTGACGGCGACAAGGCGGAGGGGGCAGCAGGAAGCTGCTTGGGTAGTTCGTCGTCCACAGGGCAACCCTAGAGGTGGCGGCCGACATTCGACGTCACAACCCGCCAGGGCGCATAGCATCGGTGGTGTGGCAAACAGCCAAGGCAGCCAAGAGGGACCAGGCGGGCAGCCGTCGCGACGGCAGCAACGCGGCCAGGGCAGCGGCATCGTCGTGGCGCGGCCGTTCGGCATCCCCGTGCACATCTCGCCGTACTGGTTTGTCATCGCCGGGATCTTCATCCTGCTGTACGCCCATGACCTCGACGGCACGCTGACCGGGGATGTGCGCTATCTAGTCGCCGCGGCTTTCGTTGTCCTGCTCTACCTGTCGGTGCTCGTCCACGAGCTCAGCCACAGCATCGTCGCCCGCAGCTTCGGGCTGCCCGTGCGGCGCATCCTGCTCTACCCGCTTGGCGGGGTCTCGGAGATCGAGCGGGAGCCGCAGACCCCCTTCAGGGAGTTCGCCGTCTCGGCGGCCGGCCCGCTGCTTTCCCTGGTCCTCGGGCTGGCCAGCCTCGAGGCGACCAGGACGGTCGCGGTGGGCACGATCCCGTGGATCGTGCTGCGCCAGCTCATGTTCGCCAACCTCTTCGTCGCCGCCTTCAACTTCCTGCCCGGCCTGCCGCTTGACGGCGGCCGCATGCTGCGCGCCATCATCTGGAAGCTGACCGGCCGCCCAGGGAGCGCGACCATCGTCGCCGCCTGGGTAGGCCGGGTCCTCGCGATCGCGGTCCTCGTCGTCGTCCCGCTGAAGATGGACTCATCCGGCGGGCTGTTCAGCTGGGCGTGGGCCGCGGCGATCGCGGCGTTCATGTGGACCGGGGCCGGGCAGGCGATCCGGGCCACCCGGTTCCGTGCCCGGCTGCCGGAACTGCAGGCTCGCAGGCTCGCCCGCCGGGCCATCTCCGTGCAGGCCAGCACGCCGCTGGCCGAGGCGATCAGGCAGGCCGACGAGTCTCGCGCACGGGCAATCGTGGTCGTGGACCATGAGAGCAAGCCGATCGCGATCCTCAACGAGGCCGCCGTCATGGCCACCCCGCCACAGCGCCGCCCCTGGATCGACGCGGGCACGCTGGCCAGGAGCATCGAGCCCAGCCTGATCCTGGCCGCTGACCTGTCGGGGATGGCGCTGCTCGACGCGATGCGCAGGGCACCCGCCAGCGAGTACCTGCTGGTGGAGCCATCTGGCCAGGTATACGGCGTCCTGGCCGCCCGCGACCTGGACAGCGTCTTCGCGGGTGTCTAGTACCCTTCATCGGTGAATAGACGAGGCCCGTTCGTGGCCGGGGACCAGGTGCAGCTCACCGACCCCAAGGGCCGCATGCACCAGATCATCCTCCAGCCGGGCGGGACGTTCCACACGCATCGCGGGTCGCTGCGCCACGATGACCTCATCGGCTCGCCCGAGGGCAGCGTGGTGACCGCCGCGGGCGGCACCGCCTACGTCGCGCTGCGGCCGCTGCTGGCCGACTACACGCTCGCCATGAAGCGCGGCGCCGCGATCATCTACCCAAAGGACGCCGCGCACGTCCTCGCCTACGCCGACATCTTCCCTGGCGCGCGGGTGCTCGAGGCGGGCGCCGGATCCGGTGCGCTGTCCGCCTGGATGCTGCGCGCCATCGGCGCGTCGGGCCAGCTGGTCTCATTCGAGCGGCGCCCCGACTTCGCCGAGATCGCCCGGGCCAACGTGACCAGGTACTTCGGCCTCTCGCCGCAGTGGTGGACGCTGGTGACCGGAGAGCTGTCCGCGAAGGCCGCGCTCGACATCCTCCAAGGCGGTCCCTCCCTCCGTAGCACCCATCCCGCCCTGCTGCGCGCCGCGGAGGCCGCGCCCGCCCCCCTCGAGCCGGCCCGCCTGCCCGCCGAGCCCGCCGGGGACGCGCTGTTCGACCGGGTGATCCTGGACATGCTCTCGCCCTGGGACTGCGTGGCCGACGTCGCGGCCGCGCTGATTCCTGGCGGCCTGCTGTGCTGCTACGTCGCGACGACCACCCAGCTGTCGCGGGTGACCGAGGAGATCCGCCTGCACGGCGGCTTCTTCGAGCCCGCGGCCTGGGAGACCCTGATGCGCGGCTGGCACCTGGACGGGCTGGCGGTCCGCCCAGAGCACCGGATGATCGGGCACACGGCCTTCCTGGTGACCGCCCGGCGGCTGGCCGAGGGGGTGACGGCGCCGTCCCGGCGGCGCCGTCCGTCCAAGGGCGCGCACCCGGAGGAGTCGGCGGCCTGCCCCGCGCCGGCCGAGGCCCCGGATTCCCGGGAATAGTCCCTCCGGCCCCTCCAGTATCACTACCATACGCTCCGGGAATATAACTCTCTGGTCACAATACTGCCCTGACCTGCATACACTGGTACACAACCGGACGAAGAGACGAATCCAATAGGCCTAGGCAGGTTAGGAAACACCCCCAGATAGGTAGGGTCTAGATAGTTCAACTCCCCGGGAGGAGGTGAGGGCCGTGGCAGCTAAGGACGAGGGCGGGCGGGCTTCGCGGCACGAGGATGAGGTGAGCAGCCTTACCGCGCAGATCTCCTTCCTCGATGAAGAGATCGCGGTACTGCGCCGCAGGCTGGCAGATTCACCCCGGCAGGTCCGTCTGCTGGAGGAGAGGCTCCGGGAGACCGAGGCCAGCTTGTCGTCGGTGACCGGCCAGAACGAGCGGCTGGCGTCGACGCTTCGCGAGGCCAGGGATCAGATCATCGCGCTCAAGGAGGAGGTCGACCGGCTGGCGCAACCGCCATCCGGCTTCGGCGTGTTCCTCGCCGCGTGCGAAGACAACACCGCTGACGTGTTCACCGGTGGTCGCAAGATGCGGGTCAATGTGAGCCCGAACGTCGACCTCGACGAGCTCAGGCCTGGCCAGGAGGTCGTGCTCAACGAGGCACTCAACATCGTCATCGCCCAGGGCTATGAGACCGTGGGCGAGGTCGTGATGCTCAAGGAACTGCTCGCCGACGGCGAGCGTGCCCTGGTCATCTCGCACGCCGACGAGGAGCGGATCGTCCGCCTCGCCGCGCCGCTGCTTGACCAGGTGCTGCGCAGTGGCGACTCGCTGCTGCTCGAGCCGCGGTCCGGCTATGTCTATGAGCGCATACCCAAGGCCGAAGTCGAGGAGCTCATCCTCGAAGAGGTCCCGGACATCTCCTACACCGACATCGGCGGCCTGACCTCGCAGATCGAGCAGATCCGCGACGCGATCGAGCTGCCCTACCTGCACGCGGACCTGTACCGCGAGCACCAGCTCCGGCCGCCTAAGGGCGTGCTCCTGTACGGCCCGCCTGGCTGCGGCAAGACGCTCATCGCCAAGGCGGTGGCTAACTCCCTGGCCAAGCAGGTCCAGGCACAGGTGGCCAAGCAGGCCGCCGGCCCAGGCGCCGTCAATGGCAGCGCGAAGCCGGCCGAGGGCAAGAGCTTCTTCCTCAACATCAAGGGCCCGGAGCTGCTCAACAAGTACGTGGGCGAGACCGAGCGGCACATCCGGCTGGTCTTCCAGCGGGCCCGCGAGAAGGCCTCAGAGGGCATGCCGGTGATCGTGTTCTTCGATGAGATGGACTCGATCTTCCGCACCCGCGGGTCGGGCGTGTCCTCCGACGTGGAGAACACCATCGTTCCCCAGCTGCTGTCGGAGATCGACGGCGTGGAGGGCCTGGAGAACGTCATCGTCATCGGCGCGTCCAACCGCGAGGACATGATCGACCCGGCGATCCTGCGGCCCGGCCGCCTGGACGTCAAGATCAAGATCGAGCGGCCCGACGCGGAGGCGGCGAGGGACATCTTCTCCAAGTACGTCCTCACCGACCTGCCGCTGCACCCCGACGACGTCAAGGAGCACGACGGCTCGCCGGACGCCACGGTCGAGGCGATGATCCAGCGCACGGTCGAGCGGATGTACTCAGAGACCGAGGAGAACCGCTTCCTCGAGGTCACCTACGCCAACGGCGACAAGGAGGTCCTGTACTTCAAGGACTTCAACTCCGGTGCCATGATCGAGAACATCGTGGCCC
>Ga0335075_10007062_pt1 | contig 17324 bp, 19 predicted proteins | sample Lox_Sample_24_FD_206723 | JGI IMG/M metagenome (GOLD analysis project Ga0335075, IMG submission 206723) | Soil microbial communities from Loxahatchee National Wildlife Refuge, Florida, United States - Lox_Sample_2.4 | ecosystem: Environmental > Terrestrial > Soil > Wetlands | place: USA...
TTGGATCGTGAGCAACGATTGGACCCTCCACTTGCGAACCATGCGTGAAAATTAAGCGGTTCAGCGGGACCCAGCACGCCCGATGCGATGATTGACGCGAATGCCCAATGCGGTGCTACAGTGGCAGCCGACTTAGTCTATTCCAACAAAATCAAGGGCCACTCCCGTGCACGATTCGGGTGAGTAAACATCTTCGAGAATAGTAAGGCGGGGTGATTTATGCCATTGAGAGTAATTGGAGCCGGTCTCGGACGGACGGCGACGTTTTCGGTGAAGTTTGCTCTCGAACATCTCGGATTTGGCCCGTGCTACCACATGTCGGAAGTCTTCGCTGGCGCGCGGAGGAATATTCCGCTCTGGCTTGATGTCGTTGGCGGTAAGCCCGACTGGGACACGCTATTCGATGGCTACCAGTCCACTACCGACTATCCCGCATGCAGCTATTGGCGCGAGTTGGCTGACTACTACCCGGACGCAAAGGTGGTGCTCACCGTCCGCGATGCCGCCAGTTGGTTTGATTCCGTCAGTGAGACTATCTTCTCCGATCAAATGAATGTATCGCTTGCAGGCTCACCGCTCGAGGCGGTGATGAAGGGCACTATCTTCAACGCCTTCGGTGATCGGGTTAAGGACCGGAGTTTCATGACTAACTGGTTCGAGTGCCGGAATCAGCAAGTGATCGACACGCTGCCCCCGGAACGACTTCTAGTCTATGCACCCCGGCAAGGCTGGGAACCGCTGTGCTCCTTCCTTGGTGTCCCGGTGCCCGATGAGGCTTTTCCACGAGTCAACAGCCGCGACGAACTGAGTCGGACCTCAAAGGAGCAAGGTGGCCTTCCTCCCGATCCCGAGGCAACCGAAAAATTCGCAAGGGACTACATTGAAAAGCTCAAAGCCAGGGCATTCGGAAGCTAGAAAGTAGAGACTGCTCGCCCGATAGCCGCCATTGGTGAACGGCCGGAGCGGGTCAGGGGCGAGATTAGAGAGAGCGCCACCCCGAGACCGATTGCTTACGACGCGGCATTAAATATCTCGTCCGCCAACTGTGCCGCCTGAACGGCGGCGGGCCAGCCCGCATAGAAGGCCGCATGTGTGACCATCTCGGAGAGCTCCTCTGGTGTCAGTCCATTCGTGAGTGCCAATTTTAGATGGAAGCGCAATTGGTCGGAACGATACAGCGCGGTGAGCACGGCGCACGTCACAAGACTCCGGTCGCGCTTGGAAAGCCCCTCGCGCTCCCAGATATCACCGAAAAGAACCTGCTGAGTGAGCTCGGCTAGTTTCGGTACGGTTCGACCCAGAAAGTCCGGCAGCGGGGGTATGCTTGTCGGTGCCATTGCTATCTCCTTAGCTTCGGTGATTTACCGCAATCCTACCGGATGACATATGACAGCGGCGGCCTGGTGAATCGGGCGGCCCGAAAGCCATCGGTGATGACTGGCAAAAAAGGGTCGAACAGCGACGCCTCAGGCTCCGAGGGGAATACGCTATCGCAGCACTAAGGCTGACCGACAATCACCTCACTAATTTGAACTATGGGTTCCTGATCCGTGTAATTCGGAATATCGGCGATGATCTCCTGCGCGTGCGGTCCAAACCCAGCCTGGAATGCTTCAACCGAATCGCAATAGATGTGGCACATCGCGACGTACGTGGCCGCTTGGCCTGGTGCCATACCGGCGAGACCCTTGTCAACGGTGTAGAACTTGCAATTATCTCCCATGCGCGCTTTTACTAACGGCATGTGGTTGTCACGGTAGTACGAATGATCAAATCTTGCACCCGGCTTATTCGCATACATCACACTTACTTTAATCATGCATTCCTCCGGCTAAATTGGATTACGGGGCGTGACGGCAACAATGGGGCTGACATCGGCGTCCGAAGCGGCGCCAGCTCACAAGATTGAATGCGGCGGAGAGGAGCGCCAGGGGCGATTTCGCAAAGATGCCGCCACAATCCACGCGGAAGCCGCCAGCAGGATGCTCACGACGAGCTCCGACCATTGATTTTCGGGCGGCGTGGCCCATTCGGGTCGGGGATGCGCCCAAAAGCTCGGCACCCAGACCATAAGGCCAAACAAGCTCATCATGATTGCTTCGGAGATGGCTGCTAGACGCGGAAGAATCCCGACAACGATGCCAATTCCCGCGGCGAGGTGACCGAGCCCCGTGAAGTAAGCGAATCCCAAGGGACTTGGCAGCCAGCTTGGCACCATGCTGGCGGTGTATTCGGCGTAGGCAAAGTGGGACCATCCGTAGAACATACAAGTGAGGCCAAACACAATTTGTGCCGCGCGTACGGCGCGCTCACTGGCGATCGGCATATCCGTTGCTCTCAGCTGCTGTCGCAACATGGCGTAAAGGATCCAGGCGCCCGCAAGCGACGTCAGTGCTTCGCAAAAACCATACCATGCGCCAAGATTGAGTGGTTTGGAGAAGATTGGGGGTGCATTGGTCCCCGCCCAGAGCGCCTGATACGCTCCTATCGTAAAGGCGCTCGACACTGCTGTGCGCGAGAAGCAAAGACCAGCGCTGGCGGCCAGGAGGAGTAGCCCGGATCCGTATACCCAAGCTTCTCGCCAGGGAATCCAGGCAGGGAATGCCTGACCAATCGGCGCGAGATCGACGTAAGCGAGGCCCAAGATAGCCAAGCTCGCGGATGCGATAGCGAACAAGCTACGGATGCTAAGCAATGGCAACAATAGTTCTTGCATTCATTCGCGCCGATGAGATTCCCCGCCAGGATCGGCAATACCCGGCCACAGATTCTCTCGCGGCTTTGGAGTCTACGATTTCCCTGCGGCGAGCGTACTGGTGGCCGAAGCCGACCGTCGACCTCGCGAGACCAGCAGCAGTCCTGCCAGGATAGTGAGGCCCGACATCGTGTCAGCAGGGTCGATCTCAGGGGCGGCTGAAGGAGGCCCGCTCCAGACACCAGCGATGGTGTTGCTGACCATTGCCTCGGAGCTGAGTGCCCCGCCGGGGAACCCCCCCTCCTGAGCGATGTAGGAATCCCCATCAGGGCTACTCTGGAAATTGATGGTCAGCGGACCCCTTACCTGTTCCAGAGAGGAGCTCAACGACACGCTCCAGTTGGTGATCGCGCCAATGGCGTTCGTGCTGAAGATAAAACTGTCGCCTGTGTTCTGTGGAGGATACATCGGCGCCGACGGCCCCGCCGCATCGAACCCTGCGCCGTTCACTTGAAACGCAAAGGACAATGGGTTGACGGAAACCTTGTGCAGGTTCGCGCCAAGCGGTTCAGCGAGGGTGAGCGCCCCAGAGACCGCGAGGTCGATCGGAGTCGTGGTAATGATCGGCACGTACGGATTAATCCCGACATACGATTGAGTTCCGTTCATCAGCTCCCCGCTGTAGTCGTAGGTGGTCTGCGCAAGCGTGGCGACGGGTACGATCAGGCAAGCAGCTGCTATGACTTTAAGTCTAACCATTGCTGTATCTCCCTGAAGTGATGCCAAGACCCCGCAACACTGCATGAACTATTGCCAGCTCGCCATGTGACTTCGATGTCACTGCGTCGTGACCGAAATGATGACTCGGAAGTGCTTACAGTGTTCCGTGGTCACCCATTCGGAGATCGTCAATGTCTTCTGTGAGTCAGCGATCGATGCGGGCCGTGGTGCTCGTCATGCTCTTGTGTGCGCCGGTGCTCGCGTCAGCGGCACAAACGCTTTTGAATGTGTCCTACGATCCAACGCGTGAGCTGTATGAGCAAATCAACGCCAAATTCGAGACCTATTGGAAGGCGAAGACCGGCGAATCCATCACCATACACATGTCGCACGGGGGTTCTGGGGCACAGGCGCGCGCTGTCATCAATGGGCTCGAAGCCGACGTTGTGACTCTGGGCGCGGCCTCCGACATCGACGCCTTACACGATCAGGCAGACTTGTTGCCTGAGAACTGGCAAAGCCGCTTGCCGGACCAGAGCACCCCGTATACGTCCACCGTCGTGTTTCTAGTGCGCCATGGCAACCCTAAGCACCTCAAGGACTGGGACGACCTCGTCAGGCCTGGGGTCTCGGTAATCACCCCGAATCCCGAGACCTCCAGCGGAGGGCGCTGGAATTTCCTGGCCGCGTATGCGTATGCGCTGAATCACAATGGCAACGACCCGGCAAAGGCCAAGGCTTTCGTCAAAGCGCTCTATAAGAACGTGCCACTTCTGAGCACGGGCGCCCGCGGCGCGACCGATGTGTTTACGCACCAGCAGCTTGGTGACGTCCTGCTAGCATGGGAAAATGAGGCGTTGCTGGCGATCAAGGAGTCTGGCGCCGACAAGCTCCAGATCGTGGTGCCATCGATTTCGATGCTCGCGCAGCCGCCGGTGGCGGTGGTCGATAAGTACGCGAAGGCACATGGGACCACCAAGCTCGCCGAGGCCTATTTGCGCTTCTTATATACACCGCAAGCTCAGGAGATTATCGCTGAGAACTTCTATCGACCTATCGACCCGCAGGTCGCTGCCCGACACGCTAACGAGTTCCCGAAGGTCAACCGGATAAACATCAGTGCCTTCGGTGGCTGGCCCAAGGCGCAGGCTGAGTTCTTTTCGGATGGCGGGGTGTTCGACCAGCTCCACTGACTAACGCCTCACCGGAGACAGGTGATCGCGGCCGCCACCGTCTGATCGAGCACGCGCCAGCGCACGGCTTCCTCATCCCTCGCGTACCCGTATCGACCTTTGGCTGTCAACCGACGACCCCGGACGTCAATAGACGCGAAAGTCTCTAGAAACAGTCGCTTGGCGGACGATACCGGAAGTCTGGAGGTTCTTGGAACAGGGGGTTTTGCCGGAGATAGGAGTCGAACCTACGACCTACGCATTACGAATGCGCCGCTCTACCAACTGAGCTACTCCGGCACGGGCGATCGGGCGGGCGGACAGGGCGGCTATGGTAGCGGCCGCGACGCGTTGCGGCTACCCGCGACCCGGCTACTCGCTGCGCCGGCGCAGGCGAATGACCACGTCGATGCCGGCCACCTCCATGCCCGAAGGCGGCGCGGGCAGGCGGCTGAACTGCACATCGCGTGGTTCCACATCCAGCAGTGCGCCGGTTTGCTGGTCGTGGAAGTGATAGTGCGGCGCGACGTTCGAATCGAACCAGGCGCAGTTGCCGTCGAGATTGACCTGACGGATGAGGCCGCGGGCGGCGAACAGGTTCAGGGTGTTATAGACGGTCGCCTTGGAGACGCGGGTGCCGTTCTGGCGCAGCGCCTCGGTGATCTGCTCGGCCGACAGGTGCTGGGGAGCCGACAACAGCAGGCTTGCGACCTGCAGCCGCTGCGGGGTCGCACGGATGCCGCAGGCCGCGAGGCGCTGGGCAGCCGACGCCACCGGCGGGTCCGCTAGGACGGCCTCGTAAGTCATGGCGCCATTATAGCGCCACAGCTCCCAGCGGTTTTCCGCGGGGGGCGCGCACGGGCGGCGGGGGGGGGTCAGACTGCCGCGCGCAGCGCCCGGGGCAGGCCAAAAATGACCTTTTCCTCGATCCCGGACAGCTCGGCGGGGGCCTCGACGCCCCAGCCGCGCAGCTGATCGATGACCTGCTGAACCAGCACTTCCGGCGCGGATGCGCCGGCCGTGACGCCCACCGCCCTACGGCCCTCGAGCCACTCGCGCTTGAGGTCGCGCGCATCGTCGACCAGGTATCCCGGAATGCCGGCCCGGTCGGCCAACTCCCGCAACCGATTGGAATTGCTGCTGGCACGCGAACCCACCACGATGAGCAGATCGCACTGCGAGAGCAGCTCCTTGACCGCATCCTGACGGTTCTGCGTGGCGTAGCAGATATCCTCGCGCCGCGGGGCCTGCAGACTCGGAAAGCGCTCGCGCAGCGCCGCCACCATCGCCGCGGTATCGTCGACGGACAGCGTGGTCTGCGTGACAAACGCCAGCCTGTCCGGATCGCGCACGGTGAGGCGCGCGACATCCTCGAGATTTTCGACCAGGTGCATACGCCCGCCCTGGCTGGTGTCGAAGCGGCCCATGGTGCCCTCGACCTCCGGGTGGCCGTGATGACCGATGAGAATGACATCGCGCCCCTCGCGCGCATAGCGCGCCACTTCCATGTGCACCTTGCTGACCAGCGGGCAGGTGGCATCGAAGATCTGCAGACCGCGCTGCGCGGCCTCGCGCTCCACTGCGGTCGACACGCCATGCGCCGAGAAGATGACGGTGGCGCCGGCCGGCACCTCCTCGAGCTCCTCGACGAACACTGCACCCATATCGCGCAGCCGGTCGACGACGTGGCGGTTGTGCACCACCTCGTGGCGTACATAGATGGGCGCACCAAACATGCGCAGCGCCCGTTCCACGATCTCGATGGCGCGGTCGACGCCGGCACAGAAGCCGCGGGGATTGGCGAGCAGCATTTTCATGCGGCCGATCTTACCGGGCTTTGTGCCGCGCTTCGAGCCAGGCGTCCGCCAGCCACAGGATGACCCCGATGGTGATGGCCGAATCGGCAAGGTTGAAGGTCGGAAAGTAGTGGGAACCCCAGTGGGCGGCCACGAAGTCGACGACGCGCCCGAGTCGCAGCCGATCGATCAGGTTGCCGATGGCCCCACCGAGCACCAGCGCCACGCCGCTGGCAAGCGCCACCTCGCGCCGATCGATCTGACGCAGCCAGCCGAGCAGCAGCACGCTGACGATGAGCGCCAACGCCGCGAATGCCCAGCGCTGCCACCCGGAAGCGTCGTTGAGGAAGCTGAAGGCGGCACCACGATTGTAGACGTGGGTGATCTGCAGTACCGGCAGCACATTGACCGCCTGAAACAGTCCGATTCTGGCGACGATCCACGCCTTGCTCAGCTGGTCGAGCAGCACGATCGCAAGCGACAGCCAGACGTAGGGCAGACTGCCACGCGTGGACATCAACAATGCCTCCGCGTCTCGCCGGGCATGGAGAGGTTGCCCACGCAGCGTGCGCAAAGCTCCGGATGCGCAGCATCGGCACCGACGTCGGTGCGGTGATGCCAGCAGCGTACGCACTTTGCGGCCTCACTGGGACGTACCGCGAGCCACACACCCGGCATGCTCGCGCAGGGCACGGCATCGGCTGGAACCCCCGCCGGCGAGCGCGCGACATCGGCGGAGAGCTGCGTGACGCTCTCGGCAGAAACGCGATGCAGGCTCGCGTCGGAAGTGATCGTGAAGAAGCGCAGCTCCGCTCCGAGTGCGGCGATGCGCTCGTGCTGTTCGGGCACGCACCAGATCGTCAGCTGCGCATCCAGCGGCGCGCCGATCTGCCCGGCGACGCGCAGCCGCTCGAGCTCGCGCGCTACGTCCTTGCGCAGCCCGAAGAGCAGCTCCCAATCGACGGGGTCGGCGGCCGGGGGCGGCAGTACGTGCCAGGTGGAGAGAAAAACCGACTCGGGCCTTTCTCCAGAAAGATACCGCCACATTTCTTCCGCCGTGAACGCCAGGATGGGCGCAAGCCAGCGCACCATCGCCTCCGCGGTGTGCCACAGCGCCGTCTGCGCCGAGCGGCGCGCGTGGCTGGCCGCCGGGGTGGTGTAGAGCCGATCGCGCACGATCTCCAGATACAGTCCGCCCAGGTCGACGACACAGAAGTTGTGCACCTTCTGGTAGATGAGGTGGAAGGCATAGCTGCGATAGTGCGCGACGATCTCCTCCTGCAGCGTGCGCGTGCGCGCGATCGCCCAGCGGTCGAGCTCCACGAGCTCATCCAGCGCCACCGCGTCGCGCGCGGGGTCGAAGTCATGCAGATTGCCGAGCAGGAAGCGCATGGTATTGCGCATGCGGCGGTAGGAGTCGGTGATGCGGCGGAGGATCTCCTGCGAGAGGCTCATCTCATGGGCGTAGTCGGTCGCCGCGACCCACAGTCGCAGCACATCGGCACCGAGCGTGCGCAGGATGTCCTGCGGCTCGATACCGTTGCCGAGCGACTTGGACATCTTGCGGCCCTGCTCATCGACGGTGAAGCCGTGCGTGAGCACCCCGCGGTAGGGGGCGCGCGCATAGAGCGCCTCGGACATCAGCAGTGAGCTGTGGAACCAGCCGCGATGCTGGTCTGAGCCTTCCAGATACAGATCAACCGGTGCGTGAAAATCCTCGCGCAGCGCCGCCACACATTCGAACGACAGGCCCGAGTCGGCCCAGACATCCATGACGTCCTGCAGCTTCTCGTACTGCGCAGCCTCCTCGCCCAGCAGCTCGGCAGGATCAAGTTCGAACCAGGCATCGATACCGGCGCGCTCGACCCGCGCGGCGACCGCCTCCAGCAACTCTTCGGTGCGCGGATGCAATGCGCCGCTTTGCCGATGCACGAACAGCGCCAGGGGCACCCCCCAGGTGCGCTGACGGGAAATGCACCAGTCGGGCCGATCGGCAATCATGCTGGTGATGCGCTGCTCGCCCCAGGCGGGCGTCCAGCGCACCGCGCGGATATCGCGCAGCGCATGCGCTCGCAGCCCGCGCTGATCCATGCTGATGAACCATTGCGGGGTAGCCCGGAAGATGACCGGGGAATGATGCCGCCAGCAGTGCGGGTAGCTGTGACGCAGCTTCTCGCGATGCAGCAACGCTCCGCGATGCTCGAGCTCCGCGATGAGCACGTCATTGGCTTTCTGGATGGGCAGTCCCCCCACCAGCGGGATGTCCGGCGCGAAGCGCCCGTCCGGTCCCACCGGATTGACCACCGGCAGCCCGTAGCGCTGGCCGACGAGGTAGTCCTCCTGGCCATGCGCGGGCGCGGTGTGCACGGCACCGGTGCCGGCGTCGAGCGTCACATGCTCGCCAAGCACGACCGGCACCTGCCGCGGCAGGAAGGGATGCTCGAGCATGAGGCCTTCGAGCGCATGCCCCTTGAAGCTGCCGAGCGTCTGCGCGCCCGACCCGGCCTGAATGCCATAGCGCGCCAGTGTCGCCTCGAGCAGCCCGGCCGCCACCACGATGACCCGCGACTCGGCGAAGGCGGTCCCGCGGGCGCCATCCGCAGGCAGCGCGACCGCGACGTAGTCGAAGTCTTCACGCAACGCGACGGCCTCGTTGGCAGGCAGCGTCCAGGGCGTGGTGGTCCAGATCACCAGCGCCACTCGCGACCCGAGGCGCGCGGGCGGCAGATCCGCGCGACGCGCGAACTCGGCGATCTCATGCACCGCGAAGGCCACGTCGATCGCCGGGGAGACGTGGTCCTCGTATTCGACCTCGGCTTCGGCGAGCGCCGAGCGGCAGTCCAGGCACCAATGCACGGGCTTGGCGCCGCGATAAAGGTGGCCGTTGCGAATGATTTGGCCGAGCGAGCGGATCTGCTGCGCCTCATAGCGCGGATCCATCGTCAGATAGGGATGTGCCCAGTCGCCGAACACACCCAGGCGTTGAAAGTCCGCGCGCTGCGCATCGATCTGCGCCTGCGCAAAGGTGCGGCAGGCGGCGCGGAACTGTGCCGCATTGAGCTTGGCGCCCGGCTTGCCGTGCTTCTTCTCAACCGCCAGCTCGATCGGCAGCCCATGACAGTCCCAGCCTGGCACGTAGGGCGCATCCCGCCCATCCATCGACTGCGACTTGACGATGATGTCCTTGAGGATTTTGTTGACCGCGTGTCCCAGATGAATGGCGCCGTTGGCATAGGGCGGCCCATCGTGCAGGACGAAGGGCGGGCGCGCGCGCGCAACCTCGCGCATGCGCTGATAGATGTCCTGCTGCTGCCAGCGCGAGAGCTGTTCGGGCTCGCGCCGCGCCAGATCCGCCTTCATGGGGAACTCGGTCCGGGGCAGGTTCACGGTCTGCTTGTAATCGGTCACTCGCACATCCTTGGGGTCACTGGGCGTGCAGCAGCACGCGCGCTTGCGCGGCATCGCGATGCATCTGCTCGACCATCGCTGCCATGGACTCGAACTTCAGCTCATCGCGCAAGCGCGCGACGAACTGCACCTCGAGCTCTCGCCCATACAGATCGCCATCGAAATCGAACAGGTGCACCTCGAGCAGCATCTGAGCTCCGTCAACCATGGGGCGGGTGCCGAGATTGGCAACCCCGGCCACGCCGCGCCGGGCACCGGCCGCACCCCGGCCGCCACCGCTGCCCTCCTCACCGATGCCATGCACGCGCACGGCGAACACGCCCTGCAGGGGCACGCGGCGGCGTTTGACCGCGATGTTGGCCGTCGGAAAGCCGAGCGTGCGCCCGAGGCGATTACCGCTGCGCACGCGTCCGCGCATGCAATAGTCCCGTCCCAGCAGCTGCGCCGCGGCCGAAAAGTCGCTCGCCTGCAGCGCACCGCGCACGCGCCCGCTGCTGACACGCTCTGCCAGCACCTGAACCGGGGCCACCACGTCCACTTCGAAGCCGAAGGCGCCCGCACGGGCGGCGCACCAGTCGGCGCTGGCCTCCCCTCCACGCCCAAAATGAAAGTCGTGACCGACGACGATCACGCGCGTCTGCGCGGCGGCGAGCAGCTGCATGAATTCGCTGCCGGAGGACAGGCGCAGCGCCTCATCGAAGCGCAGCAGCCAGAGCCGGTCAAGTCCAAAGTCGGCCAGCAGCCGCCAGCGCTCACGAAAATTCGTCAGGCGCGCCGGCGGGTCCGAAGGCTGCAGAAACTCGCGTGGCAGCGGCTCGAAGCTCAGCATCATGGTCGGCAGCCGCAGGCGCCGACCATGCCACTTGAGCCGCTCGATCAGTGCCTGATGGCCCAGGTGGATGCCATCGAAGCTGCCGATGGTCACGACACACTGCGCGCTTCCCTGGGCCGCCGGTCCTCGGATGAGCTCCATGTCCTCGAAAACACGCCATTAAACAGAAAATTATAGCGGATTGGCTGCTGCTGCCGGGGTCATGGCGGCACGGGGGCGGGCGCGGCGATTGACAAGGCCGGGACGCCTCGGCAGACTTCGCCGCCCTTCAGGCACGAACCGGTGCGGGAGCATCGCTTGGCGAACACGAAATCGGCGGAAAAGGCGGCCCGTCAGGCCGAGAAGCACCGCGCACGCAACGTCGCGCTGCGCTCGCGCATGCGCACCGCCGTGCGCAAGGTCAACGACGCGATCGAGAAGGGCAACCCGGAGGAGGCGCGCGCCATCTATCGCGCCGCCATGCCGATGATCGATACGCTGGTCAACAAGCGCATCGTCCACCGCAATAAAGCCGATCGTCACAAGAGCCGTCTGGCCGCACGCATCAAGGCCTTGGGCGGCAACGGCAGCAGCGCCAGCGGCGCCTGAGCCGCGCGCCGCTCAGCGGCGATCCCCGCGTTCGAAGTCATCCAGCGCCAGCAGCAGCGAGAGCCGGTCGTCGCCGCGCGCGACCTCGCGCCAGTGCCGTCCCTCCGGCCAGGGCTCCAATGCGCCGGCCAGCGCCCAGAGCATGTTCAACGAGGCGGTCACCCCGGCCTGACGCAGCTCATGAAAGGTGCGCACGGCGCCGCGGTCGCGCAGCTGCTCGACGCTGTGCACGCCGATCTGTCCGAGCATGCCTTCCGAGCGGCTGCCGAGATTGCGCAGATCCCGGATGCGCAGCCGGAGCTTGCCGGCGGCAATTCGCGCGCGAACCTTGCTGTTGCGCATGTGCCATTGTCGCTGAAAAACCGCGCCCCTTCAGCGCAGCCGCTGCGACCGGCGAGCAGGCGAGCGCTGCCGGGCGCTCTCAGCGCTGTTCGAGGAATTGCATCACCGCCTGGGCGAGCTCGCGCGTGCCGCGGCCGGTCGCCGCGGAGATCAGGAATCGCGGGCCGCGGTAGCGCAGGCGGCGCGCAATGTCGGCGGCGCGCTGCTCGGCCTCAGCGTCGGGCAGCAGGTCGCGCTTGTTCAAGACCAGCCAGCGCGGCTTGGTGGCCAGCGCACGGCTGAACTTGCGCAGCTCCGCGACGATGGCGCGTGCGTCCTGCACCGGATCGGCAGCGGGATCCAGCGGTGCCAGATCCACGATGTGAAGCAGCACACGCGTGCGCTGCAGGTGACGCAGGAAGCGGATGCCCAGACCCGCCCCCTCGGCCGCGCCCTCGATGAGGCCGGGAATGTCGGCCATGACGAAACTGCGCTGCTCGCCGCAGTCCACCACGCCGAGGTTCGGAATCAATGTCGTGAAAGGGTAGTCGGCGACCTTGGGCCGCGCAGCCGACAAAGCGCGAATCAGCGTCGATTTGCCGGCGTTGGGCAGCCCCAGCAACCCGACATCGGCGATGACCTTGAGCTCGAGCCCCAACGTGCGGCGCTCACCGGGCAGTCCGGGGCCGAACTGACGCGGCGCCCGGTTGGTGCTGGACTTGAAGCGCACATTGCCGAAGCCGCCCTTGCCTCCCTGCGCGACCTTGAGCACCTGCCCGGCGGCGGTCAGGTCGCCCAGCTCCTCGCCGGTTTCGGTATCGCGCACTGTGGTACCGACGGGCACGGTGATGTAGAGGTCCTCACCGCTCCTGCCGGTACAGCCATTGCCCGAGCCACCCTCGCCGTTCGCCGCCCGGAAGGTACGCTCGATGCGAAAATCGGCCAGCGTATTGATGCCCTCGGCGGCCCGCAGGTACACGTCCGCGCCCCGACCGCCGTCGCCGCCGTCAGGACCACCGAAGGGGACGAACTTCTCGCGCCGAAAGCTGATGCTGCCGCGGCCGCCGTTGCCGGCCTGCACGCGCAGCACCGCCTCATCGACGAATTTCATGGGAGGGGCGACCCGCCGCGGCCGCCCGCCGGGCGATCAGGCCTCGGACGGGCCCGTCGTCGCCGTCGCAGCGCCTGCCGCTGCCGCAGACGCGGCTTGCGGCTGCACGCTGACGAACAGCCTCTGCTCCTCACCGCGCATCCGGAACTGCACGCGGCCGCTGACCCGTGCATACAGGGTGTGGTCCGTGCCGATACCGACGTTCTCGCCGGCGCGCACGCGGGTGCCGCGCTGGCGCACCAGGATGTTGCCAGCGAGTACCTGCTCACCGCCGAAGCGCTTCACGCCCAGGCGCTTGCTGTGGGATTCGCGTCCATTGCGGGTGCTGCCGCCTGCTTTTTTGTGTGCCATGAGTCGACTCCGATACTGCTTGCCGCTGTCGCTGACGCGTCAGGGAACGCTGATGTCCGTGATGCGCACTTCGGTGAAGGGCTGGCGGTGGGTGCCCTGCCGCAGATAGTGCTTGCGGCGGCGGAATTTCACGATGGTGACCTTATCGCCCTTGGCGTGGCGCTGGACCGTGGCGAGGACCTTCCCCCCGTTCAGCAGCGGTGAGCCCAGACGCACCTGGTCGCCGTCGGCGATCAGCAGCACCTGGTCGAATTCGACCGTGCTACCAGCCTCCGCGGCGAGCTTCTCGACGCGCAGTAAGCCGCCCTTTTCCACCCGATATTGTTTGCCGCCTGTGGCGATGACCGCGTACATTGTCAGAACTCCGTGTTGTCGCTGCATCGCAGTTTGAGGGCTGCGAGGCCGGCGCCGCCGCGCGAGGCCGTCGCCGGCGCGATTGGGAAGGCGAAAGGCCGCGCATTCTAGCGATGGAGCGCGAGCCGGTCAACGGCACATTCTCTTGGAGAAACAGAGAGTTGAGTATAGATCACGGGAGTCCTCTCGCACTCGAGCATATCCGTGAGCTCGTGCAGGCGGAGCTGTCGGCTGTAGATTGCACCATCCGGGAGCGCTTTCGCAGCTCTGTCAGCCTCGTCGACCAGATCGCCCAGCACATCATCGACGGGGGTGGCAAGCGCCTGCGTCCGCTCATGGTGGTGCTGGCCGGCCGTGCCTGCGACGGGGGACGCAGCGACTGCATTCTCGCGGCGGCCTTCATCGAATTCATCCATGCCGCAACGCTGCTGCACGATGATGTGGTGGACATGTCGGCGCGCCGACGCGGGCGTGACACCGCCAATGAGATCTACGGCAATCAGGCGAGCGTGCTGGTCGGAGATTTTGTCTACTCGCGCGCCTTTCAGCTCATGGCTGCCACACGATCGCAACGGGTCATCGAGATCATGGCCGATGCCACCAACATGATTGCCGAGGGCGAGGTGCTGCAGCTGATGAACGCGCACGATCCGGAAACCACGGAGGCGCGCTATCTGGAGGTCATCGATCGCAAGACCGCCCGGCTGTTCCAGGCCGGCGGCGAGGTGGCTGCCGTGGTCAGCGGTGCGGGCGAGCCGGCGCAGCAGGCACTGGCGGTCTACGGGCGCCACCTGGGCACGGCCTATCAGCTCATCGATGATGTACTGGATTTCCAGTCCGACCCCCAGACGCGAGGCAAGAACCTGGGCGAGGACCTCGCCGAGGGCAAGCCCACGCTGCCGCTGATCCACGCCCTGCGCCACTGCACCGAGCCGCAGGCGAGCCTCATCCGCGAGGGCATCCGCAACGGCGGGCGCGAGCGGCTCGAGGAGATCGTTCACGCCATCGAAAGCACGGGGAGCCTGGCCTACACCACCTCCCTGGCGCAGTCACAGGCCGAGCTTGCGCTCGGGGCCCTGGAAGCGCTTCCGGATACACCCTATCGGCAGGCGCTCGCGGCACTGGTGCGCTTCACGGTGGCGCGACGGCACTGATGGACCTCCCGCGAGCCGCAGGCCCCATTCCCAGCGTGCTGCTGAGCCGCTTCATCGACTCCTATCCGCGCCTGTTCGTGCTCACGGGCGCAGGCTGCAGTACCGAATCAGGCATCCCCGACTACCGCGATGCCGAGGGCAACTGGAAGCGCAGCGCACAGCCGATGACGTTGCAGGCCTTCATGGGCGATGAGCGCGCGCGTCGGCATTACTGGGCGCGCAGTCTCGTCGGCTGGCCGCGCCTGGCCGCAGCCCGACCCAATGATGCGCATCGCGCCCTGGCACATCTGCAGCAGCAGGGCCGCATCGAGGGTCTGGTCACACAGAACGTCGATGGTCTGCATCAGGCCGCCGGGAGTCGCGACGTAATCGACCTGCACGGACGGCTGGATCGCGTGCGCTGCATGGGCTGCGAGCGACGCAGCGAGCGCCTCGAGCATCAGCACTCATTGCTGCGCCAAAATCCGCCCTGGGCGGCACGCCTCTCGCAGCGCGCAGGGCAGGCAGAGCTCGCGCGCCAGCAGCCGGACGGTGATGCCGAGCTGAGCGCGTCCGAGACCGGCGATTTCGTCGTGCCCGCCTGCCGCCACTGCGGCGGCATCCTCAAGCCCGATGTCGTCTTCTTCGGTGAGAACGTACCGCCCGCGCGTGTCGCCACCGCGAGCGAGCATCTGCAACGCGCCGATGCCGTGCTGGTGGTCGGCTCCTCGCTGATGCTCTATTCCGGCTATCGCTTCGCCCAGCAGGCCACGCAGCTCGGCAAGCCGATCGCTGCGATCAACCTCGGACGCACGCGCGCCGATGGGCTACTGGCCCTCAAGATCGCCCGACCCTGCGCGGCCGCGCTCGCCTTCGTGCTCGAATCACCGCAGCGGGCTGCCTGACGGCTTGAGCCGCGCCCCCGAACCGCCCCCCCGAACGCGCACCCCTTACGCCCATGCCCGCCGCCCTTCTCACGCTCGCCCACGGGATGCCCGCCTCTCACTGGCTGCTCTGGGCGCGCCGCGGCGTTGCGGCGCTGCCGCTGCTGATCTGGATCTATCTGCTGACGGCCCGCGGCGGGTTCTGGCGCGTCGCGCGGCTGCTCAATCCCTACCAGCCCGCGGCTGATTCCCCGCCCTTGCGCCGCAGCGGTCAGGCCCGGCACGTCGTCGCGATCATCCCGGCGCGCAACGAGGCCGCATCGATCGGCGATACCGTGTTGTCCTTGCTGCGGCAGGATTTCGATGGCTCGCTGCATCTCATCGTCGTGGATGACGGCAGCACCGATGACACCGTGGCGCTCGCCGTCGCCGCCGCCGAAGGCCTGGGGGCCTCGGCGCGGCTGAGCGTGCTGCGCGGTGCGCCACTGTTTCGCGGCTGGACCGGCAAGCTCTGGGCGCTGCGTCAGGGTGTGCAGGCCGCGGGCCTGCTCGAGCCCGATTATCTGCTGCTCACCGATGCGGATATCTACCACGAGCGCACCAGTGTGGCGGGCCTGGTGGCCAACGCCGAGGCCGAGCAGCGCGACCTGGTGTCGTACATGGTGAAACTGTCGACCGACAGCTTTGCCGAGCGCTGCCTCATCCCGGCGTTCGTGTTCTTTTTCTTCAAGCTCTACCCGCCGCGCTGGGCGGCATCAGCACGCTCGAGCGTCGCGGCGGCCGCCGGCGGCTGCGTGCTGCTGCGTCCCTCAGCGCTGCTGCGCATCGGAGGACTGGCGGCCATCCGCAGTGAGATCATCGATGATTGTGCACTCGCCGCCGCAGTCAAGCGCAGTGGCGGCAAGCTCTGGCTCGGGCTGACCCAAAGCGCCTGGAGTCTGCGCCGGTACGGCTCGTTCGCCGAGATCGGCAGCATGATCTCGCGCACGGCGTTCAATCAGCTGCGTCACTCCTGGCTGCTGCTGCTCGCAACGCTGCTCGGACTGGCCATCACCTACCTGCTGCCGCCATTGCTGCTGTTCAGCCACGATCCGCTGTCCGTGTCCTTCGGCGCCCTCGCCTGGCTGCTCATGAGCCTGTGCTACCTGCCGATGGTGCGCTTTTATGGTCTGAGTCCCGCCTGGTGCGTCGGCCTGCCCGTCGTCGCGGTGTTTTACGCCGGCGCCACCCTGCACTCCGCGCTGCGATACGCCGCCGGCCGCGGCGGAAGCTGGAAAGGCCGGGTGCAGGATCTGGGCACCAAGCGCAGTACCTGAGGAGGTACCTCACGCCAGCACCCCCGTCCCCGCAGCGGGGAGACCGGAAAGCGCGTTGAACCCGCTGGACCCTTTCCGTAGACTGCGCGGCTCCAAGCGGCCGGCAGCACCGGCCTTGCGCCCCTCGGGGCGGCAAATTCGGGGTGTAGCTCAGCCTGGTAGAGCACTACGTTCGGGACGTAGGTGTCGCAGGTTCAAATCCTGTCACCCCGACCATCAATATCAAAGTCTTATGCGAGCAGCACGTTCTACTGCTCTTTCGCTGCCTCTGAAGGCGGCTCAGCGGATGCGCGTTGGCTGGCTTCAGGTGGTGGGGTTGGCGCCGCCTGAGCGTGCGCAAAGCGACCTCATCGAGGTGGTCCCTGGATGACCCAGTCCGGTAGGCTCGCCCAGTGCTCGCCCCGCATTCGGTTGTCGCGACCCGTGCCAGGTGGATGGATTCCGGTGATGCGCCAAGTACCATCGGGACGCCGGTCCCCGCTCACGATATGGCCATGCTCGGGAGGAGCCTCGGTAAAGTCGTGCCACTTCTCATCCGCCATCACGCACCTGTTTGACCATTGCGTCCGCTACCCGCCAGCTTCCCGCTGCCAAATTAAACGGCGCCGCACTGAGCGCTAGCTTTTGATATTCAATAGCCCAG
>Ga0335075_10007063_pt1 | contig 17319 bp, 18 predicted proteins | sample Lox_Sample_24_FD_206723 | JGI IMG/M metagenome (GOLD analysis project Ga0335075, IMG submission 206723) | Soil microbial communities from Loxahatchee National Wildlife Refuge, Florida, United States - Lox_Sample_2.4 | ecosystem: Environmental > Terrestrial > Soil > Wetlands | place: USA...
GGCGTTCCATAGTCGTGCTGAACGACCGCGTCCTGGACGCAGCGGATCTTGTAGCCGATGTCGTTAAGGCGCCAACTGAAGTCCACATCAGAACCGTAGGCGAAGCTCTCGTCGAATCCGCCCACCGCGTCGAATAGAGCGCGACGGAAGGCGAAGTTCATGGTTGCGCACTCTCTAAGGTAGAGAACTTCGCTTGCCTTCTCGGGTGCGAGTTCGTATGGCCTGTCGCCGGTCATGTCCTCCGCGATACCTGCGACGGCGCCCTCTTCCTGCCGGAGTGGCGCCACTAGGCGTTCCAGCCAACCGGGCCGGGGGCGGCATCCCGCGTCGACAAACACAATGATGTCACCGTGGGCTGCGCGTACTCCGGCGTTCCGTTGGTGCGGGATGCTCACCCGCACGCCGAGCGGTGGTTGAAACTCCAGCCACCGCACCGTCGCCGCGTGCCGATCCCTGATGTAGTCGAGCCGACCACTTGACGCGTCGACCACGACGATTTCACCGGGCTGCGTAAGGGCACTCACCTGGCCAGCGACATCACTGAGCGTATCATCGAGGCTAGCCTCGTCTTTGCTAATGATCACGACGGAAATCATCGATGGAATACCTCTGAGGTACCATTCGTGTAAACAGTGTTAAAGTAAGCTTCCAGGAAACTCTTTGGGAAAGAGTAGATAGCGTAGTAGCCGCCCGTATCGGATTGGGCTATGTTGTTGACAATATTCGTGCGACTCGCATAGACCCACGAGTTTTGATCGAGGGTCTCTGGCGTGATATCGCCCAGGACCGCAGGGCGATCGCCGACGACCGTGGTCAAACGGAGCTGCGCATAATAATCAGCGTAGATTATCTGGCCAGGGGGCGCTGCGTTGTTAAGCCAAGTAGCTGATGCGATCTCCGGCGCCGACATATCAAAGTCTTGGTAATCACCGAAGCTGTTGGCTAGGTTGGTGTCGGTCGCGCCGCCGAGCAGTACATTACTCAGACCCGAAGACGCTGCCATGAATACAGCAAGGCTGCCGGCGCAAACGGTAAGGATTGCAGGCCGCGTCAACTTCCATCTCGCGCCGAGGCCCGGCAGCAGCCAGCATACGGCTGCGCCAAGGACGATCATCATCTGCAGGAATGCTCGCTCCGGGTTGTACGCCTCCGCAATAGTCCCGCTAACCCGGACAAGAGCAAGAATCACCATTCCTGCGAGAGCAACTATGCCAACCTGGCGAGCTATGCCAGGAACCTTACGGCGGAACGCAAGTACTAGTGCGCCAATTCCAGCCAGTAGGTTAGTAAGCTGTTGAATCAGCAGGGTTGCCAGGTTCACGACGGAAGCACCCAGCTGCCAGGTGACAGAGGGCGTCGGGTCAACAGCAGGCTGCAGCGCATATTGCGGCAGATCGGCTTGAGGCAGCGGCGTCACGTAGGGCATATGAGCGGCGTAGTATGAGCTAATGTATTTCTGGTATTGAGAGGCCGACAATTCCTGCGTTTCCTCACCCTGGAGGTATGACTTCAGCAGGTTCCCTGAATGGTTCGGCAGCAGGTTGAGTCCGTGCTGTTGCGTGGCCACGACGAACTGCGACACGTTGGACGTGGACTTAGTCAGCGTTCCATACCACAAGAATGCAGCGGTAAGAGACACGACTAGAGCGAGCACCATCGCCCCATTTACCCGCGCAACTCGCTTGAACCATGAGACTGCGAACTGAAGTACCACAGCGATCGCGAATAGTGTTATCGCAAGATAAGTCGTGGAATAATGTGAGACCACCATCCCTAGGCTCAGCAAGGATACGAGGGCCCATTGCGTGCGTCGCGTGGCGGTTGCATCGAGTATCGCAGAGACGAGGGCGACGAACAGGACGGTGGCGATCTCCTGCCGGGCCAGAGCAGGAAACTCCTGGTAGAAAGGCTGCTGCATGATGACGAGGCCCGACGCCAGAAATGCCCAGCGTCGCGCCAACACGCGGCGACTGAGGCTATAGACTGCCACAGGAAAGAGCGCGGCAATTGCTGGATAAACGACCTTGAAAACCAGCAAGGTCGATATTCCCGTCAAAGCATGCAACTCAGTCGGCAGGACGGTGACGCTGAGCATCGCACCGTAGGCATCGCCGGGGTGAACGACATGCCAGACGCCGGCTTGCGCCGTCTGCTGCAATGCGTAGTACTCGCTGGCAATGTCGAACCCGTAGACAAGATCGCCGCGGAGAGAGAACGACCACAGCATTGATAGCGATGTCGCGTAGACGATGACCGCGGACACTATTTCGTTGAATTTCGGTGCAAGCAAGAAGCCAACGACCAGCAATCCGACTGAAGCGCTGAGAGCTATTACTGCGACATGATCACTATGCCCGCTGTTTAGGCGCAACGCCCCGGCCGCTCCCAGCAGCGGAAGGATAAGTGGCCAGGCTTGACTAGCAGGTCGCGATAGTGAATCCCACGGTATCTCCGTCTCCGGACGAGCGTTCACCGAACACGCGAGCAGCACCATGCAGACGATCTCAAGCCCAACCAGCAGCGGCAGCATCCGCAGTGGCTGGGTTATCCCGAGGTGGGGACCTATCAGGTCAACCGCGAGCCCCGAGCTCATGAGCAATACTAGGGACGCACTCGGCAAGTAGACAGGATTAGTGGCGACAGCTTCACCTGGAACGCGCAAGATCCGCAGGAGAATAATGCCGGGAATGATGAGCAGCAAGGGCACAAGCAGCACCTGAGCTGCCCAATACTCTTGCAGCGGCGTGAGGACCGCGAGCAGAATCAGCCCGGTGATGGGTAGCGCGAGCGGACGGCGCGGCTTCGTGGCTACATTAGCGTCCCAGCTCGAGACGTTCTCCTGCCGAAGCGTCATGTCGGCAGCCTCACTCGGATTCCCGTATCCGGGAGCAAGATTCCCGTATCCGGGAACAAAACGCGCAGCGGCCTCGCCCGTGCCAGGCCAATCCCTGGCGCTACGAGCACGACCGCGCTCCATCGAACCCCTCATGCCCCCCCGCAGTCAAGGCATTACAACCACTACTCGTCGCTCAACCGGTCAGAACCGACCGGTGGCACCATCTCTTCACGTGCCGGATCCTTCTCAGGGCACCTGCCACGCATCAATGACTCCCGCGTCACGAGTGCCACGGACAGCTATGAACCACGCACCCTTGAGCAAAGGGTGACGTTCAGGTGCACATCGCATCCTGTCAGCTCGCCTCGGCGCAGACCCGTCATTTCAGGAAATTACTTCTCGTAATCGGCGCGTCGACCAGCCGTCAGCACCCGTGCTGCCGGGACGGAGGGGACGGGCAGCAGGTAGCCGCGGCCGCGTTCATCGCCACCCAGGGGGGCCGTTCGTGTTTGAGCGGCGGCACCGTCATGAGCTATTCGACGAGTACTTCCACCTCCGAAGGTGCTACCGCCAGCCGACCTCGATGACCTGGTGATAGACCACAAGCAGCTGCAATGAAGCATGCCATCCGTGGCCGACGCCAATGCAACCCTCGGCCAAGCCTCGGCCATGATCGGCCACGACCGCGTGGATCCGGTTGCGTACCGAGCCAGCGCTCCGTCGCGGTCGCCACGGTGTGACAGATGATCCGAAGCTCAGCCTAGATATGGTTAGAATCTCCGACAGTTAGAAAGCTGCGCAATCTAACATCATTACACTCGACTTGTTCGCAATTCCACCGTGTGATGGATTTTGAAACGCGATGTCTCGGTTGTAAACCTTGTTGGGCTTCTGGGCGTCAAAGAGAAGGATGAGTCCTACACTGTCAGAGCGACTCACCCGGACACGTGTGGATCGTGGTCTTGCATGGGGTCTGGGGACTGGCGGGCAGTCGAATCGGATTTAGCCCGTAGGGGTGGGGAGGATATAGAAAGATGGCAGGCATGCCCACGTGGGGGGGGCCGCAAGCTCCTAACGGCTCGCTAACTGCACTCGGAGCTACCGATGCAGAAGGTCATCATGGTGCTCACGTCGAGCACCCTGTGGCTAAGGTGCAGGTCCCTCGCGGATTGACGTCCGAAGTTACTGAAATTGCCCATGACGCGTTCTACGACGAAATCCCGTATATTAAAGTCTCAGTTCTTATGTGCGCTTACAACGAGCAGCGCACTATCGGCCGGGCCATCCGTGAAGTGTTGGCCATGGAATATCCATGCGAGATCGAGCTTATAGTCGTCGACGACGGAAGCCACGACGCAACTGCGGAGATTGTGACACGCTTCGAGGATCCTCGAATTGTCCTGCACCGCCATCCACAGAATAGGGGCAAAGGGGCCGCGCTTCGCAGCGCTGCATCCCTAGCCACCGGCACCCACGTCGTTCCCTTCGACGCTGATCTTGAATATACGCCAAAGGATCTCCCGAGGCTTATAGAGCCGATCCTGACCGGGCGCTTCGAGGTTGTCTACGGAGCACGCCTATTCGGCTATAACACGGTGTATCAGTCTTTCAGGTACGCTGTCGGGAACAAGATTCTCACAGCAATGACTAATATCCTCTTCGATTCCTTCATTAGCGACATGCACACATGCCTTAAGCTGATGCCGCGAGATACATTTAGCAGCCTCGTGTTGCGCGAGAACGGGTTCGGCCTCGATACAGAAGTGACCGCGGCACTGCTGCGCCTTGGTGTCAGGCCATTCGAGGTACCGGTCAGCTATTACAGCCGGTCGCATGCTCAAGGGAAGAAGATTAACTGGCGGGATGCTGTAGCGTGCCTGCGCATCCTGTTCAGAGTGCGGGGCACCCGGAAGCGCAGGCTCGTACTACCCGCTCCGGCGCAGGGACCTGAGGACAGTACGACGACGGTTACGCGTATCGACAGTCCGTCGTCATGTGATATAGCGGAGCTACCTGCTCTAACGGCTCTCAGCTCAGTGGGGTACACGGACAGCCCAGTGGGGTACACGGAGGAAGCACCCGACGCCGTCCCCGCCGGCTAGTCCGAGAGCCGCAATTCGTTGACCGATGAGGGTACTCGCGGCATCACGAGCGAGACCTTATTCGCTGGCAGTAGAGGCGTGACCGGGCCTGGCGGCGGCAGCCGTTAGTGCCCGGCACTGCCCGCCTGACAACCCGGTGGTCATGTGGTGGATCAGGACGTACAGGGCGGGGCCCAGCCACGACCAAACCTACCAGCGCTGTGCCTTCGACCCGCTTTCAGGCTGAAGCCAGAGATCACTTACTGTTACAAGTCGCTTCTATCAGTTGGACGGCCCGCTCGACGAAGCGTTCTACACTCAGTAGTTCACGCGCAAAGCGCTGCGCATTGGCGCCCAGTTCTGCGGCAATATCTCTGTGCTCGACAAGATAACAAATGCACTTCCGCAGCTCCACCGAATCCCCGGGAGCCACGTAAAAGCCATTGCTTTGCTGGAGCTCGACACGATCCGGCTCCAACAGCTGAGCAAAACCGCTAGAGGTGGTCAGCTCAGGGCTTTTGCGTAGCACGCGACGCCGGTCGATCACAACGTCACTTTGCCCTCGAGTCCGGGTCACCACTATCGGCAAGCCCATGGCCATCGCCTCTTGGATCGCCGTAATGCCATGCTGATAAGGGGAATCCCGCAAAGGCACGACCGCGAGAGCTGCGCGCGCGTACAACTCCTTCAGCTCCTGGTAATTGCATTTGCCGACAGTGACATTCGGGGGAATGGTCACAGGGAACTGTGCGCTGTCTCCCGACCATAGGCTGGCTGCCGCCACGAAGACATCAACATCCAAATCAGTGACCGCACGGATCAGTGTGACATAGTCTCTGGATTCCAAACCAGCCGCTACAATCAGCGGCCTCCCAGGATCCTGCGATCGTTCGATCGTGTTCGTGAAATACCGGCAATCCACCTGATAAGGAAGCACGACCACCTTTTCCCTGGGCACCCCAAAACGTTCCAACTCGGCAGCCTGGTAGGTGTTCGTCGGAAGAATCGCAGTGAAATGAGTCCAAACCTTCAGTCGCGTCAGGAGGAACAGTGATTTCGGCGACACTGGCTCAACTGCTATGAAAAAAAGTGTGATGCGAAGACGAAATATCTTGAACAGCAACGCCAGCAAAAGTCCTTCGATCTCTGTGAAGCACCAAATCGCGTCGTAACGTCGCCTAGTCACGAAGACCAGCAGCGTCGCAATCGGACCGAAGCCAAGCCTCCGGCGCACCGCCCGGCCGAGCCATGTCCGGTCGATAGCGCCCCAATCGACTATTGACGCGCCAAGGGCCGCTGCCAACTCACCGAAGTCAGTGCGCCGACGCGAAAAATCCCGGTCCCCACCGTGTAGATCGACATCAGCGACCTTGGCATTCACAGTCAACACGATCCGATGGGCGATCCGCTCTGCATTCACATGTGCCATTATCTGGCATTTGGTCTTGGCTTGTCCGGTGAACAGCTAAGATGAGTGATACCTATCCTGGTCCGCAGCGGAGGCCCAGTAAGCATGCGAATCCTCTACGTCAGCCCGTTTCCCCCTGAGCCTGACGGCATTGGCACCTATACGGAGGTTATCGCGAACGTACTGAGAACCAATGGGGACGAGGTCCGCGTTATTGCCGTGCGGGCGGAGTCGCTGACTAACCCCGCTGTTCTTGCGCTTCTACCTACAAGACGTAGGGATCTAGCGGCACTTCGTGACCTAGTAGTGGGCTGGCAGCCCGACTGTATCCACGTGCAATTCGCCGTGGCCGCTTTCGGTGTCCGAACTCCGGCGCTGCTGTCGTGGCTGCGACTCATGCGATCGACCAAGATCCCAATTGTCATTACCATGCATGAAGTGACTCGCGATATCGGCCGACTACGAAGTGCTGGTAGCGCTATCTATAGAGCGCTCGCAGGGTGCTGTGATCACATCATCGTGCATACACAAACGGCTCTTTCGGAATGCACGAGCGTAGTTCGCGTACCTGCAGACCGAATTTCTGTGATCCCGCATCCGACCCCTGACCGTCCGCACGAGGTCATCACGAGCGAGGAATTGCGGGAGCGTTTCGGGCTGAACGACGATGTCATTCTGCTTGCCTTCGGCTTTATACACGTCGATAAAGGGCTACCTGATCTGGTTGCCGCGCTGCGTATCCTGTGCCGCATGAGCCCGTCATCGCTGGACGGTGTGCATATAGTTGTCGCAGGAGCAGTCCGTCGACGCAGTGGTCTTTTTAGACTCTTCGAACTCCAGGACCGGATCCATCTACGCTGTGTCCGACGACTGGCCCACCGCGGTGGCGTCGACCGGCATCTACTCTTCACTGGCTATGTACCAACGGCTGAGGTCGCCGGGTGGTTTCTCGCAGCGACAGCGGTCGTACTCCCGTACCGCCGTACCGAACAGAGTGGTGTCGCGGCCCTCGCGAACGCGTTCGGAGTTCCTGTCCTTGCGAGCGCCGTGGGCGGTCTTCGCGACCTTTATGACAATTCTGGCTGGACGTTCCCGCCGCGAGATCCTCGCGCGATGGCTCAGGTGCTTGCTGCTTTTCTTGCTAGCCCAAAGAATTCGCCCGCTGCCTTGAACGTACTGCACCCGACCGCTGGCCTAGCCGTGGTGGTCGCTGCGACAACCCACGTTTACCAGGATATGATTGCATCATGGGAAAGAAATTCTGGCGTGCGGTTACCCTAACCGGAACTGTCTACGGATTCTTCGGCTGGGTCTATATCGTCATAAACGATGAGGTACACCCGTACACGCTCGGCTTGCAGCTCACTCACTTCGCGAAGTGGCCCCATGAGGATACGTTCGGAGAGAGCTGCTTTGCGATCTCGTTGATTTGCTTTCTCGCATATAACCTTATGAGAGAAAAATCTAAGCAAGATGAATGATTGATCAGGCGCCGACCGGCATTAGTATTCAAAAAAATTCGCTTATCTGCGGTGCGAGCGACTGCGGCGTCATGCTGATAGTCTCGTGTGCGCCTTGTCTTTCACGTCTGTCGCGCCGGGTGCCGCGGTAACAAGCTCTGGCACCAGGTTCCGGTATTCCCACATGCCTTTCACGTAACCGATATTTCCCCAGCTCTCCTGAGCAAGCTTTACGTACGGGTCAAGCAGGCATGCGAGCCGCTTGCTAGTCACTGCGAGCCGAATTCCCTTGGGGTACATGAGCTGGGGCAGCAGCAGGCCAACGGCAAGAAGCACCGGCATGAACGCTGCTCCGATAAACATCGCAAGCACCAGAAATGGTACTGGGAAAATGGTCGGTCGCATCGTCGGCCACTTTCGGTACAGTCGGGCGCAGCCGCGGCCGTAGCTCCGGCTCCTTCGCAGCGTGTCCTGGAGGCTAGACACGAAATGATGACGCACCCGAGCACTAGGAGTCACGACGAGACGGGCGGCAGGAACGTCGCGGGCCAGGAGGATACACATGTCCAGGTCTTCGCCGCCGAAACGGAACCGCTCGTCGAAAGACGTCTGAATCAGAACCGCACGCCGAAACGACATGTTCGCTCCCACCAACGAGTAGACGTCACGCACGTCGCGGCGTTCTTCAGACACCCATTGACGCGAAGCGTAAAGGCATAGCCGGTACAACATCTTCTGGCTGTGGCTTAGGTTCTTCTCTAGCGGCAGCAGTGGGTTGTTTCGTCGCAAAAATCCGAGCATGAAGCTGTCTGGCGCGCACGGCACCACGTCACCGCCTACCCCGATCACGTCTTCCTCGTAAGCATCCAAGAGCTCCCGGGCCCATTCAGGTTCGGGTTCACAGTCATCGTCCAGAAAAGCCACAATTGGTGCCGACGACGCATGGACGCCCGTATTGCGAGCCGCTGCAAGCCCCCGATTAATTTCATGCCTGATCACGGTCGCCCCATGTTCCTGGGCGACGTAGCAAGTGTCGTCGGTCGAACCGTCATCAACGACGATGACCTCGAGCGCAACGTCCTTCTGTTCGTGCAGGGCGGACAGGCACCTGTCGATGCCGCGCGCGCCGTTGAGCGAGCAGATGACAACGCTCAAATCAGCTGACATGTAACGTGCCCCCTCTTCATATTCCGAGCACCTGGGCGATCTCTTCGGCGGCGCTGTCCCAACTGTGCTCGGCAAGCCAACTGTCCCCATCAGCGTTGTCCTGGGAACGGCGATCGCCATGTTCTCCTAGAAGCGACCGCAGCGCTTCAGTAATGGCCTCGATTGATGGATCACAGACAATGCCAGACGAGGCGCGAGCCACTAGGTGCTGGGCAAGGTTGTCCGGCGCGGAGGTCGTAACCACCGAGATTCCGCAGGCAATTGCCTCGAGCGCCGCGATCCCGAAGCCTTCCCGAGCTGATGGGAAGACCGCGACCTTGGCGGCCTTCACCAGAGAGTAGACATCCTTCTGTTCCCACACATCGGTGCGGAAATCGACGGCCTCTGTCAAGCCAAGCTCTGCGGCCTGGGCACGCAACGCTTCCAGTTGCGGTCCATCACCGATAACCCGGCAGGTCACTGGCAAGCCACTAGCGTGGAGCCGCGCCACAGCGTCAAGGAGAAGGTGCACATTCTTGTGCGGAAGCAGTCTGCCGACGGTGACCAAGTCAACGCTTGCGGCGTCCGGATAGGTGTTCCTGATGCCTTCCAGGTCAATGCCGTTAGGCACTACGGAGACAGCAGCGCCACGTCCGAGAATCTCCCGTACACGGATCGCAGTCTCCGGTGAGGCGGCAATGATCTGGTCTGGTACCCGCATCGCCAGCCACTCGATGAGCCAGCCGACTCGCCCCGCCCTGCCTAGGTACTCGTACCAATAGAACTTACCCCACACCTCGTGCCAGGTGACTGTGAGGGGCTTGCGCTTCAGCCACGTCACGATACGCAATGCAAAGATGTGGAAGTAAGCGAACTGATCCGCCTCGAGCACATCGAAGCGGAACCATAGCAAACGGAGACATCCGAGTGCGAAGAAGATGGCTTCGCGGTATGAGCGGCGATCGCCGGAGTACATCGGTCGCAGCCGCGCGACTGCGCGTAGTGTGACGCTGCCTTCCATCCGGGTGCTCGGGCCGTCCCACCAGTGCATCGTGCAAACGTGAACATCGGCACGGCCTGCCAAGCGTTGCGCTACCTCGTGGTACCGAATTTCTTTGCCGCCGCGAAAGTGCGGATAGATGCCGTCGCTCACGAGGGCTACCACTGGTCGCTTGCTGTCGGGCTGTACGCTTTGTCGAGGCTTCACGGGCAATCCATCCAAAAATCAATGGACTGCGCAGGTGCAGTCAGCCGGACTGCCACCTGCAGGCGACCGCCATTACAGGAAGCTTTGACTACCTTGTCGACCGCAGCCTGTCCTTGCGCAGGGACTGTGACACCGCCGGACGCCGACACTTTGCTGTGTCCGTTTGCTGTGAGCACGATCGACCATTCATAGCTTTGCGCAGCACCGGAGGCGTTATGGATACCGAAAGACACCGGGATAGATGCGCGCTTAGAGACTAGGTCTCCGGGGAGGCCATCAGGCGTGCTAAATGCTAGTTCCGTGTAGCTGGTAGGCGCCTCGAACAGTCCGGCTCTCTGAAGCAGGTCATGCCCGGGACTCGTCTGCGCGAGTCCCGCACCGAGGACGACAAAGGCCACGAGCGCAGCCACGCCCCAACGACCCCTCATAGCCCCCCTGTCCCAACCCCAGCCCAAGCCTCGGTGCATACCGCATCTTGCCAGTTGCAGCACAGACCGATCTGACATTTGGTGAAATTGGTCCTATAACCTTCGATCGGTTCGATCGGCACCACAGGTTCGTGAGGAAGCGCACGCATGTCAAGTAAGAAGCGGTTGGCACCGGCCGTATACGGCGCTCTCGCACTATCCGTCAGTGCTACTTTCCTACTTTCTGGCTGCAGCCCTCGCGTACAGGCCCTGCCCGCGCAGACCTTGCCCGCGCCGTCGCCAGGCACCCAGTCAGCGGTCCCGACTTCGCCCGCTTGGACCCCCGGCCCGGATTGGACGCTGAGCTGGAGCGATAATTTCAGTGGACCCGACGCGCTACAGGACTGGACACCGGATGTCGGAGGGTTTAGCAAGGAGAGCGGCGAGCTTCAGTATTATTCTCTGAATAATGCAAGATTGCAGCCGGGGGGTGGATTGGCGATCACCGCTACTACCAATGGATATGGACAGCAATGCTGGTACGGCACATGTCGGTATTCGTCCGCGCTACTGAAGACCGACGGCCACTTTGAACAACAGTACGGCATTTTTTCTGCTTACATCAAGCTCCCCGCAGGACGGGGACTATGGCCGGCTTTCTGGATGGCGGGTGCCGATTCCGGCGACGTGTCCTGGCCATATGGTGGTGAGATAGACATTATCGAGGTGAACAACCAGGAGTCCAATCTCGTCTCAGGTTTCGTTCACTCGCCGCAGGCAAACCGTGGCTTCTACCTGCACCAGCAGGATTCCCTGTACAGCGCATACCACGAGTACAGCGTGGAATGGACCCCCACGGGAATCACGTGGTTGATAGACGGGCACGCATACGGATACGAAAAGACAGTGCCCGGTTCAGCCCCCTTCAACCAGCCCTTCTCCTTGATACTCGACCTCGCGGTGGGCGGCACCTGGCCCGGAGCGCCGACCACGAGCACAGTATTCCCCGCTCAATTGGATGTAGCCTGGGTCCGCGTCTATAAGTATCAGACGAAGCCCTAAATACTTGGCTAGCCCAGGCTAAGGGCACGCTAGTGTGCCGCGGCATGCGGTCAACCCGCTGCTGTCTTCTGATCACGTTAGTAAAAATTCAGTAAAGAACGCTCAATGCCATCGCACGATCCGCGAAAGGACACCCTGTATCACGAGGTTGATGTGACGGAGGTCATAATCGATTTGAAGCCTAGTAGGGCCAGGATATGGGATTCCTCTGGTGAGATGGAAGTCGATATGACAGCGGTCATGATCGACAGAGAGTAACGGGTTGGATTGCAAGATCCGACTGCGAAGGAATCTTCAGGGGGCAATGTGGGGGAGACTGCCGAGACCATGTTCACTCATCCCGGCACCATCGCAGCGACTGGCGCCTGATGCCAACCTTTGAGACGCTTCCACAATTTGAGGCAGGCTGGAAGAATCTCACGCGCGAGCAGCAAGCCAGGTTCCGTGACGTTGTTCTGCAGGCCCTAGCGCAGAAGCACACGGTGCCGCGCTCGTCCCACTCAGCGCCCGCGGCTAGGGAAGTAGCCAGCCACCCTGGCATCTTCGAGATGAGCTGGAGCCCCGCTGGCTGGGCAACGTTCAGCTTCGGCGCTGAACGAGTCCCTGGGCACCGGCACGTCGTGTGGCGACAGATCGGAACCATCTCTGGGGACCAATGAGGGGACGCTGGCAGGTGAGGTAAGCGGACCGGCGCGGCCCGGGAAGGGGGCGGTGCACTACACTGCGGTCTCGCATGCCTGCTCGTGGCGAGGATACGCGCAGGAGGGGACTGAGCTTCCCCACGAGCGCAACATCGGGGGTCACCGTGGACGACGCTGAGAGCAAGAAGGACGTACGGCCGCGTACCAGCGCTCGAGCGAGACTTCGCCCGAAGGCCCAGCTCACGTTGGCGGAGGAGATCAGGCGTGCACTGCGCGTCAGCGAAGGCGATGAGATTGAGTTCTCTGTTCAAGAGGACGGAACCATCTCGGTCCGTGGCTATGTCTCCGTGCCGAGCGACCAAGCATGGTACTTCACCCCAGAGCTGCAGGCGGGTCGACTCCAGGCGGAGGAGGAGATCGCCGCAGGCAGTGGGACGGTACACGACTCCGCTGACGCTATGTTCGGCTACCTCGACGACCTAGGCGCGGTTGACGACTTATTCCCACGCACCTCAGCAACCCGGCACAATCCGTACCAAGATGAAATTAGTTCACGGGAAGCTCCCACTTCGCCCCTAGTTCGCTATCGAAAGAAGCCGGATCGAACTGTTCGAGTCCGCTAGCGGGATAGGGAGTCAGCTCTCCGAAAAAGACATCACCGTCAACGCTGTACAGATCTACTCGCATGAAATCGAAAGAACGTCCAAGCTCACCAGCAATGGTGATCATTCCCTTGAAGTTACCTGGAGGCGTGGGTTCTGCCGGCAATAGCTGACAGTTCCCGTAAGTAACTTCCAGCGGGGTCCAATCCGGCAGGTACCATCGAAGGCGGTGGTTGGTGAATCTATCTGCATGGACTTCGACGGCTGCCACCTCCCCGCCGAATATGTAAAACTTATAGTCCGACGGAGGTGAATCCGGTGCGCCAAGCAGTTCCTCGGCCAGCAGTAGAGGGCGAGCCTTCAAATAGGCCCATTCATGGAGATCTAGCCCTTCGGCCGATCGCAGCCAGCTTTCTGCGATCTCTTGCAAAACAGATATGTCTGGCTTGCCGTGACCAAAGAAAATGCGCCCGGACCGATGGTTCGGTTTGAGCACCCAGTGCTCCGGGAGGTCGACGTTTTCAAGCTCTCTGACGTCGATGCCACTCCACAACGTTCGCGGGATCCGCATACCGTGAGTCGTCGCGCCGTAAACGTTGCTTACGTAGTCCTTCATGGCTAGCTTGTCGCACGTCCACGTAAGGATTTCCCTTCGGTCCTTTAGTATCCTCCAGTTGACCTTCTCATTGAAGGTGATGGGATTCTTGACGCGGGGGAACCTTCCGTGACAGTAGAAGAACAGCGCTCTGCGACTTAGGTTGCTCGGCAACTTACACGTGACACCCCACAGGGCATCTCTTGGCGTCAAGACCTTCCCCCCGGATCCAGGTGCCTTCCTGATGACGAATCTTTGCAACTAGTTAAGAGTACCGCGCTCGGCACAAGCCTACAGGAGTTTCACCCAACTTGTGAGTATGGGTGGCTCCGTGGGATTGCCATAGCCGAATGTGCGCTTCTGTTGATTACAGTACTGCCGACTCATTTGCAAGTCCCGTCAAGGCCGCCCACTGTTACTGCACGATCGAGACCCAGATCTGGCAGCACACCCAATGCCTCCGGCCGCGATGGCGGCGGCGCAGATGATGGCCAGGTCAGCCGGTTCACTGCCGGATGGGGCAGCCTAGATTGTGAGGCATGGCGGGGCCCACTGGTAATGCACGTGACGGCTCACAGCATGCCCTCGGACTGGACTCGGCCAAGTGCGTGCCCGTGCCCGACAATACCACTGCGGGCACGCCACATCTCGTTCATACAGACCTTGGAGACCTATAGGATGACGTGGTGCGCACGTGCACACACGAGTCGAACGTTTCACTCATCACTCACATGCCGGACAAGATGGGCAATCGCCTAACGCGCCGGAGGCCTGACAGGTACGCTCCGGGTGGAGCCGCCGTCCGAACTTCTACGAAGATCGGGAGCATCCTCGTAAATAGATACCGGATTGGGTGGATGAGAATTGCAACGCTTGACTCCAGACGACGTTCTGAACTCATTGATTTACCGTCTGCCAGCCCAGGTGGGAAGGCGAATGCTGTTTGCTAAGACACACCGCCGACTCCCGCATTTTAGTAAGCCAACGACCTTTAGCGACAAAATAAATTGGCGGATCCTGAACGACCGCAGGCCGCTACTTGAATGGACGTGCGACAAACTGGCAATGAAGGAATACGTCCTCAACGAGGCGCCGGCAGGCCTTCATGTCCCGCGGACTATGTGGTCTGGTTCAGATGTGCGCCAGCTGGAAGCGGCCGAATTGCCTGAACATTGGGTACTCAAGCCGAATCACCGTACAGGACTAGTGTACTTTGGCGAGGGTCAGCCAGATCACCGAGAACTGTCCGCGGTGACGGCGACGTGGCTTAAGACCTTCGAGGCGAGCAGGCTACGTGAATGGGCGTACTCCAAAGCTCGGCCGATGCTTTTGGCGGAAGAGTTGATGGGAACACCGGGAGTGCCGCCGGCTGACTATAAATTTTTCGTTTTCGACGGAAAAGTCCAACTCGTCGAGATGCATGTCAATCGATACGTGAGGCATCAAGCCCGTCTCTATTTGCCGGACTGGTCCCCGCTCGAAGTACTGTGTGTGGCGGAGATGGCTCCGGTAGCTCCGCCGCCGACGAACCTTGGCAAGATGCTGGCGATCGCGGCGCAACTGGGTCGCCCTTTCGATTTTATCCGTGTCGACCTTTACGATGACAACGGCGTGATCAAGTTCGGAGAGCTGACGCCTTACCCATGCAGTGGCTTGGGCCGCTTTACCCCCGCGTCGTTCGATGCCGAACTCGGAAAGGCATGGACACTACCGGCATTGTTAAGCCAGCCGCATTGGCCGCGCCAGTCAGCGAACTGACCTGCCAGCGCGCGCCGCGCCATGCTGCGGCGCTGATGCCCCGATGCGCAGGCTAGGCGCTGGACCATGATCACTCTTGACTGCCCTGTCCAGCACGGACTGCATGCCAGGAGGGTGACTGTACATCCCGCGCCGTTCGAGAGCACCTGGAACCGTGATGGGCGAGCGGTTTTCAACTGCAGCCCAGACCGCCGAGCTGGCCAGGACTAGTTACCATTAGTCGTGTAATCGTGCGGCTCGTCGCACCGACTGGCAGCGCATTGACTGTTCGTACCAGGAGGGCGATGCAGCCCGCGGATCTGGCGCCCAGGGCCTTTTCTACCGTTCGGCTGCCACCTTCGCGCCGAGTTGAGCTGTGGGAGACGCATAACGAGACGGCGCTCATCGGGCTGGCCGTGCAGGCAACTGAGCCGCTCGTCGCCACGGAATTGAACGTTCGACTTCCCAACGTCGATCTCGCCTGGGTCAGCGGGTCCGCCCACGTCGTTCGCCGCACAAGAAGAGTCATCGAGCGCAACCCCGCTGACGCGATCGCTGTCTACCTCACACTGCGTGGGGACGCCTGGTTCGACTCCGTGGACAGAACGTACTCGCTTCACCCGGGAAACATCCTCGTCTCCGACGCGGACCACCCGTTCTCGCGAGGGTTCAGCCGCGGCCTTGAGGAACTTGTCGTTAAGGTAAACCGCGCGGCGCTGCCCGAGGTCTCTCGGCTTAGCAGGCCGGTCATCGGATCCTTCCACGGCAGCCGCACTAATGACCGGTACGCACGGGCACTGGCCAGGATCACCCGCCGAGCCACGCGAACCGACCGGCCCCTACCCGCCGACGAGCGCACAGTGCTCGATTTGATCGCGGTGCTGACGGCCGGAGGCGCGACGGCTCCATCGACAGCGCACCGCGCCGCCGCACGCTCCTATATAGATGAGCATCTGACCGATCCCAGCCTGGGCGCCGAGCAAGTCGCGCAGGCGATCGGGATCAGTGACCGGCAGTTGTCCCGGGTCTTCGCCGCCAACGGCGTCTCCATCCCTCGGCATATCCTGTCCCGTCGCCTAGACCTTGCCTACTCGATGCTGTTCAGCGTGGCTACCGCCGAAAAGCCTGAGACCGTGGCCGACATCGCTTCTCGGTGCGGCTTTACGTCGGTGACGTACTTCTGCCACGTCTTCCGCCAGCGCTTCGGCCACCGCGCCAGCGACATCCGCGATCGGCGTGCCGTTCGATAGCAAAGCCAATGAAACGCCATGAAATTGATAAATTATTCGGATTTCGCGTGTCCGAGGTTGTCCGAGCAATTCACTTGCCTGCCCCCGTAACCTAATCTCTGTCCAGAATATGTTTGAGAAAATCGTACTTTCCCAGTAGCGCGTACCCGGGGGGGACACCGTGAACGAGACTGGTAACGACAAAGAAGCAGAACCGCGGCTCAACGCTCGAGCGAGACTTCGCCCGAAGGGACAGCTCACCCTGCCCGATTCGATCAGGCGGGCACTGCACATCAGCGAGGGTGACGAGGTTGAGTTCACCGTCCATGACGACGGACGCATCACAGTCCGGGGTTTTGTCTCCGTCCCAAGTGACCAGGCTTGGTACTTCAAGTCAGGACGACGAGCCGGTGACGGCTAGTCTAGGCCCAGAACCCAGGACGGCTACTTCAGCACGTTGGGGGCGGGGGCCAGCGGGATCCACGTAATCCCGCTGCTTCCCTGACGAGCCGACCACCCTGTGCCTGTTCGCTCGTAGTGGGAGGTTAGCCAGTAGCCTCCGATCATGAGCTGGGCCTGCTCCACCCTGGCGGTGCTCGCACTGCCGTTGCGCATGCAGCTCTCGGCCGCTGCGCGGGCGCGGACTTCATCGTCGGTGATCCCGTGGCAGCGGCCGGGCTCGGTCGCATCCCATAGCCACACGATCACGACGTGCCTTCCTTCATGAGAGGACCGTTCCGTGCCGCCCGCTGAGGCGGCGCGGCCGGAAAGGTCCAAGCTTCCCGGCCGCGCATGACAAGCCTGTCGGCGCGGGCGTAACGTCCTCTACGGGCACATGCGATCCGTGCGGAACCGTGAACAATCGGTAAGGACGGGTAAGGGATGGCCGGAGGACGTAAGGACCGTGA
>Ga0335075_10007064_pt1 | contig 17318 bp, 15 predicted proteins | sample Lox_Sample_24_FD_206723 | JGI IMG/M metagenome (GOLD analysis project Ga0335075, IMG submission 206723) | Soil microbial communities from Loxahatchee National Wildlife Refuge, Florida, United States - Lox_Sample_2.4 | ecosystem: Environmental > Terrestrial > Soil > Wetlands | place: USA...
CGCGAGCAGCGACAGCGCGAGCCATGGCGGCTGCGTGCGCGTCCACGCCCGCACGAAGCCGTGGATGCCGAAGGCGGTGGCGATCGCGCCGGCGGCGGCGGCGACGAGTGCCACCGTGGCGAACCTGGCGGCGGGGGGACGTCTCGGCATCCTGTCTGTTGCTACCCGCAACGAGCGCGCCGTGACCGCTGCGATCGTGCGGGGGTGTGAGGGCTCGAGGGCGCGGGAAGCGAGGCCGCGGGCTTGGGTGCAGGGCGCCGGCGCGGGAGCGCGTCAGGCGGGCTGGTCGGCGATCTGCTGGGCGAGCGTGACGAGCAGCGGCCAGTGCACCTCGGGGTGCTGCTCGACGAAGCCCTTGAAGTTCCATTCGGCCATGGCGCCGACGCGCACGGGCGTGTCGGCGCGCACGGTGGCGGTGCGGGTGATGCCGGGCAGCACCAGCGCGATCTCGCCGAAGTGGTCGCCGGCGCCGAGCTTGCGCACCTGGCGCCCGTGCGCGATCACCGAGACGGTGCCCTCGAGCACGACGAAGAAGGCGATGGCGGAGCTGCCCTGCGTTACGAGGTCTTCGCCGGGGGCGACCCTGCGCTCGGTCATCTCCCCGGCGAGGCGCTTGATGGCGCGGTCCTTGAGCGGCGCGAGGAAGCGGACCTTGCGCAGAGCGTCGACTTCGACGGCCATGACGCGGAATCTACTGCTGCTGGCGCTCGGGCGTCGGCGGCGTGGGCTCGAGCGCGCGGGCGGCGACGCCGAGCACGGGGTCGTGCGGAGCCTGGCCCTCCTGCGCCTCGCCGGCGAGGCGCATGGCCTCGACCAGCGCGTGCTGGCGCGCGAGCGTACGGCGTTCGATCAGCGGCTGCAGCACGCCGCGCAGCGCGATCGCGGCGCCGACCCAGCGCGGCGCCCACAGGCGCGCGGCGCGCCGTTCGATGCCGCGCTCGATGGCGTCGACGGCGCGCGCGAGGGGGATCGGGTCGCGCAGGAAGGCGGGCGTGGTCTCGTTGAGCTTCTTGGCGGCGTCCTCGGCGTAGGAAGCGCGCACGAGGTCGGTGTCGATGAAGCCGAAGTAGGCGCAGCCGACGCGCGCGCCGCTGGGCGCGGTCTCCATGCGCAGCGCGTCGCTGAGCGCCTCGACGCCTGCCTTGGTGGTTGTGTAGGGGCCCATCAGCGGCGCGTGCGCGACGGCGCTGAGCGAGGCGATGTTGAGCAGGTAGCCGCGGCTTTCGACGATCTGCTCGATGACGGCGCGGTCGGTGCGCCACACGCCGAGCAGGTTGACGGCGAGCGTGCGCTCGACCTGCTCGACGGGGGCGGCGGCGAGCGTGCCTACGAAGGCGAGGCCGGCGTTGGCGATGGCGACGTCGATGCCGCCGAAGCGCTCGACGGTGTGCTGCACGGCGCGCTGGAGCGCCTGGTAGTCGGTGACGTCGGCCTCCACCCAGGTGGCGCGCTCGTCGCCGAGGCGCTCGGCGAGCTGCTGCAGGCGCCCGGGCTCGAGCCCCACCAGCGCGACGTTGGCGCCCTTGGCGTGCAGGCGCTCGGCGGTGGCGGCGCCGATGCCGCGGGCGGCGCCGGTGATGAAGACGGTGCGCCCGCGCACGTGGTATGGGGGGTCGCTCGATCGGCTCATGCGCTGGCGCCGGCGCGGCTCAGGTGACGCGTAGCCCGGTCTGCAGGCGCGAGGGCGCGGGCGCGTCGGCGGGGCGCTCGGGCGGCTCGGCGGCGCGCTGGGCGACCTGCTGGCCGCGGCGGCGGGGACGCCACACGCGCAGGTACTGGGCGCCGACGTAGGAGCCGAGCACGAGCGCGAGCGCGATCGCCTGCCCGGCGAAGGTCTGCCAGTTGTTGAAGAGGCTGAACCAGGTGCCGGTCCAGCCGGGGAGGTGCAGCCAGCCGATTTCGCCGGTGCCGATCCAGCCGGCGAGCTGCATCTCGTTGACCTCCTCGCCGGCGGACACGAGCAGCACGAACAGCAGCATGACGCCGGTGATGATCAGCAGCCGCCGGTAGGGCAGGCGCTGGTGCAGGGTGAAGGTGAGCAGGCCGGCGGCGGCGGTGAACAGCAGGCCGATGACGACGCCCTCGAGCACGACGCTCGAGCCGTACAGCTCGCGCAGGTTCTGCAGGAAGATGACGACCTCGAAGCACTCGCGGTAGACGGAGGTGAAGCCGAGCAGCGCGAGCCCCATCAGCATGCGGCGTTTGTTGGCGTCCGGATCGCTTGAGAGCAGGCTGCGGCGGCGCTTGTGGTGGCTCGAGATCCAGCCGGTCCAGTAGATCTTGTGGAAGAACCAGTTCATCACGATCAGCAGCACGATCAGCGAGGGCAGGCCGGTGGCGGCCTGCACGGTGAGCTCGCCGCCGTGGAACTGGCCGATGAACCACACGACGAGGAACCAGGTGGCGACGCCGGCGGCGAGCGCGCAGGCGCCGCCGGCGGCGACGGGACGACGGTAGACGCGGTTGCCGCCGAGGAAGCTGGCCATCACGGCGGCCAGCACGAGGATCGTCTCGAGGCCCTCGCGGAACACGAGGATGGCGCTGTTGACGACGACGGTGGTGTGGCTGAGGCGGTGCCCGGGCGGCAGTGCGGTGGGGTCGGTGGTGCCGCCTTTGGCGTGCCAGCCGAGCACCACCACGGCGACGGCGACGGCGAGCGCGAGCGCGGTCCACACGTAGAAGCTGACGCGCTCGCCGGCGGGCCGGCGGGCGAGCTGGGGGGCGGGTTGCTGGCTGCCTGCGGTCAAATCCCGACTTCCTCGCTCGGCATTACGTTGGGGACGCTATCACAACCGCTTAGGGTGCCCTAACACGACCGTTTTCAATGGGGATCGCGCGTGGCACGCGGCGCGGGCGGCGGATCGCCACGGCGACTGTGTACCCGTGGGCGGGGGAGGAATGCGTACGCGGGCGGCGGATCCGCCACGGCGGCAGGGGACCATCTAGTGTGCTCGGCTGATGGCGGGCGAGCGGCGGGTGATCGTGCTGGGCTGCGCGGGGGTGGCGCTGATCGGGGCGGCGGCGGCAAGCGACTTCGTGACCGGGTCCTTCTGGGAGCGCCACGCGATGCTGACCTCGCTGCTGGCGGGGCTGGTGGTGGTGGCGGTGACGGTGGCGGTGGTGAACGAGCTCTTGGAACGGCGCGATCGCAGGCGCTGGAGCCTGCTGGCCCAGAGCGTGCTGTTCGCGCTGATGCAGAGCGCGCGCGCCACCTGGACGGCGCTGATGGAGGTGCTGCGGCTGGGGGAGGTGCGCAGCGGCTCGCTGGAGCCGCTGCTGAGCGCGGCGCAGACGGCACGCGACCGCGAGCGCGTGTCGCGGGCGGTGCGCGAGCTGCTCGGCGACGGCGAGCGCCGGGCGCAGCTGCAACGGGTGGCGGGCGAGCTGAGCGCGCACGCCTGCGACGTGATCGCGAAATGGGCGCCGGTGATGGTGCGCGCGGGCCCCTACGCGGCGGTGTTCGACCGTCACGTGGAGCTGTCGGGCCGCCTGCAGTGGCTGAGCGACGTGCTGGCGCACAGGGAGCCGCTCGAGGGCCAGAGCGCGCGCGAGCACGCGCTCGCGCGCGCCAGCGTGGCGGCGGAGCGCGCGGACGAGCTCGGCGGCGACCGGTGGCTGGAAGCGCAGGTGCTGGCGGTGATCGCGCTGGCGACCGAACTGGACTACCAGTCGCGCGAGCACGCCTACGAGCTGGTGCCGATCAGCTGGTGGGCGCAGCGGACGACGGGCCTGGCCGAGCGCCAGCCTCGCGGTCTCGACCTTGAAGCACCTGGCGGGTGAACGCCTGCTGCGCGGTGATGGCGCGCTGCGGGCGCCCGCGTCCGACGAACGCGATCACCCAGTTGGCGAGCACGGCGACGCGGTTCTTGAAGCCGGTGAGGAAGGTGATGTGCACGAGCAGCCACAGCAGCCAGCCGGCGAGGCCGCTGGCGCGCACCGGCCCGATCACCGCGATCGCGCGAAAGCGCGCGACGCTGGCCATCGTGCCGAGGTCGCGGTAGCGGAAGCGCCGCGGGCGCGCGTCGCCGGCGAGCCGGCGCCGGATGGTGCGCGCGGCGTGCACGCCGGACTGCATCGCGACCTCGGCCACGCCGGGCAGCGCGCGCAGGCTCATCAAATCGCCGACGACGAAGATCTCGGGGTGGCCGGGCACGGTGCAGTCGTCGAGCACCTGCACGCGCCCGGCGCGGTCGAGCTCGACGCCGGCGGCCTGCGCGAGCATGTGCCCGGCGGGCGAGGCCTCGACGCCGGCGGCCCACACCTTGGTGACGCACTCGATCGTGCTCAGCCGCGGGTCGCTGGAGTTGGTGTGCACGTGCCAGGCGTCGAGGTCGGTGACCATCGTGTCGAGGTGGATCTCCACGCCGAGCTCGCGCAGGCCGTCGAGCCCCGAGCGCTGCAGGCTCTCGGGGAAGGCGGCGAGCGCGCGCGGGGCGCCGTCGAGCAGCACCACGCGCGCGCTGGCGGGGTCGATCGCGCGGTAGTTGCGGCGCAGCGAGCGGTGCGCGAGCTCGGCGATCTGCCCGGCCATCTCCACGCCGGTGGCGCCGGCGCCGACCACCACGAACGTGAGCCAGTGGCGCCGGCGCTGTGGGTCGGGCTCGCGCTCTGCCAGCTCGAAGGAGCCGAAGATGCGCGCGCGCAGCTCGAGCGCGTCGTCGATCGTCTTCAGCCCGGGCGCGTCCGCTTCGAAGCGGTCGTTGCCGAAGTAGGACTGGCGCGAGCCGGTGGCGAGGATCAGGCTGTCGTAGGGGATCTCGCTGCGGCTGCCGAGCGTGTCGATGCAGATGCTGCGCGCATGCACGTCGATCGCGGCGAGCTCGCCGAGCAGCACGGTGGCGTTGTGCTGGTTGCGCAGCACGTCGCGGATCGGCGGCGCGATGTCGCCCTCGGCGAGGATGCCGGTGGCGAGCTGGTAGAGCAGCGGCTGGAACAGGTGGTGGTTGGTGCGGTCCACCACGGTGAGCTGCACGTCTGTGCCGCGCAGCGCCTTGGCGGCGAACAGCCCGCCGAAGCCGCAGCCCACGATCACCACGCGGTGGCGGGCGGGGGCCGCGTTGGGCGCGAAGGCCGTGTTGGGCGCGGCCGCGGTGTTCGCGCAGGCGGCGGTGTGGGGCGCGGGGGCGTTCACTGGCCCCCGCACGCTATCGCTCGAGGAAGGGCAGCTCGTCGATCAGCCCGGTGGTCTCGAACAGCCGCTGCACGGAGCGCGGGCCGGGCAGCAGCGAGAAGTCGTAGCCGTGCTTGGCGCAGATGCGGCTGACGAGCACGATCGCGGCGAGGCCGGTGGAGTCGATGAAGCGCAGGCCGCCGAGGTCGAGCGTGATCGCGCGCGTGCCCTCGCTGCACAGGTGGCGCACCTCCGCTTCCAGGCTCGGCACCGCGGCGATGTCCAGCTCGCCGCCAAGCGCGAGCGTGTGCGCTCCGTCGTGCTCGCGGTCCTCGATAACCAGTCCCAGGTGCGCCATGGCTCGCGCCGGCAGCGCCGTGGCGCTCACCCCTTGCTCGCGGCGTGCAAATGCGTGCTCAGAGCGTGTCCTCGAGGCGCTTGTAGGCGATCTGCAGCACATCGGCGCCGAACAGCGCGCCGACGGCGGAGGCGCTCCAGCGGGCGGCGCGCGGCGCCACGATGAAGGCGGCGGTGAAGGCGGTGGAGATCCACAGGTCGAGGCAGTAGGGGCAGGTGAGCACCTCGCCGAGCGCCCTGCGCAGGCCGCGCCCGCGCGCGCGTTCCTCGACCTCCGCGGGCCCGGCGTCGTGCTCGAAGCTGGTGAAGGGCGCGCGCACGGCGCTGGTGACGCGGTCCTTGGTGATCAGGCGCGCGAGCTTGTGCGCGGCGATCGAGACGAGCAGCAGATCGCGTGTGTCCAGGCGCTCGGGCAGCGTGCGCCCGCTGCGCCACAGCCATGCGGCGAAGCCGGCGGCGAGCGTGCCGAACAGCGCGATGAAGCTGCCGTAGGCCGCCAGCGGCTGGCCCGCGCGCCCCGAGGGACGCTCGGCCTGCCGGTGCTCGTCCCGGTGGTGCTCGGCTGCGTCCTCGCGAGCCGGCGGCTGCGTGGTCTCGGTTGCCATGCGGCCTCAACTACCCGATCTCGCGCGTGCGACTCGTCCTTGTGTGCGCTCCTGTGTGCGCTCGCGAGCGCGCCGGCGCCTGCGAGCGATGGCGTCTGCGAGCGATGGCGCCTGCGTGGCCCGCGGGCGGATTGCGTTCCTCAGCCGAAGAACAGCTCGGCGGTCTCGTAGAGCTCGGGGTCGAGCAGCCGCGGCCGCGCGAGCGCGTCGGCGAGCGCGACCTCGACGATGCGCCCGCACTCGAGGGCGACCATCACGCCGTGACGGCCGGCGGCGACGGCGCGCAGCGCGGCCACGCCGAAGCGCGTGGCGAGCACGCGGTCGTAGGCGAGCGGCGTGCCGCCGCGCTGCACGTGGCCGAGGATCGTGACGCGGGTCTCGAAGCCGGTGCGCCGCTCGATCTGGCCCTCGAGCACGACGCCGATGCCGCCGAGGCGGGCGTGCCCGAAGGCGTCGCTGGCGGCGGCCCGGGTGATGAGGCCCCCGCCATCCCCGCCGTCGCCGCCGTCGCCGCCGAGCGTGCCGGCGCGCGGCGTGGCGCCCTCGGCGACGACCACGATCGAGAAGTCGCGGCCGCGCTGGTGGCGGCGTCGCAGGTGCTCGCACACCTCCTCGACGTCGAACGGGCGCTCGGGCACGAGGATCGCGTCGGCGCCGCCGGCGATGCCGGCGTGCGTGGCGATCCAGCCGGCGTGGCGCCCCATCACCTCGAGCACCATCACGCGGTTGTGCGACTCGGCGGTGGTGTGCAGGCGGTCGATGGCGTCGGTGACGATCTGCACGGCGGTCTGGAAGCCGAACGTGACCTCGGTGCCGCCGAGGTCGTTGTCGATCGTCTTGGGCACGCCGACGACGGGGACGCCGTCGCGGTGCAGGCGCAGCGCCACCCCCAGCGTGTCCTCGCCGCCGATCGCGATCAGCGCGTCCACGCCGAGGCGCTCGAGCGTGGCGCGCACGGCGGCGCTGCCGTCGGCGCCGTGGGCGTAGGGGTTGGTGCGCGAGGTGCCGAGGATGGTGCCGCCGCGCGGCAGGATGCCGGCGGTGCTCTCGAGGCCCAGCTCGATCGCCTCGCCGCCGAGCACCCCCGCCCAGCCGTAGCGGAAGCCGAGGAAGCTGTGCCCGTCGGGTAGGCCGCTGCGCACCGCGGCCCTGATGGCGGCGTTCAGGCCGGGGCAGTCGCCGCCGCCGGTGAGCAGTCCGATGCGGGCCACTGCTGGAGGTTAGCCGCGCCCGTCTCGGCGCTCGCGCTCGACGGCGGCCGGCGCGTGGGGCTGCGCGAGCGACGCGTACGCGTCGGGCCGGCGCGTGTGCAGGAACGGGAACAGCTCGAGCCAGTCGCGGCGCTGGTCGAGGTCGAGGTCGGCGATCAGCACGGCGGGCTCGTCGCGGGGCGCCTGCACGAGCTTGCGCCCGTAGGGGTCGCAGATGAAGGAGGAGCCGTAGAAGCGCAGCGGCGGCTCCTCGCCGGTGCGGTTGACGGCGATCATGAACAGGCCGTTGGCGATCGCGTTGCCGATGATCACCTGCTCCCACAGCGGCTCGGTGTCGAAGTCGGGGTGCTCGGGCTCGGAGCCGATCGCGGTGGGGTAGACGAGCACGTCGGCGCCGGCCAGGCCGTAGGCGCGGGCGAGCTCGGGGAACCACTGGTCCCAGCACGTGGGCAGCCCCACGCTGGCGCCGTCCAGCGCGGCGAGCGGGAAGTGCTCGCCGTCGGCGGGGCCGGGGCGGAAGTAGCGGTCCTCGTGGTAGCCGGCGGTGACCGGGATGTGCAGCTTGCGCGTGCGCATCGCGAGCTGACCGCCGGGCGCGACCAGGATCGCGGTGTTGTAGCCGAGGCCTTCGTGGGTCTCTGCGCGCTCGTACAGGGAGGCGTGGACGTAGGCGCCGGTAGCGCCGGCCATCTCGGCGGCGAAGCGGTGGGTGGGGCCGCCAGGCAGCGCCTCGGGCTCGACCCCGGCGGCCGCGGGGCCGGAGGGGTCGACGGCGAAGTAGCGGCTGAGCGTGAGCTCCTGCAGGCACACCAGGCGCGCGCCCTCGGCGGCGGCGAGCCTGATCGCGGCCGCCAGCGCGGCTGCGTGCTCGGCCGCGTCGGGGTGCCATCGCTCCTGCACGGCCGCCACCCGCAGCGGCGGGCGCGTGGGCTGGCGCTTGCGCGCCGGCGAGGGCAGCGCTCGCGGCTCGATCAGCCGGATGGCGGGCACGCGCTCAGGGGATCAGCGCGATCCTGCCGCGCGTGTGGCGCCGTTCGAGCCCGCGGTAGGCGTCGCGTACGCGAATCACGGCCCGCATGCGAGAAGTGTTACAGCTCGCGGCGGCGCCCGAGGGCCGCAGCTCGCGGCGGCGCCCGAGGGCTGCACCCGGCGGCGCCCGAGGGCTGCACCCGGCGGCGCCCGAGGGCTGCTCCGGCGGCGCCCGAGGGCTGCTCCGGCGGCGCCGGCGGCCTGTTTAGAGCTCCCAGTAGCGCCCGACCTGGGCGGCGGCGCGGGGGGTGAGCAGCGCCTCGGGGGCGGCCGAGCTGGCGGGCTGCTCGTCGGTGAGGGCGGTGAGCGTGGCCTGCACGCACTCGGCCAGCGCGTGCGGTTCGTAGCCGCCCTCGAGCACCAGCCCGAGCGGCGCGTGCACGGCGCGCGCGAGCTCGCGCACGTGGCGTGTCATCTCGGCAAACGAGCTCGTCTGCAGCCGGCAGCCGGCCAGCGGGTCGAGGCGGTGGGCGTCGAAGCCGGCGGAGACGAGCACGAGATCGGGCGCGTAGGCGGTGGCGGCGGGCGCGAGGACGTGCTCGAGCAGCGACAGCCACAGCTCCTGTTCGGAGCCGGCGGGCACGGGCAGGTTGATCGTGTAGCCCTCGCCCTCGCCGGAGCCCGCGTCCTCGAGGCGCCCGCTGCCGGGGTAGATGCCGGCCTGGTGGATGCTGGCGAACAGCACGTCGGCACGGCGGCGGAAGACCTCGGCGGTGCCGTTGCCGTGGTGCACGTCCCAGTCGAGGACGAAGACGCGCCGCGCGCCCAGCTGCGACAGCGCGAGCGCGGCTGCGACGGCGACGTTGTTGAACAGGCAGAAGCCCATCGCGCGGTCGGCTTCGGCGTGGTGGCCGGACGGGCGCGCGCAGCTGAAGGCGAGCTGCGCTTCGCCGGCGAGCAGCGCGCGCGTCACCGCGACGGCGCCGCCGGCGGCGTGCAGCGCGGCGCGGTAGGAGGCCTCGCCGACGCAGGTGTCGGCGTCGATCGCGCCGCCGCCGGCGAGGCACATGTCCCTGACGCTCTCGATCAGGCGCGGCGTGTGCACGAGCTCGAGCTCGTCCTGCCCGGCGGCGGGCGCCTCGCGCCGCTGCCAGCCCAGCCAGCCCGCTGCGTGCAGCCGGCGCTCGATCGCGAGCAGCCGCTCCGGCGTGTCGGGGTGGGCCGGCATCAGCGCGCGGGGATCGTGCTCGAGCGAGGCGGGGTGATGGAAGTACAGCGGTGGCGGCGCGGGCGCCCCTGTGTCCTTCGGCTCGCCCGCCGCGGCGGCGTCCGCGCCCATGTGCGCCGGCGCTATGGCCTGATCTCGGTGGCCGCGGCGGCGGTGTTGGCGGACGTGGCCAGCGCGATGGTGGCGAACGTGGAGCCCCAGCCTTTGCCGCCGTTCAGCGAGTAGGCGCTCAGCAGCGACTGTTCGCCTCCGGCGAGTTCGTGTTCGCCGGCGCTGAGCGCGAAGGCGGTGGAGCTGGCGGTGCTCGGCAGCCCGACGTCGCCGCTCTGCACCCCCGCGATCGAGCCGGCCGTGCGCACGCGCACGCCGGCGCATCCGAATTCGGCCAGGTAGGGCTCGTGTTCGGCGCTGGTGAGCTGCACCCACACCTGCCCTTCGACCGGTCCCAGCAGGCGCGTGCGCAGCTCGTTGGTGACGATCACGCCGGGCGTGGACGAGCCGGTGCCGTCGGCCCCTTCGCTCGTGCACTTCTTGCCGGCGGCTTCGCAGCCTGTGAGCGTGAGACGCTCGACGCCGCTGTGCACGCCGGTGATTTCACCCGTGCCGGAGCCGGCCGCGCACGTCACGCTCTTGCCCAGCGAGGGCGCCTGCAGCGTGACCGCTCCGGTGGCGGAGGTGTAGCCGGGGCCGGGCTGCGCTTCGTAGCGGCCCTTGCCGGGCTTGGACGCCTTGACGGTGCAGCCGGCGTCGGTGTAGTCGCCCTTCTTCGCGGGCGCGCACGTGGGCGGCGGGCCCGCCTCGAATTCGTAGTGCCCGCGGTGTTCGACGGGCTGGCCGTGCTTCTCGGCGAGCGTGCTGCAGCCGGGGTCCACGTAGTTGCCGTGCTTCTGCGCCACGCACTGCCCGTATTCGGGGGCGCCGGCGGCGCCGAGCGTGGTGAACGTGTGGTTTTCGCCGTAGGTCGTGCCGAGCGGGTTGGTGCCGACGATGCGGTAGTCGTAGGTGGTGCCTTCGCTGAGGCCGGCGAGCTGAGCGTAGTCGGCCCAGCGCGCCTTCGGCAGGTAGGAGCAGGGCACGCTGTGTTCGTAGGAGGCGCCGGCGCCGTATTCGAAGCTGCAGCCGGTGAGCGGTTCGCCGCCCGGGTCGACCGTGCCGTGGAGCTTGGCCGAGACCTGCGAGACGCCGGTGGCAGCTTCGGTGAGCGCGGTCGGCGGGCCGGGTTCCTGCGGCGTGATGTGCAGGTCGTAGGGGTTGTTGGGCCCGGACAGCAGCAGCGTGAGCGCCGGGGCGAGCAGCACCGAGAGCCCTTCGCAGCGGATCGGCGGCAGCGTGAGCACGCCGGTGAAGTGAGTGCCGACTTCGACTAGTTCGGTGGAGGTGAGCGTGTCGCTCAGGTTGAGGTCGATCGGTTCGGCGGTTTCACACTTGGTGGGGAGTTCGACTCCGAAGATGCCCGTGGCGGTGATGCCGAGAATCGCCTTGGTGGCGACTTTCAGTGTGACGCATTCGCCGCCGAACCTGCCTTCGGGGCAGTCGCTTGCGGGCGCCGGGACGATCGTGCCCTGGGCGGTGCCGACCTGTGTGAAGGTGGTGCCGACGGTGGTGGGGATGATGCCCACCAGTTTCAGCGAGGCGGTGAAGGGCGGCACCGTGATGGCGCCTTCGAGCGTGCCTTCGAAGGGGGGCTTCAGGGACACCAGCGCTTCCCCGTTGAAGGTGGAGCCCTTGGGGAGCGTGACCGGTTCGTTCAGCTTGGCGGGCGTGAGCGACCCCCATACCGCCCAGTTCTCGAAGGGGAAGGCGACGCTCGCCGAGGCCGTCGCGGATGCGAACGCGGATGCCGCGAGGACGCCCACGAGCGTGAGCGCGAGCGCGATGCGTCGAGTCTTTCGTGACATGCCGAGCCACCTCCTCCTGGTGTGGCGGTCCCGAGACCGCCTGCGTCGAGAGCGCCCCTGAAGCGCAGCGAGACTATACGCAGATTTCCGTGCGCTTGACAAGTGCCTTACACGAGTTTTATAACTTTTTGGGCGGGCGCTGGGGGTGTGTGAATCGGGTAATTCTCGTTTTATTGAGAGTGACCCGAGCGTGAGCGGGGACCGGCGCGCCGCCGAAGCTCGCTGCTCGCCGCCGCGGTTGCGCCGGGCGCCCGCCGGCGCGCTCGCGCAAAAAAGGGGCCGCGCCAGTGGGACGCGGCCCCCTCGAGGGATGGACGAGAGATACGACACCACCAAGCTAGCGCCGGCGGCGGACGTCCCTGCGCGGGCGGCGCACGCGTGGGCGGGAAGGTCTGGGGCCGGGGCGCGTCTTGCCCAGGGAAGCGTCTACCGGACAAACCCAGCGGGATTGCCGAGATCTCGCGATCAGCTGAGAGGTGCACATGAGAATCAGAGGTGTTTTGTGGCTGGCGGCCGCCGCCGGCGCGGCGGCCGTGATCGGCGTGGCGTCGGCGGGAGGCGCGCCGGCGGCGCGCCCGGCGGCGCGTGCTGCGGCCGCGACCAAGGTGGAGTTGCGTCACACGCACCTGGGCTCGATCCTGACGAGCGCGTCGGGGCTGACCCTGTACGAGTTCACCCGCGACCGTCACGACGAAGACAGCTGCGCGAAGATCGCGGGCTGCCTGCGCGAGTGGCCGGCGCTGGTGAGCGCAGGGCGCCCGAGCGCGGGAGCGGGCGTGAAGGCGTCGCTGCTGTCGACGGTCGGGATCGCGGGCGACGCCCGGCAGGTGACCTATGCGGGTCACCCGCTGTACACGTTCGCGGACGACACCCCCGGCGAGGTCTCCTACGTGGGCGAGCGGGAGTTCGGCGGCGCGTGGGACGCGCTCGCGGCCAGCGGGGCGGCGGTCAAGTAGGGCGGCGCGGCGGTCGGGCCCCGGCTCAGGTTCGGGGTCCGATCGACCGATGCTGAGCAGGTGGCTGCTGCTTCCCCGCCCGCGCGTCCCGAGGACCCGCTCCTGGCGAGCGCGGATCGCGCTGCCGAGGCGGCGCTGAGGGAGCTGCCGGAGGCGCTGGTGCTGGTCTTCGACGGGCGCCTGCGCGCGCTGCGCGCGGGCGGAGCGGCGCTTGACCGGGCGACCGGGGAGAGCGCGCTGGGCGCCGGCGCGGAGCTGGCAAGCGCGCTGCCGGCGCAGCTGTGGCGCGAGGCGCGGGCTCTGTTCGAGTCCGCGCTGGAGGGCGAGACGCGCTCGCGCGAGCTGTGGCTGGGCGAGGACGGGCGCTGCCTGACGCTCGAGCTGGGGCCGCTGCGCGGGCCCGCGTGGCCGGAGGCGACCGGCGTGGCCTTGCTGCTGGACGCGACCGCTCGCCGCGGCGCGGAGCTGCTGGCGGGGGCGCCGCGCTCGGCGCAGGCGGGCGCGGGCGGCGCGCCGGTGCTCGGCCTGCTGGACATGGACGGGCGCTGGCTGCTGGCGAGCCGCGCGCTGTGCGATCTCACGGGCTACACGCCGGCGGAGCTCGCCGGCAGCCGCCTGGAGCAGATCGTGCACGCGCAGGACGCGCGCGCCGACGGCGGCGAACGCCGACGGCTGCTGGACGGCGAGCGCACCGCATACCGGCGCGACTGGCGCATGTACGACGCGGCGGGCGAGACGCTCTCCACGATCGCCTCGGTGTCGCTGATGCGCGAGCGTGGCGGCTCGCCGCTGTGCTACGCGGTGCAGCTGCAGGACGTCTCGGAGCGCCGCCGCCTGGAGCAGGAGCTGCGCGGCCTCGGCGACCACGACCCGCTGACGGGGCTGCGCAACGGGCGCCTGTTCGCGCACGACCTGCGCCTGCAGGTGGCGCGCTCGCGCCGCTACGGCGAGGTGGCCGGGTTGATGGTCCTGGATGTGGACTTGCCGGGGCTGGTGGCGCCGCCGGCGCAGGAGGCGGCGCCGGCGCAGGAGGCGGCGCTGGCGCAGGAGGCGGCGCTGGCGGCTGAGGAGACGGCGCTGGGGGCGGTGGCGCGAGCGCTCACGCGCAGGCTGCGCGAGACCGACCTGGTGGCGCGGATCGGCGCTCGCCGCCTGGCGGTGCTGCTGCCGCACATCGACGAGCAGGGCCTCGCGGTGGTGGCCGAGGGAGTGGAGCGGGCGGTGCTGGCGTGCGCGGTGGACGTGGACAGAGGGCTGCTGCGCCCGGCGCCGAGCGTGGGCGCGACGGTGATCGACCGCGGTTGCGCGGGCGCCGAGCAGGCGCTGCTGGCGGCGGACCGGGCGGTGCGCTCGGCCAGGCGCGGCGGCTGAGCGGCGTCGCGGGAGGCGTGCTCGGAGCCAGCCGCCGCGGACAATACGCTCACAGCATGGAGCCGAACGAGCGCCTGGCGGTGATCGACCTGGGGTCGAACTCCTTCCGGCTGGTGGTGTTCATGGCGGGCGCGGGGTGGTGGCGGCGCACCGACGAGATCTACGAGCCGGTGCGGATCGGCGAAGGCATGAGCGCGAGCGGCCGTCTGGGCGAGCGCCCGATCGAGCGGGCGCTGGCGACGCTGGACGTGTTCGCTCACTTCTGCCGCGCGAGCGGCCTGGCGGCGGACGAGGTGGACGCGGTGGCGACGAGCGCGATCCGCGACGCGGAGAACGCGCGGCAGTTCCTGGCGCGCGCGCGCGAGTGCCTGGGGCTGCCGATCCGCGTGCTGAGCCGCGAGCAGGAGGCGCGCTACGGCTACCTGGCGGCGGTCAACTCGACGACGCTGGCGGACGGCGGCGTGCTGGACCTCGGCGGCGGCTCGCTGCAGCTGGTGCGCGTGCGCGCGCGGGCGCTGGACGCGTCGGGCTCGTGGCCGCTCGGCACGGTGCGCATGAGCGAGCGCTTCCTGCCGCCGAACGGCCCGGCCAAGCGCAAGCAGCTGGATGAGCTGGACGCGTTCCTGGCGGAGCGCCTGGCGGAGGCGGGCTGGCTGGCGGGCGACGCGGAGCGGGGCAACGCGGGGCGGCTGGTGGGGATCGGCGGCACCGTGCGCAACCTGGCGGCGGCGGCGCAGCGGGCGGCGGGGCTGCCGTCGAACGGGGTGCAGGGCATGCTCGTGCAGCGCGACGCGCTGGAGCGCCTGATCGAGCGCCTGGCGGCGCTGCCGGCGGCCGAGCGCGCGAGCGTTCCCGGCATCAAGCCGGCGCGCGCCGACCTGATCCTGGCGGGGGCGGTGGTGGTGCACAGCGTGCTCGAGCGGGGAGGGTTCGAGGCGCTGGAGGCGACCGAGGCGGGGCTGCGCGAGGGCGTGTTCTTCGAGCGCCTGCTGGGCGGGGACGCGGCGGCGCGGGAGGGAGGCGGCGAGCCGCTGTTCTCGGACGTGCGCAGAGCGAGCGTGCTGAACATGGCGGCGCAGTACCACGTGGACATGGAGCACACCGAGCACGTGGCGGCGCTGGCGCTGGGGATGTTCGACGAGCTGGCGCGGCTGGGCCTGCACGAGGGGGACGCGCGCGAGCGCGAGCTGCTGTGGGCGGCGTGCATGCTGCACGACATCGGCATGTCGATCGACTACGACGACCACCACAAGCACTCGCGCTACCTGATCCTCAACGGCGCGCTGCCGGGCTTCGCGCCGGTGGAGACGGCGATCGTGGCGCAGGCGGCCCGCTACCACCGCAAGGGCATGCCGGCGCCGGGGCCGCTGGCGGCGCTGTTCGGAGAGGGCGACGCGGAGCGGCTGGACCGTTGCGCGACGCTGGTGCGCCTGGCCGAGGACCTGGAGCGCTCGCGCGACCAGCTGGTGCGCGACACCAGCCTGGCGCTCCACAACGGCTCGGTGGAGCTGCGCCTGATCGCGGACGGCTCCTCGGCGGTGCCGCGCTGGGCGGCGGGTCGCGAGCGCGAGCTGTTCGCGCGCGCCTTCCATCGTGACCTGTCGGTGGCGGCCTGAGCGCACGGGCGCTCGAGCGCGGGATGGGGGAGTGGAGAAGTCAGCAAATGCGAACGGTTTGGCGAGCGAACATTTCGTCTCCTTGCACCGAGCCGCGCTTTTTAGTCGGAATTAGCGAAGATGCGAAGCCCGCAGCTTCGCTGCCGGGCAGGCATCGGCGGTACGGTGTAGCGGTCCTCGAGGACGCGTGGACGACCGCCTCGACGCTCCCGGCATGGGGCCGGACAGGCGGCGAGGGGTCGACCGACAGGGAGGGTCTGTCTCGTTCGCCCGGGCAGGCCCTCCCGCTTTTCAGCCCGCCTCGGAGCGGGCTTCACTGGCTTGAAAATGTACCGCCTGTACGTGGCGATACGGCGACGGCGCCCCGTTTCTGCCGGACGTTGCGGGCTTTTCACCGCCGCCTTCCGTCTGCGGCCGCTCACGCGTTCAGAGGAATGTCTCCAACTCGCACGAGCTCGTCGATGAATGCCAGCTTGGCCTCGACGGCGGCGGTGAGCACGAAGGGATAGAGGTCGTCGGCGCCCATCGAGCGGCTGATGGCGTTGAGCGCGTAGGTGAGGGGGATCCAGGCTTCGAGCACGCCGGCGATGTGCTCGCCGGCGCGCGCGGGCAGCGAGTGCAGCGGCAGCGGGTCGGTGGTGGCTACGTCGGGCCCGGCCACGCGCACGCCGTAGGCGGCGGCGGTCTGCACGCTGTCGCGGATGTGCAGGTAGTGGGCGAAGGTCTCGGCCCAGTCCTCCCACGGGTGCATGGTGGCGTAGGCGCTGACGAAGCGCTGCTCCCAGCCGGCGGGCGCGCCGTGCCGGTAGAAGCGGTCCATCGCCTGCTGGTAGTCGGCGCGCTCGTCGCCGAACAGCTCGCGGCTGCGCTCGGTGGCGTCGGGGGCGCGCGCGAGCAGGAGCGGCTGGTAGTAGTGGCCGATCTCGTGGCGGAAGTGCCCGAGCACGGTGCGGTAGGGCTCGTGCAGGCGCACGCGCATGCGCTCGCGGTGGGCGGGGTCGGTCTCGTCGAGGTCGAGCGTGATGACGCCGTCGGCGTGACCGGTGCTGACCGGGCCGCGCGCGCTGGAGAGCAGCTCGAAGGCGAGCCCGCCCTCGCGCTCGCGCCAGCTGACGACGGGCAGCTCGAGCTGCGCGAGCTCGAACAGCAGTCGCCGCTTGGCGCTCTCGGCGGCGGCGAAGCCGCCGAGGCCGTCGGGGTCGTCGTCGCTCGGCCTGACGCGGGTGAGCCGGCAGCTGGCGCACAGCTCTCCCTCGGCCGCCACCGTCCAGTTGCAGGCGGCGAGCTGCGCGTTGGCGCAGCGGAAGGCGGGCGCGGCGGGCGCGCGGTCCGGATCGGCGGGCGCGCGGGCGCGGCCGGGCGGCGGCGCTCCCGCCGGGCCGTCGCCGGGGGCCTGGACGGCGACCATGCTGCGCGACTGCGGGTCGTAGCCGAGCTGGCTGGCGCAGTGCAGGCAGAGGCTGCTCTCGAAGGTGACGAGGCGCCGGCAGACGGGACAGGCGAAGGCGAGCATCGGCGTTGGACGAGCGTCAGCGTTCGGCGGCGAGCGCGCGTTCGCGCCCGGCGCAGTCGAACAGCACGAGGCCGAAGGGGTAGGGGACGGGGGAGCGCCACTGCGTGGGCGAGAGCTCGCGGCAGGCGTGCAGCACGGCGACGGTGGCGCGGTTGCCGCCGCGCAGCGAGTACTCGCCGCCGAGCAGCACGTAGCGTGCTTCGCGGCGGGCGACGAGGCGCGCGAGGCCGGGGCCGTCGAGGGCGGGGTCGGTGCCGCTGTAGCCGCCGAGCCCGCCGGCGGGCAGGCCCATCAGCATCATCGGCGCGGCGGTGTCGGCGGCGACGGTGAGGATCGCCCAGCGCGAGCCGGGGCGGTGCGTGGCGGCGAAGTCGACGAGCGCGCGGTCGATCGCTTCGTCGCGCGAGTCGACGCCGTAGCCGCCGGGTCCGGCGAAGGCCTTGGGACCGGCGACGGGGAAGGTGCCCTCGACGGGCGCGAGCCA
>Ga0335075_10007065_pt1 | contig 17316 bp, 23 predicted proteins | sample Lox_Sample_24_FD_206723 | JGI IMG/M metagenome (GOLD analysis project Ga0335075, IMG submission 206723) | Soil microbial communities from Loxahatchee National Wildlife Refuge, Florida, United States - Lox_Sample_2.4 | ecosystem: Environmental > Terrestrial > Soil > Wetlands | place: USA...
AGGAGCACGGCGCCTACGCCACCCCGCAAGGTCGTCCCCGAAAGCTGCGCCAAGATGCGCCGAACGATGCCGCTGTAAAGCACCTACCGGAACTCATTCGTCAAGCGGGTGCCGGAACTTGACATCTTCCCCGGCAGGATTGCTGGTTGCCGGGGTCGCGGTCCGACGCCTTCTGGCTGAAGACAAGATCGAAGCCGTGAGTTGACCGCTTCACCCTTGCGAGATAGGGCCAGGTCCCACTGTCGGACGCGGACGCCATCGTAGGCTGAGCACACGGACACGGGAGCAGCGATGGACACAGGGTTCGAAGTGTGGCATCTGTACACGGCCTGCAAGCTCACGATTCATCACTTCTATGAACCGAATAATCACCGATACCAAACACACGGAACGGGATTTCTGACACAGTTTCCGCCCGGTGATCCGCGGATAGCACTTGTAACCAATCGCCACCTCGTTGACATACCGTGGGCTAAGCCTGAGCGCGCCGGAACAGTCCTAGAATTTATCGAACTCGAAATGTGGCAGAGCGAGAATTTTCGTCTTCATTTTAAAAGCGTTGTCGAACCACTCGTTCACGAAGACGATTCTATAGACGTCAGTGTATTGCCTATCGGACCGGCGTTCGACACGGCAACGACAGCCGTTACCATCTATGACTCGATTGATAAGATGATTCCCGACCCAAGCACACCCGGCATCCTATTCAATCACGCAATGAATTGGGAATATTTGCTACTTTGCGAAAAGCTCTGGTCCCAACTCAAACCCGGCGAATTGGTGGCGTTTCCTGGTTATCCGGCATGGTTCGACAAGCTCGAAACACGGCCAGTATTTCGGTCGGGAATGATCGCTAGTGATCCGCAACGTGAATACCGACAGCGGACGGGAGAGCCAACCAATCTTGACGGAAACCAACAGATTCTATTCGACGCATTCTCGACCAGCGGGAACTCAGGTAGTCCCGTCTTCGTGGCGCAACGCGGGTTGCCGCCGCTAGACCTACAACTGAAACTTAGTGTGGATGACGCCGTGCCCAAGCAGACGGCAAAATTGAAGTTCAATCCTTACCACCAGTCTTTCTTAATCGGCATTAACGCCGGTCACTTTAATGACACAGATCGCGATCGCCCAAATGACCATGCGGGACTGTCTCGAATGCACAAACTGTCGGCAATCTTGGAGATTCTGCGCAGCAATACTGTGCCATCCGATGACGTACCGATGGCAAGACTCTTGGTTTCGAAAGATTCGATAGACGCTTATGGTGGTTTCCCAGAAAATTACCTGAGCCAACCACCTAGCCCTAGTGCCCAGCCAGCCGAACCGCCGGAGCATCCTGGTAAATGACCGAACCCGATGAACCGGACACCGAGCAAGCGTCGACAACCGAGGCCAGCGCCGAGACCACCGAGATACCACCAGCCGCCCGCACCGCCGCCGAGCTAGCCTGGTCGGTTGACGACGACACCGCCGACGTTGAGCCGCCGCGCCGAAGTAGCCGCCTGGTCTGGTCAGCACTCGTCGCCCTGGTCGTCGTGATCGCTGGAGCGCTGATCTTTCTGGGCATAACGCTTTTCGGCTCTCATCATTCGAATCCCGTTGCGCCATCGGTACAGCCGACCAGTTCGACCGTGCCGATAGCAGCACCATCGTCACCGCCCGCGCCATCGACCGTGACCGTGACCGCCGAGGCTCCACCCGCACCGAGCGGCGTTGCTCCGACCACCACCGGGCACCCAGACATTCGGGTTAACCCGCTGTGTTGGTTTGGCACGACGGGAGGTGTAGCACCGTGCGGCGAAGGCTACGGCAACGGGAACGGTCAACTAACCCCTGCCGAACAGTTGCACCAGTGCAAGCTGCTAGCGCAGCTCCCTCCAACGGACCTACCTAACTGGTACATCTCTACATGCTTCCGAGCCGACTAGATGTGAGCGGAAGTACAAAGGCACTGACCGTGAGAACCAGTCCCATGATCCAATGACTATGCAGCCCGACCTGCTCTGGAAAATTATTGCGCTGGCGCGCGATTGGCGCGATAGCCCTAACCTGCCCTACGCACTAGACGCAAAGAAGCAAGCGTGGTGCGCGGACGTTCTACTGACCATGCTTGCTGACGGCGGCGACGAAGTGATCCGTAAATGTGTTGAGCTGGCTTATCATTGGCGTTATAGCCCTGACCTGCCTCTCACTGTAGACAAAGAGCAGCAAGTGCATTGCGCAGGTGCGCTGCTGATCCTGTTGAAAGACGACGGCGTTGAGCTACCGCCATTTGCGGGAGCCAAGCACCCGTTGGCGCTCCATCCCCGGCTCGGCACCGGGGGCCGGGTGCTGACAATCCCTGGGACGCAAAAATCTTGCGGCTGGATGAAGCACTGAAGGACGGAGATTGCCGACAGCCTAGGTTGGCCGGAATCGTGGCGTCCCGTTGTAACCGATAGCGGGATTATTAGCGCCGAGCTTGACGATCCACTCGCGCTCGATAGCCAAAGTTTCGGCTTTGGTGGCTGTCTCGCATTCCCACAAGAACGTTTTCGTGGCGGTGCCTCGGGGCCCGAGGTCGGCGGCAATCCGATCTTTGGCCGCATCGCCGGGACTGCCTAAGTAGGAAATCGAACCGGTCAGGTCCGAGCCGACGTACATCTTGCCGTTGGGGTAGGTGATCTTGAAAACCTGTTTGCGGCGGGGCATAGCGGCCAACGCTAGCCCCCAGGTTGGCGAGATCACTAACATCGTCACCCGCTGGAACTACACTGACCTCCGTCCAACAGGTCAACCCCACGTGGAGAAGGGCTAGACGATTGGCCGATCCCCTTCAGGACCTAGTGAAGTTCCCGCGATGGCTCCTCGTAATGGCGCTGGGATTGGCCACAGCCGCGTTTGCAACGGTCCTTGTGGTTGGATCGAATCTTGATCTTGGCCCGGTGCATTTCAAACCAGGTCCGGCGGAACACGCTTCCGGCTATGTGGCAGCAGGACTTCTTGGAGCGATGGGTATCGCGGTGACAGTTGTCGGTTTCCGTGGTCGTCGCACTGAGCAACGGGACGCCGCTCTAAGGGAAGTGCCGGTCGGCGACGTGAAGATAAAGGATGTTGTACCCGACACGTCGGGTACACCCGATCGCCTGTACTGGGTGTCGGGACAGGTTAAGCACCAAGACCAACGGGTCAGGGTTTGGCTTTTTCGGAGAGAGCCTTGACCGGCAGACAGGAAAGTTCACCATTAACAGGGTAGGTCCTGCAACCACCGATGAAGACGGGCATTGGAAACAGTCAATCGTTATGTGGCGGGGAGATTTTCACATATACGCCGTCGTAATGACGGAGGAGGGCGAACGGCTCCATCGCTGGGCTATCAGTGCCCGCGACGCTGCGCTTAAGATCGCTCAACAACAACCACAGAATCCCGCCAAGTATGACATTCCTGGCTGGCCGCTTTTCGATTCCCTGCCTGACCCGTGCCGTAGCGACAAGTACCACATCAACGTGGTGTGAGAATGTCAGACATCGACGAGCACGACACCGAGCAAGCGCCGACCACTGCCGCCGACAGTGAAACCACCGAACTGCCACCGGCCAAAGCTGCCGAGATCGCGCACGCCTGGTCGCTCGATGACACCAACGAGCTTGACTCGCAGTCGCCGCGCCGCTGGCTGTCGGTAGGACTCGTCGGCCTGATCATCGTTGCAGCCGGTGCCTTAATGTTGCTTGCCATAACGCTTTTCAGATCGCACAGCCCGAAATCTGTTGAACCAAAAGCACAACCAACGACAACCGCGCCCTCAACCACGCCCGCGCCGCCTGCGGTCACTGTGACCGCAACACCGCCGCCGACTGTCACTCTGACAGCCGAGCCACCGGCTCCGCCGCCGTTGTCGGCCACCGATCGGGTGTCGCCTGGTGACCGTCTGCGGCCCGTTGTCGATGAACGCATCGACCGCTGATGAGCCGCAGTCTGTCGGACCTGGTGGGGGCTATGGCGGATCTGGTGGTGGCACAGGCGGCGTCGGCGCGCGCCGCGGATGAGGGGCCACAACCACAGCTGGAACCGTTGACCTATCCGGGAGTGGACACCTTACGTTCGATGTCTTTTCGTACGCGTTCAGGATTGCAGAGTGTTTCGAGCAGGTAGAGATACGGGAGGTAAACGATATCTGCGGGCATCTCGCCGTGGTGGTGCACAAGGATGCCGGCAGCGATCTCATTCCTTCGTCGGGCGCCTTTTTTGTGGCCGAACCCATGCGTGGAGTTGCGATAGACCTTGAGCAGCATTGCGATTGCTCGCTCGGGCGACCGATGCTCCCAGGTGCCGTCTGGTAGCCGAAAGCTGACATCTTTGTCGCCGCGCTGCTGCTGAATGAAGAAACCTTCTTGTGCACGTTGTAGCGCAGTGACCGCGCGGTCGGCCATTGGCATCAGCAGTGCTGCGGCGGCTGGGGGCATCTTCTTGCGCACACAGTCAGCAGTTTCCTTCGCAAAGCTCCACGTGCACAGGCGCTCAAAATCTCGGTCCATGATGCGATCCGCATACGCGTCTAGGAGAGTGTTCATCAAGGCGCGCTGAGCCGTACGGTCCCGGCCGGCCACCTGAAGAGACGTCGTCAATCCGAACAGTTGCCCGAAGGTGAGCAACCAATGATGATGCTCGTGGGAGACGTAGCCCCCGTCTGCGTCTCTGAATGTCGTTGGATCTGAGAGATATTGGAACATTTGATTAAGCCGGGACACCCACCAATGAATAGCCTGCGTGCCTGAGTACTGGGTTAGCCCGACCGGCGGAATCTTCTCATCTCTTGCCTTCGTAGGGATGAGTTGCATCGGTTCCATCGGAGACTGGCGAAATCCATTGATGTCCATGCCAAGGCTGAACAAGATGGTGGAGGGGGGAACAGCCGTTGGCAGACACCAGAACCGGGGGCCAAGACAGCCCAGCAGTGGTCCCAGGTAGTGCACAACGCCGATGATTTCCTGGTACCAGTCGGCCGATGACGCAAACATGCGTCCTACGATCGATTCCTTTTGTTCGCCGGTGATGATTTGCAAGGCATCAGGATCCTGATCGAATCGAAGCAGCACTGCTGGTAGCCGTACGCGTTTTATAAGCAGATCCGTGGCGACGACCAGGCTTGCGCTACGGTTAGGGAATGCGGGTTCACCCTTGTCTTCTAACGGCATTCGCCCGATGCCGCCATATCCATCTACGACTGAGGAAGTCAGATCTTCCCTATTACTATGCGCTCTAACGATGTTCGACTGGATGAGGTGGAATAGCGCCGCCGCGTCGTTGCTCTTCAATCGCTCCAAAAGCTGATTCTGGAGTTGGGCGAATCGGTCGGCTGCTTCCTGGTCGATTTCGAAGCTGTCAGCGGGTTGGCGTGCGTTGCTGAGACGGTCGAAGCGATGTGCAAGACCGGTTTCGTCGGCCAGGTCGAAGCTCTTGACGAAGCTGTTATCGTCGGCCGGCCGTACTGCCCAGCGATCATCGCCGAGATGACGCCCTCGCAGCCCGAGTTGGCCGATCAGTCCGGGCGGGTTGCCTGCGCATAGGCCAGGCGGCAACCGCAGCGTAACTTCACGAAATGGGTTCACAATTCAAAAGTATCGTCGCGCCCACGATTGGGCCAGAAACTAGACCCGTGGTGCTCGGGCGTATGTAGCGCGACCCGGGAACAGCGCTTCAGGCGGCCGCGGCGCGACCAATCATGCAAGCGTTCGCCGGGATCCGCAGCATCGCCGTACCGGGCGCCTCACTTGTGGACGTCGGACACATCAATCTCAGCTACCAGCCATCGCAAAAACCGACGCCGCCGAGCACCTAGCCCTGTAGCCGGCCGCCGACGCGGATGATGACCGACCGCCGCGCGATGATTCCCGGGCCGCTGGCCGACAAACTCGACGCCCCCTACGGGTAACGCATACGATCCGCGGGAATGGTCGGCCTCGTTGACGGGAGTAAGCGCCGTGGGCATCAATCTTTGGCGATTAGCTGTGGGGTGCGGGACGGCGTTACTGGCCGGCCTGGTGAGTCCCACTTCCGCCGCTGACAACGGGGTTCCGCTAGGCGGCGGCGCCGGCATCACTCTCAACGGTAACCCGTGCACGCTGAACACCATCGGCAACGACCGCAGTGGTGATCTAGTCGGTTTCACCACCGATCTCTGCGGGGGTCCCGGCGCCGAGGTCACCGCCCAGGGCGCCGAAGAGCGTGGCGCCCTGGGCACTGTGACGGCCGCCAACGCCTACTTTCACTACGCGGTGATTAAGTTCGACCGGGCCAAGGTGATACCGGTCGGCAACTACGACGGTTTCGCCATCAACGGCATCGGCCCAGACCCGGCGCCGGGTCAGTCGGCCTGCAAACAAGGTAGCGCCACCGGGAAGGACTGCAAATCCATCAGGCCCTTCCTCGACTCACGCCCAGACCGGCCTACCGCCCGGATGCAAGCATCCTGGCAACCAAGCGATTACGGCGGCCCGGTAACCGCGGATGAGCTGCTAGTCGGCATGATCTACAATGGCTTCTTCGTCGCCAGTGCAGATGCCTTCTCAGGACCAGAGATCAGAGTGATCTACATCAACGCAATCCTCGCTGACGCCAACGCCAGAGGCGGCCCGGGTGCCGGTTTCACACCGATCCCGGCTTAGGCATAGGAAAACCAGATCGCTTGCCTGCCAACTTGGTTAGTCCGGTGGGTGAAGTACATCGAGGCCGCATGGGAGCACAGCTGACGCCTTAGCGGCTGGTAAGTGAATGCGGTTGACGCGTCGCCGTAAGTCGGCGCTTTGGCCGTCGTTTTCGGTGTCGGCGACATCAGCTCCCGACTTGCCCGTCGCGGTCGCTCCTGGGTGTTAGCCTTCACGAGGTTCCGAGAATGCATCTGACGTTTAACCAGCTCGCAGGAGTCTGGTTTGGCATCTGACCGGGCAAGGAGCCCGCGGCAGCTAAACACACGGCCAGGATTGCGGCGGTCAACCTAGCGATATGCAGCACGTACAACCCCTATGTTGTTGAGGGCCAACACGATTCGGTCCTCGACATCACGGGCGACGTTAGCGCGATCCGAGGCAACACGCATAATTAGGGGCAGTAAGCCTGCTGTGCCCCGGCGGCGATCCAGTACGACTCGTCCCCCACGATCGCGGGGACTTGGCGGGACACGATCGCGGCAACGGTGGAAGGAGCTTCGCCGTCGGCTATTTGCGCGCACGCGATATGTGCCGCGTTGATCGCGGTGGTCCTGTCAACCGTCACCTTGTTAGCCGCAAGGAACGACAGGAACTGCTCATCTTGGGGGGTGGCGTACGCGGTTGGCGCTAACCAGATCCCCGCAGCAGCCGCTGCTACTAGTGTTGTTTTCACGATGATCTCATGCATGAATCCTTCACTGCCGGAAGTGCAGAGCACGTCAGTGTAAGGCCGCACCTATTGCCTATCGGCGAGTTTTGGGGTTCTAGAACAGCATGGAACTTTCAGGTCCATACACCGTTAATCCTTCTCACGTTAGCGAGCCGGATGGCATCTGTATTTGATTTCGATTTGGAATACTCTCGTGCCGTTGCGATCTCGCCATTCGAGTCAATGATTTCTATTAGTTGTCTGATCCTTCGAGATACCGCCCGGTAACCGTTCGTCGGCTGTAATGTCGCCCGCGTGATCGCAACCGAACGCCTGATTCAGGCTGGGCCCCTGCCGAGTTTGTTCGGCGCCGACCCTCGGGTTGACGAGCGAGAGCCTGCATCGCGACTTCACTTTTCACCGCGCCGCACTTATCGCGGGCGGCGCGGACGCCGCGCATGTAACCCGGATATAGCGAAGGCGTGGTGGCTGCCAATCAACGAGGGCGACGGCCGCACCACACTGTACGGAGTCGTCGAATCCGGCACCGGCAGCACCTACGACGAGTAGCCGCAGCGTAAGTTCTGCTCACACCGTGGCGAGAGGACCCAGGATGAAGCGGTTGGTGACAGCACTGGCGGGCGTCGGTCTGATGCTGGCGTTGACGCCGCCCGCGGTCTCCCCGGCGGCCAACAATAACGCCGTCACGCTCACCCCGCTTCCCGACGGCACCCAGCTGGAAACGTTCTCCCGGCTCGACTGCCATCACGCGAACGGCAGCTGCGACTTCACCGTCGGGGCCGACCGGAAGACGGGCGACGGCGTGACCGGATTCCCGAACGACCTCTGGTCACGCCAGAGCACCACGATCCGCCCGTCCGATCGGCTGACCTATCTCGACGTGCACGCCACCGCCCAGTACGACCGGGTCAACAAGGACGGCGGCTCCGACGAAGTCACCACCATCTACATGGGCGAAGGACCGCTGGAGAAGTATCAGACCGTCGGCCGGATCGACTCGACGAGCTGGAAGACCGGGCAACCCAGTCTCGACGTCACCGTCATCTCCTGCACGCACATTCAGGTGGTCTACAGCGGGGTCAACATCACCTCGCCGAGCACCTGCGCGCAAGCCAACTTCTCCTGACTCAGGATTTCCGCGAGATCACGTGCAGGGTCGTGATTTCGGCGAATTTCACAGCCGTACACGCAATCTCGCGGCGGCGGTCAATCAGGAAAGCTTGTCCGACAACACTTTTGCGAAGGTGCGTGTCGCCAAGCCAGCGCGCCGACACGTAGCCGTCGTCGTCGTCGACGACGAACGCCGGCCGCGGGTCGGCTGCGGTGTCGCGCATTCCCGAGGTCTTCATCGGCCAGTGCGGCGAGCCACGTGCGACGTCGCAGAAGTCCGGCGGGTTTTTCAGGACGCGGGTGACTGCCTCTCACCATCAAAAGATTGCAAACGGCCGTGGCTAGCGCTTTGGCGGCTTGTTTCCGGTCCACTGCCGGGGCTTGTCTGACTGGTCTTCGCGACGGTGCCAGGTGACGTCGACTTGGCCGCCGGCGCCGTGGGCGTCGAGGCCCATGAATTCGGCGCTACTGCGACCGTCGATACGGTCGACAGATTTCTCGCGAAGCACGCCCGGTCCTGAGATGTGCACGTGGAATTTGGGGGTGTCGGTGTCATTCCAAAGGTCATACATCGACCCGATCTGGCACGCGAGTCGCCACGGGACGCCCTCGGCCAAATCGGCTTGCTCCTCGGCCATCCGATTCTGCTGCTCGAAGGCTTCCCCGGTGCACCTGTGTGATGCGGCGGCGTCCTCGGCTGCTTGGGGGGCGCGCTCGGCGGCCTGTTCGGCTCTGGCTTCGTGGTGGGCAGACTCGTCCTGCGCGGCGTCTGCGCGGCGAGCGGATATCACTGCCCAGGTTGCGGCGATGACGATGACGCCGGCCAGGTAGATCCAGTCTGCTGCGTGCACAACCGGCGACTGTACGCGCCGATGTGGGAGGTCGGGTGCGGCGAAATAACTTATAGGTTCTGGCTTTTCGCGAGATTGACGGGGGTCTGCGGTACTTCCGGAGGAACATCTGCCGTCCAAAATGGAGTGTTGTCTTGTACATGTCCAAAACGCGACTAGCCATCGGCACATCCCTGGTGGCCTAACCGTCGGGACTATTGGCGCTGGGACAGCCTATGCATGCCAGGAGCACATGTTTGCCGCCAGAAATGATTTGCCGCAGGCCGCAAATGACCTCCAGCGGGCCGAACACGACAAGAGTGGGCATCGCTAAGCCGCGATGGGCTTGGTACAACAAGCAATCGACTAGGTCAATCAAGGTTTTCAGGTTGGTGCGGCCCAGCCCGGATGGGCGCCCCCGCCCTAGCCGTCATGGGCAACCGTGTCGCTCAACGACATAGTTGCTTCGGACAGACCGGCAGACCCGGCGTTGGTAGGGAGAAGCCCTTTCCTTCCTCAACGGGGCTACTCCGCATTCGCATCTTCCTCGACGCCAAGGTGCAGCCTTCTGTGAGTCGCACCGGAAACGGTGGCTCTCAGTGCAGGGAAATAACGCTGGGCGACGATACGGTGGTGTGTTGTGGCATGGACGCGCCTCGACACCGGCCGGGTGCTGGCGGCTCGCCGCGTGATCAATCCGATTTTTCTCGATACGCCCCTATACCGATGCCAGGCCTTGGAGGTCGACCTCGGGTGCAAAGTGAGTATCAAACTTGAGACGGCGAATCCCGTTGGAAGCTTCAAAGCCCGCGGTGCCGAGGTGGTCGCTAGCCTGCTGGCCGACAACGGTTCGCGGGCCCTGGTATGTGCCAGCGCGGGAAATCTTGGCCAAGCCCTAGCCTGGTCCGGTGGGGCCCGGAGTCTCGAGGTCACTGTGGTGGCATCCCGGTTTGCGCCAGCGGCCAAACTTGATCGCATCCGCGCACTGGATGCCAAGCTGGAATTGGTCGCCGGCGACATTGAGGCAGCTCGTAAACGGGCGGCCGACATCGCACGGCGGGAGGGTGTCCGTCTGGTCGAAGACAGCCTGGACATCGAAACCTGTGAGGGTGCAGCAACAATCGGGCTCGAGCTCGTTGAGGCCAGCGCATCATTCGATGTCGTGCTCATTGCTCTGGGAGGCGGGGCACTGGCCACTGGAGTCGGCCACGTAATGAAGGCAATGGCACCTGAAGTCGAAGTGATCTGCATCCAACCGCATGGCGCACCGGCGATGACCTACTCGTGGCACGAGCAGCGCGTCGTCACAACGGACACGACCAACACCATCGCTGATGGCGTGGCCGGGCGGCATCCCATTCCAGCCGTCCTCGATGACTTACTGGTCGTCGCCGATGACGCCGTGCTGGTTCAGGAGGAATCAATCATCGCTGGTATGAAGATGCTGCTCGACCAGGCTGGCCTGATTGTCGAGCCATCGGCCGCCCTCGGTATCGCAGCGATCCTTGAAGACCGCAACCGCTTTGCCGGCCGGCACGTTGTCACCATCGTGTGCGGCAGCAACGTCGACCCGGATGCATATCACCGTTGGATCGCTACACCTCCCACCATGAGGCCCTAAGTAGATACGCGGATGATCTCGATGAGAGGTCAAGATTGATGCCTTCTCCGGGCCGGTGAAGGGCGGTCGGCACGCGATGATGGCGACGCCGGGTATGCGCGAACGACAACTAGCCTGGCTGTCACCGCCTCGCCATATGCTCATTGCGTAATGGATGAAAGCAGGGAGTGCGAAGAGTGGCGGCCTGTACGTGGCTGGGAAGGGCTGTACGAAGTTTCCGACCGGGGGCCGCCTGCGGTCGCTAGACCGATGGGTGGTCAAGCGCAACGGACATCGGCAACTCATCGCCGGACGCATGAAAAGCCTCCCGAAACTGAAGCAGGGTTACCCCGTCGTCCACTTGGCCAAAGATGGCCAGACCACCACGAGAACCGTTCACACGGTCGTGCTCGACAACTTCGTTGGTCCGCGGCCGGCGGGGCACGTGGCCTGCCACAACGACGGCGATCCCTCGAACAACCGGCTTACAAATCTTCGCTGGGACACTCAATCGAACAACCTCTTGGATGCGGTTAAGCACGGAACGCACTCGCGTTTCTTGCCCCGCGACGACAAGCGCGAGCGTTCCGCACTAGTCGTGATAAAAGGTGAACGCTGGAAGCCCGTTATCGGATCCGAGTTTTTCGAAGTGTCCGACCAAGGAAGGGTGCGATCATCTGGAGGACGGACAGTCAGCACCAGGGTGAGCACGGGTGGTTATCTCGTCGTCACGTTAAATATTAACGGGCGCAAGGAAACTCGTCGCATCCATAGGCTCGTACTTGAGGCATTTGTGGGACCTGCCCCCGAGGGAACGTTCGGCTGCCACGCCGACGGCGATCCCGCAAACAACCGACTCAGCAATTTGCGTTGGGACAGCCAGGCCAACAACCTGCGTGATGTCGTCAGTCATGGTCGCCACAATTCCGCGAACCGCACACACTGCAGGCGCGGTCACGAATACACGCCTGAGAACACCCGACTGACCATAAAAGGGCATCGGGTCTGTATTCAGTGCGCAAAGATTAGTCAGGCGAAAGTCCGTGCGATCCATGGTGATCGGATCCGAGCCGGAAAACGAGCAGCGTTAAAGCGTCAAGCGGAAGCTGAGGGGCGCGTTTACAAGCCCACCGGGTTCCGCGAGCGTGGAACGGCGACGCACTGCGCACATGGCCACGAGCGCACGCCGGAGAACACCGTCTACGACAACGGCCGCCGAAAATGTGGCGTGTGTCGCCGCGAGCAGACACTTCGGCGTTACCGAAAAAAACGAGAAGCCCAGGGGCAGCAATATTTCCCGGGTCGCGTCAGAACACACTGCTACAACGGCCACGATTTCACACCCGAAAACACCACCTTTGAGGGCCGGAACCGTACCCGTCGGTGCAAGACGTGCCGAGATCTCTACAGGGAACAACGCGGTTTGAGACGAACGCAGTGCAAAAACGGGCATCGGATGACCCCTGAGAACACCGAGGTGCGGGGTCGCCGTCGCCGGTGCAAGCTCTGTAGCCAGCAATCCGGCAGCCAACTGGAATTGCCCGTGCAACATCCCTGAACTGACTGCAAGCGGGGGCACCTGCTCAGTGATGAAAACACGCTACGCACAAAATGAGGTGCCAGCAATCCCGGATTTTGCGGGTATGTTTGCCCGGCAGAGCTTTCCAGTGTCCAGCCGTCAACGGGTTGCCCATAACCTCGGCGACACCGAGCAGGGTGCATTCACCGGAGTGGCGACTCGTCATGCTGCACAACGGTTAGGTTCTGCGGACCCAGGCGTGTCGCCCTACCGTCATCGCGACCGCCGGCGTAGCGTCTGGCGCCTTAATGACATCGCGATCAAAAATCGTAGGCAAGGTGGCCGGCGTTATGAACTTCTGGGAACTACGCGGCACGATTCAAAAATCCGATTCGTCGGAGTGGCGGCGGATTGACAGCGGTGTGACGTATCGGGATCGATTCGTCACGTGTTACGGCCCCGGCAGAAATCACCGCCTCGAGCACGACAGCCATACCGACGTCGCCGTCTACATCCCCGACGTGGACCTCACCATCGCGTACGGCATGGACAACGAGCTTTCCCGCATCGACGACTACGGCCACAGCGACAGCGCCCTTGACTGGACCAAGGTGTTCCCCGGAAAACACTGGAAGGTCCTTGTCGCCGACATCTTCTGGCGAGGATCACTGGTCGACCGGGTCGCCTACATCGCCGTCGACGACTATCGCGCCTATTTGCCGATCGGTGGCTGGCACGACGGGCTGGACATTGACGAGTTCCAGCATGATGTGGCACGCCTCATCGACGGCATCGCCGGCCACCGCGAATTCAAAGCTTACTACGACCGCGTCCCGTACCGAACCAAGTTCTGACGCCAACTGCGATACCTCGTCTCTCTGGCCATCCTGACCCCAATCCTGTTGTGCGTGATCAATTTTCGGATGGTGTAAAGAGGAGGTGGCTCTAGAAGGCGCTGAGAAGCGAAAGATCGAACGGTGCAAAAAGGTCGGTAAACTCCAGGTCTACGAGACCGCCGTATAACGCCGCACCGGATTCAGCCAACGGTAGCTGAGCGTCGAAATACCCTGAGAGAGTGTTGAGGTCACCAGCGTCGACAACTGAAAGGAACTCCTGATTAGCGGTGAGCGCCTCTTGGCTCGCGTTGAGGAACTGTTGGTCGGCGTCGAGCAGCAATGGGCTGGTTTGGTCAGCTGCCGACAAGGCGTCCTGGAACGTCTCTATGCCAGGTAACTGCTGGGCTAGGCCGGTTTCCAACGTCTCTCCCCCCTGGAGACCCAACAGTTCGCGAGTGTCGAGCGCTGATGTCGGAACCTGATCCAGTACTTGGGCGGCTTGAGTCAAGTCCGCTCCAGCTTGGCCCAACAGCCCGTCTCCGTCATCGGCATAGGCGGCCGGCGCGATCATCGCGACGGCCACCGCTGCTCCACCTGCCAAACCCACTCCGGCAGCCCAGCGCCGGACACTACTGACCATCGTGAACCCCATCCTTGATCGCACGCCAAACCCTAGCCGCAGATGAGGCGTTACTAAAGTTCACTAATCTTAGATTCAGGCCGTCGGCCGTCAAGTTGATTTGTTTGTCTTCCAAGCAAATTCCAAGCAGTGAAAGGCAGGCTCCGCGGTCCGGTGCGAGACATGCCAGTTCGGATGCCCTGGCATGTGTTACAAAACGAAAATACCCCAACGGTTTTCGCGTCTACTGCCTCATAGGGAATCCATAGCCAAGTCCCATCACCACCGCGGTGCTCCGGAGGTGATCGGCGAGCCGTGTGAGAAGCTGTGTTTTACATACTGTTCCAACCCTGGCGCGTCCTTCCGCTGGTCAGGCAGTGTTCTATCCGAATCTCCGGACTCGCCTAGCCGAGGCTCGAACGATCACGGTACTTTGTAAATCTAATTGATATGCCGTTCTGCACGGCTTCGGATACGAGGACACACGTGTTTGGAGATTCCCGCGACTGTACGACGCTTCCACGCCTTTACCTTTCGCGACCCGCGACAGTCCTACCCGACGCGGCTATTGACAACGATGCTGCGCTGGCGCGTGTCCGCGAATCATTTCGTGGGCCGGCGTCTGAATGGGAACTGATCGAGCAAGGCATCCGCTATGTGTTCGATCGATGCAACACCAAGATGCGGTATATCGATGAGAACCCCGCGCTGTCACCCGGCGAGTTCGCGGCCCGCGCAGCGAGCGCCTGCCTGCGCGAGAACGGCGTGGCAGCAACCGATATCGATCTACTCATCTACGGTGGAATCGCGCGCGACGCCTTCGAGCCCGCGACCGCGGCAGAAGTCTCGGGACGGCTTGGCGCGACGCCACTGCGCGCCATGGACGTGACCTGCGCCTGCGCCGGACTCATCGAAGCGCTGCACGTCGCCGCCGGATATTTCGCCCTGCACAGCGATATTCAAACTGCGCTCATCTGTGCGGGCGAGCTGACGCGCGACCGGATCAGCTACGACATGCAATCGGCTGAAGCGGTCGCCGTCGGCGTAGCCGGCCTGACGCTCGGGAATGCCGCTGCCGCGCTCCTGATTTCGCGTGAGCCCCTGCCCGCAGGCAGCGCGCGGCTGATGGGGGTACTGCACAAGACGCTTTCCGAGCACTATGCCCTGTGCCGGGCGCCCGTCGACGGGCACTTCACCTCGCATTCGAAAGAGCTATTCGCACTGGCGGTTCACGTCCCGCCAGAGATCCGCCGCTTGGTGGCCGGCGCCGGATGGTCGACCGAGGAGGTGGATCACTACGCATTCCACCAGCCGAGCGAGGCGGTGCTGGAGCGAGTGTTCGCTGAGCTCGGCGCGCGGCCCCAGGCGTGTGTGCATACCCATTCGCTGTTCGGGAATACGGCGAGCACCTCGTGGGCGCTGGCCCTCGACTACCGGCTGAGGAACGGCACTGTGGCGCCCGGCGACAAGATCGTCATGGCCAGCGCCGCAGCCGGATTCACCATCGTGGCAGCCGCCGCGGTGTGGGACGCGTGAATGCGTCGGCATCTGTACCTCTGTCGGGTCATTGCTCAGACGTTCGGAATCTGGCTGCGCCTGATGGGTGCGTTCGCACTTCTGCAAGTGCGACGGGCTATTTCGGTGATGACGCGGGGGCTTGATCACCTCTTCTATCCCCGCCATCGTAAGCAGGCAATCGACAGGCCGATCTTCGTCATGGGCAACCCGCGGAGCGGCACCACATGTCCCGACCGGCTCTTCCCCAACGTGGACGCGGTGCTGAATATGTTGAGCGTTGTGTTCTAATGCCCGCCTACAGTTTGCAGCTCGGCGATGCCGACGCTGAACGCCTGAGACTCTTGGGTCGGTTTTACGACCCGAACTCTGCGGCGTTCATCGAATCGGCCGGTGTCTCGCCGGGAGATTCGGTCGTGGACTTAGGATGTGGCCACGGTGCAGTCACGGACAGAATCGCAGCACGCGTCGGCGATACCGGCGCTGTGTATGCAGTGGATGCGTCCGCAGATCAGCTTCGGATTGCCCGGTCAACGTTGGCCCATCGCCGCAATGTGACATTTATCGAACGCGCTATCGAGGATGATCCGCTGCGCGGCACGCGGGTTGATTGGGTCTACAGCAGGTTCCTGCTCATGCATGTCGGCGATGTTCGTCGTGCCCTCTTCGCGATGACCAACATGCTTAGCGACGGCGGCGCGCTGTTGGTGGAGATTGCCGATGTTGGAAGCTTGCGCTTTATGCCCGCAAGCCCGGAAAGCGACCTGTGGCGTCCGTGGTGGTATGCCCTCGGCAGATCCCGGGGCGCCTCCTACGACGTCGCAGAGCACATCGAAGAACGGCTCGCAGACTGCGGATACGCCATCGAGCGCTGCGACCGCTACCAGCCGATCGCAACCTCGGCGGAAGCCAAACTTGTTCACGCGCTCGGCTTCCATCAGTGTTCGCAGGCGTATCTGAACGAAGCCGGCGCACCCGCCGACCAAGTCGATGCCCACTACTCCTATCTACGTCGGATCGCGAACGACCCGAGCGTAATGGTCGCCTTGTTCAGCAACACCCAATACATCGCGCGCCGACGTCGACCAGCGCATGTTGAGGCAACGAGGACGTTTTCCACCGTCTGACCTCCCAGATCGGCGTACGTTGATTCCACCCCAGCGGGGGTTTACCGAAGAAACAACCAGGGTGGACGGTCATCGTGAGGAAAGTACTGATCGGAGGGATGGCCGCAGCAAGCGCCATTACCTTCGCGCCATCGGCACAGGCTTACGACGGTGACCAGGCGTCAGCCGAGCAAGCTGTGACGGCGATTTACAACCGGGTTCAACGCGGATGCACGCCGAGCATGCCGCCGTCGCTCCAGTCAATCAGCTGGGACTACTTCAACCCGGTCGCCGGCGGCGCGGGCACTATCCACGACGCCAACCCACAGCTGGGTGGCCACTTTCAAGTGGCTTACTGGAACGAGCGAGTCGGCCCTGCTCAAGACTCTCCCCCGTACCGGGCATACGGGCAATGGGGAGTGAACCTCGAGTTCTGCTAATCGCGTCGCTCAGCAGTGAGCGGCCCAGCACCTCTGGTTGGGGCAGTAGGTCGAACGTGCGATGTTGACCATGGCTCCGACGTCGTGGATGCCGATGTTATCCGGGTCCAAGTTGGCGTGGACCTGGTTGGCAATTTGTTGTGGCGTCCAACCCCACCCGAGATCGTCGCAGATGAGCAACGCCGTCCCGATAAGCGCCTCCTCGTGGCCCGGCGGCCAAGTCAGGCCGACGCCGCGAAGTTGATCGAGGTATGCGTCAGCGGTGGGATCGGCAGTCGCAATCGCAGCGCCGGTAACCAGGCCGGCTCCAATCATCGTGGGAATGGCCAGTGACGCGAGCCAACGAGCTGAACGCATTTGATGTGGTTCCTTTCGCCCCCC
>Ga0335075_10007066_pt1 | contig 17316 bp, 17 predicted proteins | sample Lox_Sample_24_FD_206723 | JGI IMG/M metagenome (GOLD analysis project Ga0335075, IMG submission 206723) | Soil microbial communities from Loxahatchee National Wildlife Refuge, Florida, United States - Lox_Sample_2.4 | ecosystem: Environmental > Terrestrial > Soil > Wetlands | place: USA...
CAGCAGCGTGATCGCGTCGCCGGGCAGGAGGGCGGCGACGGCGCCGCAGGCGACGATCGCGTAGCGGCGGTTGCGCCGCAGCTGCGCGGTGGTGACGATGCCGGCGCGGGTGGCGGCGAGGATCGCCACGGGGACCTGGAACACGAGCCCCATCGCGAGCAGCACCACGGCGGCGAAGTCGTAGTACTGGCTGGCCTGCACCAGCACGTTGAACTGCGCGCTGTTGAAGTTCTCGAAGAAGCGCACGGCGGCGGGCAGCACCACGAAGTAGCCGAACAGCACGCCCACGGTGAACAGCCCGGGGATGGCGAGCACGAGCGGGGTGGCCACGCGCCGCTGGCCGGGGCTGAAGGCGGGCAGCAGGAAGGCGTAGAGCTCGTACAGCAGCAGCGGCAGCGAGATCACCAGCGCGAACATGAAGGCGACGCCGAGCGTGGTGGTGAACGGCTCGCCGATGCCGAGCGTGACCGGCTTATTGCCCTGCGGCGCGGCGGACAGCGTGGCGAGCGCGCCGCGCAGCCGCGGCTGCGCCTGCGCGAGCGTGGCGCGGGTGGCGCGCGAGGCGCCGCTGCGGGGACGCTCGAGCGCGCGCACCACCAGCTGCAGCTGCGCGGCCACCGCGCGCGCTCCCCGCTGCACCGAGTAGGTGGCGCCCAGCGGGCCGTTGCCGGCGCGCACCTGCTTCTGCGTCTGGTGGGCGAGCGGCGCGTTGACCACCTCGAGCAGCCGGTGGTTCTGCCACATGCACAGCGCGAAGGCCGCGCCGAGCACGGCCAGCGACACCAGCAGCCGCGTGCGCAGCTCCTCGAGGTGCTCGACGACGCTCAGCCGCTCGTCGTGGCCGATGCTGCCCGCGGCAACCGCCATGCGATCACTCCGCGGCGACGCGCTCGGCGCCCAAGCGCCCGGCGCCCACACGCTCCGCGCCCGACCGCTCGGCGCTCACACGCCCGGCGCCCACACGCTCCGCGCCCGACCGCCCGGCGCCCACACGCTCGGCGCTGGCCAGCTCGGGCGCGGGCCTCGCTCCCTCGCCGCCGATCGCGTCCTTGAAGCCGCGCATGCCCTCGCCCAGCGAGCGCCCCATCTCCGGCAGGCGCTTGGCGCCGAACACGAGCAGCATCAGGATCAACAGGAAGGCTATGTGGATCGGGTTGTCGAGTCCCATCGGTGGTTCCTCCTTGGCTTGGTGACCCCGTCCGCGACGGGGCGGCGGATCAGCCTTCGATGAAGCCGGTTTCCTTGACCGCCTTGAGCACTTCGGCTGCCGTGAGCGGCGTGTCGAAGGGGCCGTTGGGGGTGATGGCGGCGCCGCCGGGTTCGTTGAGCAGCCCGATCACGCTCGCGTGGCGCGCCTCGACCGTGAGGATCGAGCCGGCGGCCTTCACGTATTTGACGTTTTCGATGTTGGTGACCTGCCCGAGATAGGCGTGCACGCCGGTGTTCTCGAGCACCTGCGAGGTCTTCATGAAGGTTTCCGCGTTGGTGTTGGCGCCTTTGAAGTCGAACTTCGGCGCCGAGATCGCCTTGCGCCCGAGCGCGGACTTCAGGAACGACACGTGGGCGTTCTCGTCGCGCGTGACCACCTTCAGGAAGGCCGCCGCCTGCGGGCTCAGCGACAGGTTGGCGGCGGTGGCGCCGTTGTAGAAGGCCGCCTCCAGGTACTCCAGCGTGAGCGCGTAGTTGAGGATGCCGTAGTCGCCCTTGCCGAAGGACTTCGGAGGCCGTCCGCGGTGGGTGGCCGCCACCGCGCTCGGAGCGAGCGCCGAGATGACGGCGCCGCCGCTCACCAGCGTGCCGCCGGCGATCCCCGCCTTCTTGAGGAAGTCCAGGCGGGTGTCGCCGGCGACCGCGCCGGCCGCTTCGCGAACGGCGCCGTCGGCGTCGATCTCCTCGAGGTTGATCCTGTGGCTCATGTGCTGTCTCCTTGATCGGGGGTGCGAGGGCCACCCGCCCGAGCCCTTCCCGGGCTCCGTCGCTGGCGTGGTGTGTTGCCGGTGCATACGCGCCGGCCCCCGATCCGGATCAGCCCGTCACGAGCCTGTCGCCACCGGCCGCTACGAGCGCGGATCGCGCCACATCTTCCACATGCGCGGTCCGCGCAGCAGCGTGATCTCCTCCAGCACGCGGAAGCCGTGCCGGGCGTAGAAGTCGACGTTGCGTTCCTTGGAGGACTCGAGGTAGGCGCCGAGCTGGTCGCGGTCGCAGCGCTCGAGCGTCGGCGCGAGCATGGCCGAGCCGAGCCCTCTGCCCTGCTCGCTGGGCTCCGTGCCGAGGATCGCGAGGTAGCAGTGCAGCGGCCGCCGCGGGTGCGCGCGCTCGAGTTTTTCCCAGCCGAGCGCTACCAGCGGCATGCGCGCGAACAGGCGCGGGTGCATGAAGGCGGGCGCGAGCGCGATCGTTTCGCGCAGCGAGCTGTGCCACTCGCCGGGCGGCGCCCACAGGGCTGCGCAGCTGAGCTCGTGGTCGGTCCACACCTCCTCGCCGGGCAGCAGCTGGCGCAGGCGCGCGGCCTGGAAGCGCTCCAGCGCGCGCAGGCGTGCCTGGTCGGCCCGCCAGGCCCAGCTCGCGACCGGGTCGTCGAGGAACGCGCGGGCGAGCATCGCGGCGAGCGCGGGCACGTCGGCAGCGGTGGCGCGCCGCACGCGCGGCGTGCCGCCCATGGCGCGAACGTCCCCGCCGGCGCGCTCGGGTGCGTCGCTCACGGCACCGGCGTCCCCGCCAGCGCGAACGCCTGCGCGATCAGCTCGTAGGAGCGCATGCGCGCCTCGTGCGAGTAGGTGATGCAGACCAGGATCGCCTCCTCGGCGCCGTAGCTGGCGACGACCTCGGCGAGCTTGGCGCGCACGCTCTGCGGCGAGCCCACCACCGCGCGCCGGCGCGCGCTCGGCTCGGCGCCGGCGCGGTCGGCCTCGAGGAAGCGCAGCGCCTTCTCCGGTGGCGGCACCGCGATCAGCTGGCCGCGGCGCAGCAGCGTGAAGGTCATGCGGGCGCTGGCGGCGATGCGCTGGGCCTCCTCGTCGCTGTCGGCGCAGATCGTCCACACCGCGACGGCGGTGCGCGGCGCGGCGCCCGCGGCGTGCTCGTGCTGGGCGAAGCGCTCGCGGTAGAGCGCCGCGATCTCAGCCCCCTCGGGGTTGATGAAGTCGGCGAAGGCGTAGGGCAGGCCGAGCTGCGCGGCCCACAGCGCGCTGTCGGGCGAGGAGCCGAGCAGCCATGGCTCGGGGCTGTGAGGGCGTCCCGGCAGCGTGCGCGCGAGGCGCGCGAAGGGATGGTCCGCGGGCAGGTCGTCGTGCAGGTAGCCCAGCAGCTCGACCAGCTGCTGGGGGAAGTCGTCGGGCGCCGCCTGGCGGCGGTCGCGCTGCAGCGCGAAGGCGGTCATCGGGTCGGTGCCGGCGGCGCGGCCGATGCCGAGGTCGATGCGCCCGGGGTACAGGCCGGCGAGCACGCTGAAGGTCTCGGCGACCTTCAGCGGGCTGTAGTGCGGCAGCATCACGCCGCCGCTGCCCACGCGGATGCGCTCGCTGGCGGCGGCGATCGGGCCGATCAGCGCCTCGGGGCTGGGGCCCGCCAGCATCGGGCCGCCGTGGTGCTCGGCCACCCAGTAGCGGTGGTAGCCCAGCCGGTCGGCCGCCCGCGCCAGCTCCAGCGTGTTGGCCAGCGCCTGCACGCCCGAGGAGCCCTCGGCGATCGGCGACTGGTCGAGGATCGAGAGGCGGAACGGGGCTTGCTCGCTCATGACGCGAACGCAGCTTATGACGCGCTAGGGTTCGAGTCCGAGCTTCAGGAGGGGAGCGATGCGTCAACCCACGTTGTTCCGAGACCGATCGCAGCCGGCGCAGGTGCTGCTCGGCGGGGTGCTGCCGGCGCTGTTCGGCGCGATCGCGGGCGTGCTCGTGGGCGTGTCCGCGGGCGCCTACTGGGGCTTCGCCGCGCTCGCCGCGATCGGCAGCGTGCTGTCGGGCTTCGAGCACCAGGACGGCTGGGGCGGCGCCGACCGCGGCCTGGCCGCCGGCGCGATCTACGGGATCGCGCTGCTCGTGGCGCACGCCATCGCCGGCACCCACGCGAAGGTCTCGCTCGGCAGCTTCCCGCCACTGCTGGCCGTGGTCACGGCGATCATCGGCATGCTGCTGGCGGCCTGCGGCGGGCGCATCGCGCGCGCCCTGCGCGAACGCGAGCAGTCAGCCGCCACGGTCGCGGTGGAGTAGCCGTCCGCGCGGACGGTAGGCTGACGGCAGTGAGCGACCCCACGCCGGAGGCAGAGCCGCCCTTCCACCTGTTCCTCGACCTCGACGAGGTGCCGATGACCGCGCACGCGCTGCGCCTGTTCATCTCCGACGAGGCGCACGAGCCGGACATCCGGCGGCTGGGGCGCGAGGTGCTGGCTGCGCTCGAGCGCCAGCCGGACGAGCAGGGCGTGCTCACGCTCACGCTGGCCTCGCAGCAGATGAAGATCACGCACAGCGCGCTGCGGCTGCTGCTCAACGACCTGCAGCGCGAGCAGGCCGGCGAGAAAGAGATCCTGCACCGGATCCTCGAGAAGCTGCCCGACGAGCACACCATGCGCGCGATCGAGCTCGACTAGCCGGCGCCTGCCGGCGATTGGCAAGGGCTGCCGGCGATGCCCAAGGAGCTTCCCGAGCTGCTCGTGGCGGAGAGCGCCGCGTGGCGGCGGTGGCTCACCGCCAACCACTGCGACGTCGACGGCGTGTGGCTGGCCCGCGTGCGGGCGCGCCGCCTGCGCTGGGGCGCGCGCTGGCCGGCACTGCTCGCCGCGGGCGGATTGCTGCTGTGCGGCTGCGGCGGGCACGGCGCGCCGTCCTCGCCGTCCTCGACGGCGTCCTCCTCGACCGCCTCCGCGCCGCGCCGCGCGGCACGCCGTCACGGCCGCCACGCGGGCCGCCCGGCCGCGCGCGCGCAGACGCTGGCATACGCGCGCGCGGTCAACATCCGCGCTGGCGACGTGCCCGGCTTCGCGGTGTCGAGCGAACGCGACCACGAACACGAAAGCTCCTCGGAAAAGCGCTTCGAACGGAAATTCCTGGCGTGCGCGGGCCTCTCCGGACACGGCTCCGAAAGCTCGCCCGAAGCCAGCTCCCCCAGCTTCGAACGCAAGCGCGGGATCGTGAGCGCCAGCGTGAGCTCCTCGGTGTCGATCGCCGGCTCGGCGCTGCTCGCCGAGACGCAGGCGCGCGCGTTCGCCAGCGGCCGCCTGCGCACCTGCCTGGCGCGGGCGTTCGACGGCCTGATGCGCGCGGAGCGCCCCCGCGGGGCGCAGGTGGGCCCGGTCTCCGTGAAGTACGGCTCGCCGCCGGCGCCCGGGGCGAGCGCCAGCTTCGGCCTGCGCGTGACGGCCGACCTCACGCTGCGGCACATACCGATTCCCTTCTACATGGACCTGCTCGGCTTCTCCTACGGGCGCGCGGAGGTGATGCTCTTCACGATCGGCCTGCCGGCGCCGTTCCCGGCGGCGCTGGAGGAAGAACTGTTCACGCTGCTGCTGAGGCGCGCCAAGGCGCGCGCGTCCTGAGCGGCGCCCACGGCGGCGGCGGTCATCGTGGCGGCGTTGGCGGCGATCGTGGCCAGCGCCGCGTCGTGCACCGCCACGAACGCGTCGACCACGTGCGGGTCGAACTGGCTGCCGGCGGCGCGCTCGATCCGCGCCAGCGCCTGCGTGACCGGCCACGCGCTCTTGTAGGGGCGCGCATGCGTGAGCGCGTCGAACACGTCGGCCACCGCCACGATGCGTCCCACCAGCGGGATGCGTTCGCCGGCCAGCCCGCTGGGGTAGCCGCTGCCGTCCCACCACTCGTGGTGGGTGGCCGCGATCACGGCGGCCATCTGCAGCACCGGCGCGCTGCTGCGCGCCAGCAGGCGCGCGCCCAGCCCGGCGTGCGAGCGCATCACCGCCTGCTCTTCGGCGCTCAGCTGCGCGCGCTTGAGCAGGACCGCGTCCGGGATCGCGATCTTGCCGATGTCGTGCAGCGGCGCCGCCTCGCGGATGCGCCGCACCTGGTCGGCGCGCATGCCGAGAAACGCGGCGATCTCCGCTGCCAGCACGCCCACGCGCTCGGTGTGCTCGAAGGTCTCGTCGTCGCGGTACTCGGCGGCGACGGCCAGCAGCTGCAGCGTCTCCGCGCGCGCTTCGTCGAGCTCGTAGGTGCGCTCCGCCACCTTCGTCTCCAGCCAGCGCGCGCTGTTGGCGAGCTGCTGCTGGGCCCTGCGCTGGGCCTGCAGCGAGGCCTCGTAGAAGCGCTGCACTTCGGCCTCGAGCTTGCGCCGGCGGTCCACGAAGGCGCCCATCAGCAGCCCCAGCATGACGAACGCGAGCATGCGGTTGACGTAGCCGAGCGCGGTCAGCGCCACGTGGCCGTGGCTGTGGTCCCAGGCCACCAGCAGCACGAAGCCGGCGAGCGCGCCGGCCGCGCCGCCGCGCAAGCCGAAGCGCAGCGCCAACAGGCCGACGGGCAGCACGTACAGGATGCCCTCGCCGTCGCCCACGTTGGGGTCGCCGGCGCGCAGCGCGTACACGCCCGCGAACAGCGCAGCGGCTGCCACCAGCGCGGCCACCGAGCCGACGTCGGGCCACCCGCCACCCGCCCCGCGAGCTTCGACCATGTGTTGGTTAATGCGCGCGCACGCTCATTCGCATGCGCGCGCGGCGGCGCATTGGACGGACGTACGAGCGGGCGACCCGCGCGCTAAGGCTCGCCTGCGGCGCCCCGCCCGCCCTCCGCCGCGGTGCCGCTCAGCCCGAGGCGCCGGCACAGCTCGCGGCGGTCGGTGCCGTGCACGCGCAGCACGCGTTCGAACTCCTCGCCGTAGACATCGATCACCGCCATCAGCAGGTCGGTGGTGGCCAGCGCCGGCGCGTGCCGGCCGGCGGCTATGCGCACGGCGCGCTCGGTGACGAGCGCGACGGCGTCGCCCGCCCCAGCGGGCGCGACGGCGGCGTCTCGCTCGCCGCGCGCGTCCTCCGGCGCCAGCGACTCCTCGCTGACGCCGAGGTCCTGCAGGGCCTGGCCGACCTGGCCGTTGAGACGCAGCACGCGCAGCCAGCGCTCGGCCTCGTCGGCGGGCGTGCGCGCGAACGGCATCGCGGTGGAGGCGATCCCCAGCGCGATCGCGGCGTCGCTGGCGAGCTGCGGCTGGGAGCTCATCGCGCCACCCCGGCCGCGCCGCGCGCCGCCGCCGCGTCGCCGCGCAGGGCCTTGGCCTCGATGCGCGCGGGGTCCAGGAAGGCCAGCTGCTGGCGTCGCAGCTCGAGCATCGGACGGCCCTGCTCGTAGCGCAGCTCGAGCACCACGGTGCCGGCGCGCCCGGCGGCGCCGGCGGCCAGGCGCATCGCCTCGGCGGCCTCCTGCGCGCTCAGCCCGCAGGCGCGCAGGAAGCGCTCCGTGCGGGGGCTGGCGGCCTCCTCGCGGTCGAGCTCGAGCTCCTCGCCGCGCACCTCGGCGACCGCTCCGCCGCCGCGCAGCGACAGCACGCAGGCGGCCATGTCGTCCGGTCGCGCGTCGGCGCGCGCGGCCACCGCGTCCAGCAGCTCGCCGGCGGCGGCCTCCGGGCCGAGCGCCTCGAGCTCCTCCACCAGGCGCTCGCGACCGAACAGGTCCGAGCCGACGCGCGCCTCGGTGACGCCGTCGGTGTAGAAGCACAGCAGCGCGCGCCCGGGCAGCGAGAGGACCGTCTGACGGGTGCCGGTGCGCATCCCTATGCCTATCGGCGGCGCCGCGCAGATCGTTACCTGCTCAGGCGAGCCTGCGTCGCCGCCGGCGGCCAGCACCAGCGGCGGCGGGTGCCCCGCGCTGGCGTAGGTGAGCAGCCGCCGCGCGGGGTCGTAGGTGGCTGCCAGCACGGTGGCGAACACACCGGCGAGCTGGCGCTCGAGCACCGCGCCGGCGGTCTGCACGGCGTCGCGCGGCGACAGGCCGGCCTCGAGGTAGGCGCGCAGCGTGAAGCGCACCAGCGCGGTGTGCGGCAACGCCTGACGGCCGTGCCCGGAGACGTCGCCCACGATCACCGCCAGCCGGCCGTCCTCGAGCGCGAACAGGTCGTAGAAGTCGCCGCCCGCGCCGGGCCCCGCGGCCGGTTCGTAGGCGGCCGAGGTGAGCACCTCGCCGAGCTGCGCGGGCGCCACCGGCAGCAGCGCGGCCTGCAGCAGCCCCACGTCCTCGAGCAGCTGGCCGCGCTGTCGCTCCAGCCGGCGGGCGCGCACGGCCGCCATGCGCGAGCGCGCCGCCAGCGCCAGCGCCAGCGCCAGCAGCGCGGCGATCACGAGCCGCACCGCCGGCGGCACCACGTCGACGATTCTGGTGATCGTCCTCGCCAGCGGCGAGACGCGCTCGCGCCCGCGCGGGCGCGCTGCTCCCGGCAGGCGCTCCTGCGAGCGCGCGTGTGCGCCGTCGGCCGCCAGCGCCGCGGGCGCCAGCGCGGCGGCGAGCGCGGCGCGCGGACCGGCTGCGCCTGGCCGCCCTCGCCGCCCACTCGCCGCGCGCGGCCGGTGGCGCGTGCGCACCGCCGAGGCGGAGCTGGCCACCACCGCCGGCGGCGTGACCGTGCCCGGCTGCGCCGGCGCCGGCCCGGCGGCAGCGGCGGCGCTGGACGCACTCGCCGGCGCGATCGGCACAGCGGCGCTCAGCGCGGGTGCCGGCGCCGGCGTGGCGATCGGCGCTTCGGGGCTGGCTTCTTCGGCTTCGCCTTCGCCCGGCGCTTCGCCGCCCCCGCCCTTGCCGCGGCTTTCCTTTTCGGCTGCCTTCGCCTCTTTCTTTTCCCTCTCTTTTTCCCTGTGCCGGGTCGTGTGCTCGCCCGTGCTGCCGCCGCGCGTGTCCGCGCTGGGGGCCTGCGCCTGGGCGGACGCGCCGGCTGAGGTGGCCGCCGAGGGCGCTGCCTGCGCGCCTGACTGGTCGCGGTGCGTGCGTGCGTCGTGGCGCGCGTCGCGCTGTCCACCGCCGCCCGCCTGCGCGCCGGCGCCCGTGCTCGCCTGCCCCCCTGCGCCCCTGCTCGCCTGCCCGCCGGCACCGGCACCGGCACCGGCACCGGCACCGGTGCCGGCGCGCTGCGCTTCGGCGCCGGGCGCGCGCCTGGCCTGCGCAGGGTCGTGCGCTTCGCCGCCGGCGTGCGCATGCTGGTGCGCCGGCGTGGCGGCGGGGGCGGCGCCAGCGGGGCTGGCACCGCCGGGAGCCGGCGACGATTCGGTGGCGGGCGCGGGGGGCTGCGCTTCGCCCGGCGGCGGCGCGCTCTGCGCGCCCTGCGCAGCGGCGGCGCTCTTTTCGTGTGCGCCCCGCGCCGCCGCGGGCGCGAGCGCGGGCGAGGCCGCGCAGCAGAGCAGCGTGAGCGCCACGAGGGCGCCTGGCACGGGCTTGCGGGGCCGGCCCGGCATGCTCAGCCGGCTTCCGCTACCCGGGGAGCGGGAGCCTCGGCGGCGAGCGCCGCCTCGAGCGTGGGATGGATGGCGAACGCGCCGTCCATTCCGGACAGCTCGAAGATCCGCAGCAGCGCAGCGCTGTGGCACACTACCGCCAGGCGCGAGCCGGCCGCCAGCGAGCGGTTGACGCCGACCAGCACGCCCAGCGCGGTGGAGTCCATGAACGAGGTGTGGGAAAGGTCGACCACGAGGCACGCGTGGCCCTGCTCGAGCGCGTCCACCAGCGCCCACTTGAGCTGCGGCGCAGTGGAGAGGTCGAGCTCGCCGCTGACAGACACCACGCTGGTGCGCCCGTCGAGGTCGCGACGATCGACAGCGAACGGCGCCGCCTTTGCTGCCGAGCTGTGCCTGTTGTCACTGCGAGAGAACATGTCCCTCCTTCTCGCGCCCGCGAGCGCGCTGGCTCGTGTCCACCCCGGGCGATGCCTGCGTCCGGGCACCGCACTCAGCCTCGACGGCCGTGCGCGCATACATGACCGCCACGCGCGAGGATCGAACAAACGTCCAGATTTGGCTGTCGGGCGTCAGCCCAGGCGACGGCGCGCAGAGGCCAGTTCCGCGGCTACCACCGGGCGCTGGTTTTCGATTTGCAGGCGGCGTTCGAGCACCGTCACGGCGGCGCCGGGCGAGCCGTCGAGCAGCAGCGCGCGCCCGAGGTCGTAGAGCGCGTAGGCGAAGGTGAGGCAGCGTTCTTCGCTTGGCTGCAGGCAGCTCTGCAGCTGCTCGCCGGTGGCGGCCAGCGCGCTCCTCAGCACCGGCAGCGCGGCGGCGTAGCGCCCGGCCTGCAGCAGTTCGTGTCCCTGCGCCTCGAGCCTGTCGGCGAGCGCGCTCGAGACCGGCACAGCAGGGACCGTCGCCGGCCTCGCCTGCGCCCGCGTGGCCTGCGCGGACGCGCCGGCGGCTGCGGACGCGGCGGAGCGGTGCGCGCGCGACGCGCGCGCACCGGCGCGGTGGGCAGACGCCGCCGTGCCCGTTCGATCGCCGCCCGCGCCGCCGCCGGCGAGCACCACCACCGCGATCACCGCCGCCACCACCGCGACCAGCGCGCCCGCCACGGGCAGGCGCAGCCTGCGCGCAGCTGGCGCATGCGACGGCTGCGCGGCGCTCGCCGGCCCACCCGCGCGGGGCAGCTCGGCGGTTGCCGGCTCGGGCGCGGGCACGCCGGCAGGCCCTACGGCGTCCGCCGGCGTGGCTTCGCGCGCCGCGAAGCCGGGGGCCGCGAAGCCGCGCGCCGCGGAGCCGCGCGCCGCGAAGCCGGGGGCCGCGAAGCCGGACGGCGCCGAGCCGGGCGCCGCGGAGCCGGACGGCAGCCGCACCCCGATGACCGGCCCGCGCCCGCCGGGATGCTCGTGGCAGCGCTCGATCTCGACGCCGGCGAGCTCGAGCTCGCCGAGCACGCTGGCGGGAAACTCCACGCCGGCGTCGCGCAGCTGCTCGTAGCTGACGGGCTGCTCGCCGGCGGCGCGCAGCGCGGCGATGACCAGCGCCTGCTGGTGCTCGAGCGCCTGCCGGCGCCCTCCGGCTCGACCGTCAAAGCGATGGAAGAGACTGCGCAACGACACCGACCTCGCTGTGATGAGCGCCTGCAACGTGCGGTCCGCAACCCCGATTATGAGCCCAACCCGCTGGCGGCGCGCCTGTTGGGCGGGGCGGCGCTCGCGCGCAACCTGCTCGCCGTCGTGCGCACCGCGCCTACACTGCATCGGTGCGGCAGACCGACACCGCGAGCGAGCAGCGCGAGGATCCGGGCGACGCGCCGCACGGGCGGGCGCGGCGGCCGCGGCGCGGCCTGGGCGCGCTGGGCGAGCGCACGCGTCGAGTGCGCGAACGGCTGCCGGCGCCGCTGGCGGCGCTGCTCGAGCTGGCGGTGATGGTGGTGATCGCGCTGGCGCTGGCGGAGGGCGTGCAGGCAGCGGTGGTGAAGCCGTTCAAGATCCCGTCGGGCTCGATGGAACCGACGCTCGAGATCGGCCAGCGCGTGCTGGTGAACCGCCTGATCTTCGACTTCCGCTCGCCGCACCGCGGCGAAGTGATCGTGTTCCACCCGCCCGACAGCCTCACCTGCGCGGCCAAAGTGAGCACCGCCGAGCCGTGCCCGCGCGGCGCCTCGCACCCGTCTAGCAGCTACTTCGTGAAGCGCGTGATCGGCCTGCCTGGGGACCGCATCTCGATCCGCGAAGGCCACCCCGTGATCGACGGCCACGAGCTCACCCACGAGCCCTACATCAAACCGTGCGGCGAAGCGCCCGAGTGCAACATGCCGGACACGATCACGATCCCCCCGGGCCACTACTTCATGATGGGAGACAACCGCGGCGACTCCGACGACAGCCGCTACTGGGGCCCGATCCCGGCGAGCTGGATCGTGGGCCCCGTGTTCCTCACCTACTGGCCGCCGGACCGCATCGGCGGCCCGTAGCGCGGCGGCGACCCCCGACGCGACGGCACGGCAGACGGCGGGCGTACGCCAGCCCCGCCAGGCCGTCGCGCCGCGCGCCGTTGCTACACGCGCTGCAGGACGGTGCCGGTGCCGGTGCCGCCGGCGGTGCACATCGTGACCAGCCCCAGCTCGCCGTCGGAGCGCTCGAGCTCGTGCAGCAGCGTGGTGATGAGCCGCGCGCCGGAGGAGCCGAGCGGGTGGCCGAGCGCGAGCGCGCCGCCGTTGACGTTGACCTTGTCCATGTCGGGGCGCAGCTCGTGGCGCCAGGCGCCGACGACCGAGGCGAACGCCTCGTTGATCTCGATCAGGTCGAGGTCGTCGATCGCGAGGCGGTTGCGCTGCAGCAGCTGCTGGGTGGCGGGGATCGGCCCGGTGAGCATGATCACGGGGTCCACGCCCACGGTGATGGCGTCGAAGATGCGTGCGCGCGGGGCGAGGCCCAGCTCGTCGGCCTTCTCGCGCGCCATCAGCAGCACCGCGGCGGCGCCGTCGGAGATCTGCGAGGAGTTGCCGGCGGTGACGGTGCCGCCCTCCTTGAAGGCGGGCCGGAGCGCGGCGAGCGCCTCGAGGCTGGTGTCGCGGCGGATGCCCTGGTCGCTGGACACGGTCTCGCCGCCGGCCTGCATGGGCACGATCTCGCGCTCGAAGCGGCCCTCGTCGGTGGCGCGCGCGGCGAGCCGGTGGGAGCGCAGGGCGAGCTCGTCCTGCTCGGCGCGCGAGACCTCGTAGCGCTCGGCGATGAGCTCCGCGGAGAGGCCCTGCGGGACCAGCTCGTAGCGCGCCATCAGCTCGGGCGGGAAGGGCACGCCGAACTCGTCGGCGTGGGCCACGCCCGACCCCATCGGCACGCGGCCCATGTGCTCCACGCCGGCGCCGATCATCACGTCGTGCACGCCGGCGGCGATCAGCCCGGCGGCGTAGGACACGGCCTGCTGGCCGGAGCCGCACTGGCGGTCCACGGTGGCGGCCGGCGTGGTCACCGGCAGCCCCGCCTGCAACCAGGCGTTGCGGGCGACGTTGTTGGACTGCTCGCCGACCTGGCTGACGGCGCCGGCGACCACGTCCTGCACCAGCTCCGGTTCGATGCCGGCGCGCTCGATCACCGCCCGGTAGGCCGTGCCGAGCAGCTCGTTGGGGTGCACGTCGCGGAACGCGCCCTTGGTGGCGTGCCCGCGCCCGATCGGCGTGCGCGCCGCCTCCACGATCACGACCTCGCGTCCCCGCAGGGGACTCCTGTGCTCAGACGACATCGCCGCTCTCCCTTCGTCCTGCCCGCCCGGCCGGCGATCCGCAGCCCGTCACGCTCGCCTCTGCCGTGCTGGCTTTACTAAATAGTAGTTAGAGGCTAGCATGGCTGGCTATGGATATGTATATGCAGGTAGGATGGTTGGCGTGACGGGCGGACTGCGGATGGCCGGGGTGCTGGAGCCCCGCGGCGCGTGGAGCGCGGACGAGTGCTCGATCGCACGCGCGCTGGGCGTGCTGGGCACGCGCTCGAGCTTCCTGCTGCTGCGCGAGGCGTTCTACGGCACCAGCCGCTTCGACGACTTCGCGGCGCGCGTGGGGCTGAGCCCGGCGGTGACGGCGGCGCGCCTGCGCGCGCTGGTGGAGCACGGCCTGCTGGAGCGCGAGGACTACCGCGAGCCCGGCCAGCGCACGCGCGCCGGCTACCGGCTGACGCCGATGGGCGCTGACCTCTTCCCTGCGCTGGCTGCGCTGATGCAGTGGGGCGACCGCTGGCTGGCGGACCGTGGCGGGCCGGTGCGGCTGCGCCACCAGGGCTGCGGGCAGACCGTGCACGTGCACCTGCGCTGCGGCGCCGGGCACGAGCTGGGCGTGGACGAGCTGGAGCTCGCGGCGAGCGACGAAGCGCGCGTGGCGCGCGCGCTCGCGCCGGCGGCGGCACGGTCTTCGCGCTGACCGCCGAGCGGCGGCCGGCGATGCGACGCGCTGTATCTTGGCCTGTCAGTGACTGACGGCGAAGCTCCACCTGTCCGCGGCGGCCGGCACGGCGCACGGGCTCAGACGCGGGGATAGCGGCCGATGCCGGGCATGAGCACGGGGCTCGAAGCGAGCAACCCCACGGTGGTGAGCGCCTTTCACGAAGCGCTGCTGCACCAGGGCCTCGTGATCGTCGCGATCCTGCTGCTGATCGGCCTGGCCTGGATGGTGCTGCGCACGCTGCAGACCGCGCTCGACGGGGGTGGCGCGGGCGAGGCCGCAGACGCCCGCGCGGCGGCGGGCGCCGGCGCAGCTGCGGGCAGCGCCGCGGCGGGCGGCACGGCGGCGGGCAGCACGGCGGCGGGCGGCGGCAACGCGGCCGGCGGCGGCAACGCGGCGGGCGGCGGCGAAGCTGCGGGGGGCGAGCGCGTGTTGGCGGTGGCGGAGGCGCCGGCGCGGCGGCTGCTGCGCATCGGCTTCGGGCTGCTGTGGCTGCTGGACGGCTATCTGCAGACGCAGCCCGCGATGCCGCTGGGGATGGGCCCGGACGTGATCCAGCCGGCGGCTGCTTCCTCGCCGGTCTGGGTGCAGCACCTGGACAACACGCTGGTGACGGTGTGGAGCTATCACCCGATCCCGGCGGCGGCGGCGGCGGTGTGGATCCAGATCGGCATCGGCGCGTGGCTGCTGGCGGCGCCGCGCGGCAACTGGTCGCGGCTGGGCGGCGTGGCGAGCGTGCTGTGGGGGTTGATCGTGTGGGTGTTCGGCGAGGCCTTCGGCGGGATCTTCGCGCCGGGGCTCACGTGGCTGTTCGGCGCGCCCGGCGCGGCGCTGCTGTACTGCGTGGCGGGCGCGCTGGTGGCGCTGCCGGAGACGGCCTGGAGCACGCGGCGCACGGGACGCGCGCTGGTGCGCTGCACCGGCGTATTCCTGCTCGGCATGGCGCTGCTGCAGGCGTGGCCCGGCCGCGGCTTCTGGCAGGGCCAGCCGCACGCGGGCAGCGACGCGGGCGCGCTCACCGCGATGGTGCGCGAAATGGCGGAAACCTCGCAGCCGCACTTCCTGTCCTCGCTGGTGGCCAGCTTCGGCGACTTCACCGCAGCGCACGGCCTGGAGGTGAACCTGTTCGCGGTGATCGCGCTGGCGGCGCTGGGCGCGGCCTTCGCGAGCGCGCGCCCGCGCGCGGTGCGCGCGGCGGCGATCTGCGGCACCGTGCTGTGCCTGGCCGACTGGGTGCTGGTGGAGGACTTCGGCTTCTTCGGCGGCGTCGGCACCGACCCCAACTCGATGATCCCGATGGCGCTGCTGTTCGTCGCGGGCTATGTGGCGCTCACGCGACTGCCCAAGGCCGCTCCGGCGCACGAGGCGCACCGCGCGCTCGCGCGCCGCGGCGGCCAGGCCGCGGCACTGTCGCCGGGCGCGCCCTCGACGCGGCCCGCGCTCGCGTTCCGCTCGCTGGCCGCGGCGGCGGCGCTTGCGGTCACGCTGGTGGGCGCGGTGCCGATGGCGGTGGCGGCCACCGAACGGCAGGCGGACCCGATCATCGCCGAAGCGGTGGACGGCGGCGCCGACCAGGTGAACCTCGCGGCCAGGCCGTTCACGCTGGTGGACCAGCGCGGACGGGGCGTCACGCTGGCCTCGCTGCGCGGCAAGGCGGTCGCGCTGACGTTCCTCGACGACGTGTGCACCTCGGTGTGCCCGGTGATCGCGCAGGAGTTCCGCAGCGCGGACGAACTGCTGGGCGCACAGGCCAAGCGCGTGGAGATGGTGGCGGTGAACGCCAACCCGCGCTACCTCGCGCCCGAGTACCTGGGGGCGTTCGACCGCCAGGAGCATCTCGAACGACTGGCGAACTGGCGCTACCTCACCGGCTCGCTGACGCAGCTCGAGCACGTGTGGCGCGCATACGGCGCCACCGTCGAATACTCGGCCGGCGGCGCGATGATCGACCACAGCATGTACGCCGACGTGATCGACGCACAGGGGCGTATCCGCTACGTGCTCGACTCGGACCCGGGCCCCGCCACCGAGGCCTCGAGGTCGTCCTTCTCGGTCACGCTCGCCCACGCGCTCGAGGGAGCGCTGCACTCTTCGTGAGGCCACCGGCGGGCGCGCTCGCGGCCGGCAGCGCCGCGGCCTCGGCGGGCGCGCTCGCGGGCGGCGGCGCCGCGCGCGGCGTGCTGCGCCGGTGGGCTGCTCGCGGGCGGCGCGCGCGCGGGCGCGACGGCGCGCAGGGGCGGCGCGCGCGCGCCGCGGCGTGCCTGGCAGCGCTTGCCTGCTGCGCGCCGGCGCTGGGCGGCTGCGGCGAAGCGCAGCGGAGCGCCGCGCCGCCGGAAGCGTCGATCTCGGCGGTGCTCGCCACCCCGGTGGCCAGCTCCGTGCACACGCGCGGCGGCACCTGGGCGACGGTGCCGATGGGCCACCTCAACCAGCCGCTCAACACGTTCTGGCAGCTGCTCTACCGTCCCGACGGCGCCAGCGCCTGGTCCAACCGGGTGGAGGCCACCGCCGTGGCCACCAACGGTGGCCTGGTGCTGGCCACGCCGCCGCGCGGCGAAGCGCTGGTGGTGGCCGTGCGCCCCTCCTACCTGCTGCACTACACGCCGCTGCTGGCCACCGCCGACGGCGGCAGCTCCTGGTCGAACGGGCTGCTCGACGCGAGCCTCGCGGCGCGCCCCTACGCGCTCGCCGCCGGCCCCTCCGGGCAGCTGCTGGCACTGGTCGAAGCAGGCCCCGGACACGGCAGCGAGGCGCAGGAGAGCTCGCGCACAAAGCTGTCGGGCTGGCGTGCGCTGGTCAGCGAGCGCACGCTCGCCGCCAGCGCCGCGGGACGCGCCTGCGGCCTTCGCTCGCTCACCGCCGCGGGCTTCCTGGAAGGACGCGCGCTGATCGGAGCGAGTTGCGCGCGCGCCGGCGCGGACGGTCTGTTGGTGCACGCCGCCGGCGGCTGGCGCGTGTCGAGCGGCGCGCTGCCGGGCGCGCTCGCACACGACAGCGCCGAAGTGCTGGCGCTGGCGCAGCGCCGCGCCGGCGCAGCCGCGCTGCTGCGCGCCACCGGCGCGCGCGCCGCCAGCCTGGTGGCCTCCTGGTACGCCGCCGGCGCCTGGCACAGCTCCCAGCCGCTCGCGCTGCGGCCCTCCGAGCTGGTGCTCTCGTGCGGGCCCGCCGGCGGCGGCCTGTTCGCGCTGCTGCGCTCCGCCTCCGGCGCGCTGCGCCTCGCGCTCGCCCAGCGTCCCGGCGCGCGCTGGCGCCTGCTGCCGGCGCCACCACGCGGCACCGCCACCGCCGCCTTCCTGCCCGGTGGCGGCGTGCAGGCGCTGGCGGTGGCGCAAGCGAAGCTCACCGTCTGGACCCTTGACGCTCGCCGCGCACACTGGACGCGCGCGCAGACCATGAACGTGCCGATCGAGTACGGCTCCTCCGAATGAGCCCGAGCCGCCCTCGCTCCGCCCCGCCGCGGTGCAGCCGACGCTCGGCCGGCGGTCAATCTGCGGCGCTCGCCAGCGGG
>Ga0335075_10007067_pt1 | contig 17314 bp, 18 predicted proteins | sample Lox_Sample_24_FD_206723 | JGI IMG/M metagenome (GOLD analysis project Ga0335075, IMG submission 206723) | Soil microbial communities from Loxahatchee National Wildlife Refuge, Florida, United States - Lox_Sample_2.4 | ecosystem: Environmental > Terrestrial > Soil > Wetlands | place: USA...
GAGCTCGGGATCGATCCAGACCTTCGGCTCAGGGCCGCCGAATGACGTTTCACAGCAGGTTTCTCCAATGCGCCCGGTCCGTCATTCCCACTCGGGTTACGAGACGCCGCACTCCGCTAACATGCGCGCGCCAAGGACAGCGGACGGCTGGCAGGCCGCCTAATGGACGACTGACGTGTCACGCCCCGGAGGCGCCGCAGTTACTAGGGGTCACCGCACGATTTGTTCAAAACTGCACGCTAAGCCAGGCCGGTGCGGTGGGCGGCGACGATGCGTGAGACAGTCGGGGCACTGACATTGTAGAGGCGCGCCATTTCGGCGCCGGTTTTGCGGCCGGAGATGACGCTTTCGGCGATTTCGCGCCGCTTGGCGGCGTCGAGCTTCTTTCGACGGCCGCCGACCCGGCCCTCGGCCCGGGCGGCGGCCAAGCCGGCAGACGTTCGTTCCCGGACCATGGCGCGTTCGAACTCGGCAAAGGAGGCCACCATCTGCATCATCATGCGCCCAGCCGGGGTGGTGGTATCGATGTTCTCGGTGAGCGAGCGGAAGCCCGCACCGACCCGGGCGATTCGCTCCATGATGTGCAGCACATCCTTCAGCGAGCGGGACAGGCGGTCGAGTTTCCAGACGACGACAGTGTCGCCTTCGCGGAGACGATCGGGCATGCGGTGCAGTTCCGGCCGATCCCAGCGTCCGCCTGACGCGGTTTCCTCGAAGACGCGCCGGCAACCGGTGGCGCGAAGGGCCTTGGCCTGAAGCGTATTCGTCTGATCATCGCTCTTTGACACCCGGGCATAGCCGAGCAGCAGGCCTTTGGCGGCGGCGGGCGTTCTCGTGGCCGCCCGCCGTGCAGTCATTGCTGACCGACTCGTCGCGCCATCTCTTCCGCCGCTGCCATCGCCGTTGCGCGGCTGGGAAATGGTCCGACATCGTGATCGGCGACATCCGGCAGCCAGACGGGCAGGAACCACCACCCACCCGGCCGGTAACTCTGGGCGCTGCGGATCGAGCCGATCTCGACCGAATAGATCCAGCCGGGGTCTATCCCGTCGCGCTCCCAACCCGACGCTGGCCCGGATGCCAAGTCTTTCAGAAACGAACGTTTGCGCACGGACCCACGGACCACGGCAGTTCCTCGCGAATCTGCTTCCAATATCCTGTTGCAGAATTGCCGTGAAAGGCAACGGCTTTATGAACGGCCCTCCGCCATCACCCGGAGGCCCTGATGTCTCGCCGAACCCTTCTGTCGCCCGAACAGCGCACTCGCCTGTTCGGTATCTCAACCGATCCCGCCGAGATGGCCAAGCACTACGTGCTGAGTGCCGAGGACCTGGTGCTCGTCAGGACCAAGCGGCGCAGCAGTAATCGGCTTGGCTTGGCTGTTCAGCTTTGCCTGTTGCGCCATCCGGGCCAAGGCCTGGGATTCGGCGCGCATCCGCCGGAGGCAATGATTGCCTTCGTCGCGCGCCAACTCGGTGCGGTGCCGGCCACTTTTGCGGAATACGCGCTCCGAAACCAGACGCGACGGGAGCATGCAGTCGAGCTGCAGAAGCTGCTCGGCCTCCGCAGCTTCCGCCTGGCGGACTGGCGCGCTTGCTTGCAGGTTGGCGCTAACGCCGCCTGGGCGACGGTTCGCGGCGAGCCGATCGTGCAAGCGATGCTCGCGCATCTGCGGACCGAGCGTGTACTCATGCCCGCCGCGGCGGTGCTGGAGCGAATCGGTCTCGCCGCGCGGGTGTGCGCCCACGGGCGAGTGTTCCAAGTGCGGGCGAAGGATTTGAGCGACTCGGCACGGACGGCGCTGGAGAAGCTGCTGACGGTTGATCCGGAGTTGCGGCGCTCCCGATTCGGCTAGCTGCGGGATTTTGCGGAATCGCCGGCACCGTCGAATATGCTCGCCCTGCTCGATCGGCTCGAATACGTGCGCGGGCTCAGCATCGACGCCGCTCGCGTCGGGCAAATCCACCCAGCCCGTCTTGCCCGGCTGCTCGCGGATGCCGCAGTGATGACGGTGCAGCACATCGCCGATCTGGAGCCGGCGCGCCGCACCGCGATCCTAGTCGCGCAAACCGCGGACCTTGAGACCCGGCTCGCGGATGCAACGCTTGCCATGTTCGAAAAGTACATCGGGTCGCTGTTCAGCAAGGCGCAGAACCGGGACGAGCGGCGCTTCCAGGCCACCAAACGCGATGTCGCGAAGGCGCTGCTGTTGTTCCGCCGCACCATCGCCGCGCGCAAGCAGGCACAGGTGACCGGCGAGGCGTTGCCGTCGTGGACCACGAGGTTGGGCTGAAGCGGCTGGACGAGGCGTTGCCGATCATCGGCACGGTCGCCGAGGTCGCCGATCAAGACATCCTGGTCACCGCAGCCGAGCGCTATTCCGTGCTGCGCCGGTTCAGCTCGCGCTTTCTGGCGGCGTTTCGTTCGAGTCGAACGTGCCGCAAGACCCGGTGCTGGCAGCGATCGAGATCCTGAAGGCGATGGACCGCGACAGCGCCCGCGCCTTGCCCAAGCGCCTGCCGGCATCCTTCCTGCTGCCGAAATGGCGCAAGCTGATCTTCGCCGGCAGCGCGGCGGACCGGCGTCTGTACGAGACCGCCGTGCTCGCCACATTGCGCGACCGGTTGCGCGGCAGCGACATTTGGGTTGCGGGCAGCCGGGACTACCGCGCCTTCGAAAACTATCTGCTGCCAGCCGAAGCAACCCGGAATGTCGGTATCGGCCAGGAGACCGATTCCAACCGCTATATGCAGGCGCGCGCTGCGGCGCTGCACGAACGGATGAACTTCGTGATGGCGCGAGCCGCGCGCGGCGAACTCGACGGCGTCGAGATCGAGGATGGCATGCTCTACATCGCGCCCATGAAGCCGGCCGTGCCGGAGGCCGCTCGCGACCTGGCGATCCGGCTCAACAGTATGCTGCCGCGGGTACGCATCACCGAGGTCCTGAGCGACGTCGATGCCTGGACAGGATTTGCCGACCGTTTCACGAACTTGCGCGCTGGCAACCTGGCAGCGGACAAGCCGGCATTGTTGGCCGCTGTGCTCGCGGATGGCACCAACCTCGGCCTGGCCCGCATGGTCGACGCGTCGCAGGGTCTCAGCTACCACCACCTGGTCAACGTGGCGCAATGGCACGTCAACGATGACAACTACGCCGCCGCACACGCGGCGATCGTCAATGCGCACCACAAGAATCCAATGGCGGCGCTCTGGGACGATGGCACGACCGCCTCGTCGGACGGCCAGTATTTCCGTGCTGCCGGTCGCGCCGGAGCCAGCGGTGCGGTCAACGCCAAATACGGCATCGACCCTGGCTTCGTGTTCTATACGCAGGTCTCCGACCGCTACAGCCCGTTCCACACGCCGGTGATCGCGGCCACGGTGAGCGAGGCGCCGTACGTCCTCGACGGCCTGCTGCACCAAGTGCACCAGACCGACCTGCGCATCCACGAGCACTACACCGACACCGCCAGCGCTGCGAGCGTCGTAACTGCGGCAATGCGTGCGAACTGGCAGCCCCGCTGGGGTATGGCGCGTCGAGACCGGCTGCGGTCGCTGTCGAATGCGCGGCGTGACACGTCAGTCGTTCATTGGTGGCCTGGTAGCCGGTGGTTCTGGCGGACTGGTGATCAGCGGGCGGATTTCCCCGCCGGCCGGCTTCGGCACACGCACCTTGGCGGCATGCTGCGCCTCGTGACCCGTGTGGCGATGGCGGACCTGGCGCATCGGGGAAACCGGTTGTGAGACGTCACTCGGCGGCCCTGAGCCGAAGGTCCGAGTCGATCCCGAGCTCCTGCCGGACGTGGGCGAATTTCGCTGCATCCGCGAGGCGCCTGTCCGCCATCATCTGTCGCAGAGCGACCATCCCCGTTTCCGTGAAGAACAGCCTGGGAATCGTCGGTGATGCGTCAAGGCGCATCAGGCCGCGCTCAATCAGGCTCTTGGCAGGCGGTGGCAACTTCGGTTGGCCCTTCTGTGGTCCAGCTCGCGAGGTCCTAAGCTGAAAGCCCTCGGCCACCGTGGGCAGGGTACCGAAGAACTGGTCCAGCTCACGGCGGATATACTCGCGTTCGCCGGGCATGAGCGCGCTAGCGGAAGGCTTGATGACTTTGATCATGGCAGCATCATAGCATGTTGCCGGCTACTGCATCCGTGCTGCAAGCATGACAACGCCACAATGGGCCTGGGAACTCCGCGCCGCAGTCACCCTAGCCGAGCTGGCGGCGATTGGAATATGGGCGCCAAGCGGCCAATCTCCTGTCGGGCGCCCGCGACTTCGGGCGCGTACCACTCCAGTGGCCCAGAGCTAGCGCGCGGATGCCGCAGCTTGGGTGGCTTGGTCTCGCTATTCGAAGATAGGGGCAGCGGGGATACTTATGCCGGGGAGCGCCTCGATCGTGAGCGTGCCTGAGGGCGCGACGCGGACACCGCTGGTGTAGCGATCTCCTTCTGGCGTCCGGTAAACCTCGACCTCCTGAGCTGCCAAGTTGATGATCCAGACCTCGGGAATGCCGTGACGAGCGTAAAGCTTCAGCTTTGGCCCCTTGTCATAGCCCAGGCTGCTGTCAGCCACCTCAGCCACGAGCAGCACGTCCTCGGCAGTCGGCAGCGTCGAGCGATAATAACCATGGGGGCGCAGTTTGAGGATGGAGAAGTCGGGCTGGGGCTCGTTACGCGGCCTCAGGCGCACCGGATTCTGCGCAGCGACGATGGCTCGCTCGCCGACGGCCCCGTATAGTAAGTGGCCAAGCGCGTTCGAGGAGGCCGCGTGCTCGCTGCCGATCGGCGCCATTTCGACGAGCTCTCCCTCGATAAGCTCAACACGGTCGTTTGGGCCCAGGATCCCCGCTTCGCCCATCCGGTGGTAGTCCTCCACCGTCAACAGGTGGCGCGGGACGCCGGGGTGTTGGGCCAGCAGGCTCAACCCATCGTTCATGCGACCTCCATCGTCAGGATCACGGTAGCGGGCTCGTCCCGTCCGCTGCAAGCGGGTGTTCAGGCCGGGTTCGGGAGTGTCTCGACATTGGGAGTCGAATCGTTTCCGAGGGCTCACAAGCGTCTCTAGACCACTGGAGCCCGGCCACGCGACACCGGGCTGACGCCGACAAGCTCGGCGTCTCCTCCCTGTAGAGCGCCCGCCTTGCGCGGGGGCTTTTCTTCGACCGCTACGGCCGAGGTTCTCCGGCAACCCACTCGACGCCAAAACCCAGGGCAGCTCCCTTCTTCTCCACCCACGCCTTGGCCTGATGTAGCGAAGGGCGCGACGCCCGTTTTGCCGAGCCGCCTGACCCCCCAACGTTTCGGACGGTCTCTTTTGGGGAAAGGCATCGGAGGGGATGTGGGGACAGTGCAGCTCTACATCTGCAGAAACTCACCGCTCGCGACATGGCGCAAGATTCCGGTGATGCTGTGTAGTTCCTGCGCTTCGTCGCGTTCACGCGCTGTCGTCGGTGGTGCGCCGGAAATCCAGGCGCCGAGCTGGCGGCCGCGGTGGAAGCATCGCTCACCGATGCCGAATCGTTCAGACTGATAGCGCTGGAGGGCCGCCGGCAGATCACCCTCACCGGAACCGACCGCTCGTGCAAGCGAGAGTGCGTCACCGGCAGCCTTGGTGGTGCCGTAGCCGACATGAGGTCGTGCGACCACGGCTGCGTCGCCAATCAGTGTCACCCGCCCAAATGCAAAGTGCGGCGAGAGCAGATCGTAGATCGGAGTGAAGAACGGACGCTCGATTTTTTCCAACACGTGAAGCAATTGCGGTGCAATAGTGGCCCTGGCTGCCGCACGCATGCCGGCGATCAGTTCCTCGCGGATGAGTGCCGGCGGTATTCCCATCGGATGGTAGCGACCCGTGGCATCGGTCAACATGGCGTCGAGATCGGCTTCACTCGTGCGCCTGTACCAGACCCAGTTGTAGCGCCGGTTGCCCCTGCGGAGATCATTGTTCAAGCCGGCTATCGGATAACCGAGGATCTCCGTCCCCTCTGGAAAATGGAATGTGAAGCGGTCGAATACCGCGTCTCGGATGTCTGGCCGCAAGGCCGACTCGTCGGCAAGCCCCCTCCAGATCACGTAGCCGCTGTACTGCGGTGTTATCGACGGCAGGAAATGCTGGCGTACTGTCGAACGGAACCCATCGGCGCCGATGAGAAACTCTCCTTCGACTTTGTGCCCATTCTCAAAGATGACGCGAACGCCGGCGGCGTCCTGCTCAATCGCCGTGAGCGTGTGATCCAGGTGGTAGTAGCTGTCGGGCAAAATCCCCCGCACGAGTTGGTAGAGCCGGTCCCAGGATGTCACCGTCTGCGGATAGGATCGACGACCTATGACATTTCCTGCTTCATCGAACGCAAGGCGCTCGGTGACCTCGACTCCGACCTCGTTTGTCCCAGCTCCGCTTTCTTCGAGCGCCTCAAGGAGTTCTGGATGACAGACGATTCCCGCACCGCGCCCCACCAGCTCGACTGGCGAGCGCTCGAAGACATTCACCTGCCAGCCTTGTCGGCGCAGCAGGGCGGCGACGAGGAGCCCGGAGGTCGAGCCGCCAACGATGATTGCCGGTCGGCCTGTCCCGCTTGGCGAGTTAGTGACCATGGGTTCTCCGTCAAGAGTGAGGTATGAGCCGCATCAAGGTGGCCTGACGACATTGCGTGCAGCTGGGCAATTTTGGCTGATGTGTCACAGCCGAACGAACGGCTGAAATGCAGCAGGATCAGATCAAAACCATTCCCCCATCGACCATGACTGTTTGACCTGTGATATAGTCAGAGTCAGATGACGCCAAGAACGTCGTGAGGCCTGCTACATCTTTGGGAAGCGAGTGGCGACCCAGCAGAATCCCGGCGCTGAAATCGTTAATCGCCTGATCCGGCTCCTTGGTGATCCCTTTTTCGACGAACTCGCGGTTGAGCTGATCCCACAGTGCGGTGTGCACGACACCTGGTCCGAAGCAGTTCACCGTGATCTTGTGCTCGGCGAAGGCCCGGGCGGCGGCCTGCGTAAGCCCGACAACGGCAAACTTGCTGGCGCAGTAATGGGCAAACGCCGGGTATCCCTGCTTGCCGCCGATCGAGGCGGTATTGATGATCTTGCCCCCATTGCCCTGGGCGATCATCTGCTTCGCCGCTTCCTGGGTCCCTATCAGGACGCCGAGCGCGTTGACGTCCATCAGCCGTTTCCAGCCTTCCTCGGTGATTTCGAGGTACGACGCGGTCTCTATGATTCCTGCATTGTTGAACATGACGTCAAGGCGACCGAACGCGCTGACGGTGTCCGCAATCAGCGTCTGTATGCTCTGTCGATCCGTTACGTCCACCCGGTGGGCGATCGCGGTACCACCGGTCTCGGAAGAGACATTGGCTGCGACGCGTTCGGCAGCCTCCGCATTGATATCCGCGACGACAACGTTGGCACCGTGTCGTGCCAAATCGAGCGCGATTCCAGCGCCGATGCCGCTCCCAGCGCCCGTCACAATGATAGTGCGGTCTTTCAGACGGTCAGTCATGAGGTTCTCCCGGGGCTTGCGTTTCGTCCAGTCCAGTTCTCGGGGCGGCAGGGCTCGAGCCAACCTGTCGGGCGATACGTCACCGACCGTTCGCAGGGCCGAGCGGCTGAATTCGGCACTTTCTCAATCCGGCATAGTGCGTTATCTATCGGACGATAACTCAGAGCGGGCGACATTGTTTGGCTCTCGATCAACCGGTGTTGATAGCATCCTGCAAAGGCCGCTTCCGGTTGCGACAGGGTGGCCCTGACAAGGAGGCGGCGCGGCGATGTCGAAGCGGGAGCGGGCGAGGGCAGGGGCCGGCGACATGCCGAAGCGTCAGCGATTGCCACCCGGCGCTCGCCGCAAGTGTATCCTAAGCGAGGCGATACAGTATTTTGCCGAGGTAGGCTTCGATGGCGGCACGCGTGAACTCGCCAAACGGCTTGGCGTAAAGCAGCCGTTGCTGTATCGCTATTTTCCATCAAAGGATGACCTCATCAAGGAGGTCTATGAGGCCGTTTATGTCAGCCGATGGCGACGCGACTGGGAGACACTCATTTCCGATCGCGGTCTCCCGCTCAGGACTCGGCTGGTCGAGTTCTATAAGGCTTACGCCAAAATCATGTTCGAGCCTGAGTGGATACGGATCTACTTTTTCTCTGGCCTCAAGGGGCTGGATATCAATAAGCGATATGTCTCGTTCATGGAAGAGCATGTTCTGAAGCGGATCTGCGAGGAGATCCGCTTTGCGTACGATATGCCGTCGGTCCTTGAGGTGCCAGTGAAGCCACAAGAGCTCGCCGCCTTCTGGATTTTCCATGGCGGCGTGTTCTATTATGGCGTGCGACGAGAAGTGTACGGCGTACCGGTCCAAGTCGATGTCGATGAATTCACTGAGCTGAGTGTCGACAGCCTGCTGGGCGGATTTCCCCGGATCGCGCGCAGCATTGTCACCGGCCCCGGATCGACCGCAGTCGAGCATACCGCGGAACGGGCGCGCGAAAAGAAATCGAAGCCCATAGCGGCGTCGTCGCGTGCGCATCGCCCGGTTCGACCGACATGGTCCAAGACCCCTCGGTAGGTCCCTGCCCCTGCTCGCCTTTGTCGATTCGGCAGCAGTTTCAAACGACGTTACCGCCCGGCTTGTTGAAGCGTTGCCCTTGGTTCCAGGACCGCGATTGTGGTGGCCGCTCATTCCGCTTTCGCCTGCCGGAGATTGGGTTTCGCCTGTGCGGAGTGGAAATGCGCACCCAACAGGTGCCATATCTTGTCGGGGCGGAGAGGGAGCTGGTTTATCTCGATACCAAAGGGCTCCAGTGCGTCGCAGACGGCGTTCACGAGTGCCCCCGGTACCGGCCCGGGAATGCCCTCCCCGATCCCGCGTGACCCCAGCGGCGTGTGCGGACACGGTGTGAACGAGTGCGTGACCTCGATATGCGGGACGTCCGGCGCAGTCGCCAGCTTGTATGCCTCGAAGGTCGTGGTTAGCTGCTGACCGTATTCGTCGTAAACAAACTCTTCGAGCATCGCATTCGAGAGACCCTGCACGACGCCGCCCTGGACCTGGCCCTCAACGATCAGTGGATTGATAACTGTCCCCGCATCCTCGCAGGTCACGTAGCGGCTGATCTTGAATTCACCGGTCTTTGGGAAGACCTCAACGAAGCATGCATGGGCGCCGAAGTAGAACATCGGCTTTGCGGCCTCGAAGTAGTCCGTCGCCTCGAGACCGGCCTGTTCGCCTGGAGGCAGCGCGATCGGCTTCATGATGATTCGATCGGCGAGCTCAGCGAAGCTGACCTTGTTGTCGCGGTCTAGTGCGGGGAAGACAAAGCCGCCTTCGAATTCAATGTCGGCCGGCAAAGCGTTAAGTTTCCGGTCGTGAATGAAGATTCGTGCCATCTTCTCCCGCAGGTTGCGGCAGGCGTTGACGACAGCGCTGACGGTGTACGATCCGCCTCTCGCCCCCAGCGAACCGGACCCAAACGGCGTATTCGCCGTATCGCCGGTCTGCACCTGCACATCCCTTATTGAGATCCCGAAAGTCTCAGCGACGACCTGGGCAAACGTTGTCTCGTGGCTGGTGCCCTGCGGCGCATCTCCTTCGAGAACCTGGGCCCGTCCGCGGGCATCGATCCGTACGGTGGCCGAGCCATAGCCGGGCTGGTTCTCGAGCTGTACGAAGACGTCGGACGCTATGCCGGAGATCTCTACACCGGTACCGAACCCAACGCCTATGTAACGACCTTGGTCGCGCAGCGTCTTCTGAAGGGCCCGGAACTCGGGCACGTTCACCGACGAGACGAGGGTGTCCAGCGCCTTTCTGTAATCTCCGCTGTCGAGATGGCAGCCGGTCGCCGTAATGTAGGGGAAGCTGCCAACCAGGTTCAAGCGACGGATTTCGATTGGGTCCTTCGCGAGGCGTCGAGCCAGGATATCCATCATCCGCTCGATCACGAAACGGCCCGGAAAGCTGCCGAACGAGCGTGATGGCGACAGCGAGGGCTTGTTCGTAACGTAGCAGCGGAGCTGGATGTCGCACTTTGGAATATCGTAGCCTGAGGGGAGCGTCACGGCGCCAAGGACAGGCATGACGAAGCCCCAATAGACGCCCATGCAGCCGTCACCGTTGTCTGCAACGATGCGGGCGCGGAGCCCCAGGATCTTGCCGTGGCGTGACGCTGCCACCGTTATTTCGTGCCGCTGATCGCGCTCTTGACCAACGACCAGCAGACTTTCCTCACGCGATTCGAGCCAGCGGACGGGCTTTTTGAGCGTTTTGGCGAGCCAGGGGATCAGGATCGACTCGCGGTAGAATGGCGCCTTCGTGCCGAACCCACCGCCCTGATCGCGCGGCGCGATGACGCGGACCTGCTGCGTCGATAGTTCCAGCACTTCGGCAAGCGCGAGGCGGTCGATATGCGGACGCTGCGTGGTAATCCAGCACGTCAAGCCGTCGTCCTCGCTCCAGGTGGCCATCACGCCCCGCGGTTCAAGCGCGGTAACGCCAGTCCTATGGACCTTGAAGTTTTCGCACAGCACGACCGGAGCTGCGTCGATGATGGCCTGGACCTCGTCGACGTTTGCCTGCACCGTTTCTGCGGTGTAGCCGCCGGTGAAGCTCATCGAGAAGATTTCGTTGTTTTCCCAGCCCTCGTGGATAATCGGCGCGCCCGGCCGCATAGCCTCTTCAGGGGAGCCAACGTACGGGAGGTCGGAGTAGACCACGTCGACCAGTTCGGCGGCGTCCTCGGCAAGGTAGCGGTCGGTTGCAACGACGACCGCAACGGGCTCGCCGTTGAACTTGACGCGCCCGACGGCCAGCGGCCAGTGCTTGGGAAACTTGCCTGGTAGATTCGGCACAACGATCGGATGCGGGAGCGGTGCCAGGCGGTCTTTGATGTCCTCGCCGGTGAAGACCGCGACGACACCTTGCGCTCTACGGGTTGCTGCCGTATCTATCGAGACGATCTCGGCGTGCGCATGGCTCGAGCGCACGAAGACGCAGTGCAACGCGTCCGGAATCCTGAGGTCTGCAAAATACTGGCCGCGGCCGGCAGTCAGCCGTACGTCCTCCTTGCGGACAACCGGCTTGCCGATTACGGCAAACCTGCTGTCGGCGTTCATGCTGCGGCTCCCTTCCTTGCCTTAATCGCGTGAGCTGCGTTTCGTACGGCCTCGACGATGTGCGAGTATCCCGTGCACCGACAGAGATTGCCAACGAGCGCGGCGCGAATTTCGTCATCCGTTGGAGCCTCGTTGCGGCCGATGAAGTCGCTCATGTTCATGAGGATGCCCGGGGTGCAGTAGCCACATTGCAGCGCATGGGCGTCTTGGAAGGCCGCTTGCAAAGGATGCGGCGAGCCGCCTTGGGCCAGTCCCTCCACCGTCAGAACCTGATGCCCGGAGATCTGTCCGGCGAGCAGCATGCAGGACTTGACCGCCTCATCATCCAGCTGGACCGTGCAGGCACCGCACACGCCCTCGAAGGTGCAACCGACATGTGTACCCGTCAGACCGAGATGGTCCCGCAGAAAGTCAACAAGCAAGGTTCGCGGCGAGACGGTCGCCGTGACCTCCTGCCCGTTGATGCGTGCTTGGAACGTGACGTTCGTTGTCATCGGCGATTACCTTTTGTCGCTCGGTCGAAGGCCTTCAGGGTGACTTCCGTGCCAATCTCCTGAATCAGCAGGCGGCGGTAGTCGGTGGTCGCCCAACTGTCACTCTGCACCTCGACGGTTTGAGCCGCCGCGAGGAACAGATCCGCGATAGCGCCCGCTGACTCGGCAGACAGCCCTGGCAGCGCGCGCTCCGCTGCCTGGAGTCGTTGCGAGCCGTTGACGAGGCCACCTACGCCGACGCGTGCACTCGTGCAGATTCCGCCCCTATCGACGGTCAATCCGACGCCGATGCCGACAATGGGAAGTGTGGCGGCCGATACGCCCCATTTGCGGTAGGCGCTGCCCGAGCATTCTTCCGGCTTGGCAAAAACGATTGCCTGCAGGAGTTCGTCCGAGTCGCGCGCCGTCTGCATTGGGCCGAGCAGGAACTCGTCGATCGCGACCGACCGCGTTTGGACTTTACCTGCGAGGTCACGCGAGGAGAGAATGAGGGTGGGCCCGATCGCCAAACTCGCTACCGGTATGCACGCGGCCACGTAGTTCCAGCACAGCGATCCGCCGATCGTGCCACGATTGCGTACCTGGCGGTCGCCGACATTGCGCGCCGCATCAGCGATCGCAGCGAACGCACCGTCCTGCAACTCGGGAGCACGGGCAAGATCGACGTAGCGCGTCATCGCACCGATCCGCAACGCTCCGTCTTGCCATGATATTCCCCGCAGTTCGGCGACATTGTTTAGATCGACGAGCGTGTCCGGGCGCGAGAGGCGGGACTTCATCGCCTGCATTAGGCTCATCCCGCCGGCAATCGCCAGCGTCTCCTTGCCACCGCTCTCTGAAAGCGCTCGCAGAACCTCATCCACAGTCGTCGGACTCAGGAGACTTTCGATTGGCGCGGGGTACATCGGGGTTTCCATCTGGATCGAGAGTTCGAAGTGGCTGGTCGGACCGCTTTTCACTGACGGCCATTCCAACTACGGACGTGGCCGTCTGCTCCAAGGCGGGGCCGAGCTGCGCGCGTCAGGCCTTATCGAAAATCTGGTACTCCTGAGTCATAAGAATCAGCGTGCGTTCATCCAGAAACTTCTGTTCATCCTCCAGAAGCCTTCCACCGGCTGCCGCACCCGCGGCCGTTGCGAATGCGGCCGCCATGTCCTCTTCGCTGTCCCACCAGACTTCGGCGAAGCCCTGATATGGGTTGGGTCTGAGGCTCCTTATCTCCGCAGCGGCGTTCGCGGTCGCCGAGGGCACAAGGTGGCTTTGGATATATTGTTTTGCACGCATGTCGTCGGCAAGTGAGCGGACAAGGGGGGCGTGTTTCTCGAGCCAATACTGGTGGAAGCTCCCATCAGACATGCCTTGAGGCTTCACGAGAAGGAACACCATCTTGACCATGGGTAACTTGACGACGCCCGATGGCGGAGTGCCGTGATGATTGATTGCGCTCGCACCCCCACCTTGCCGAATGCTCGATGCCGATGCTGCCTGCAGCACGGTCGCCCACGGCAGCCCGGTGGCGAGACGAATCGTGGGACGCATGTGCGCTGCCTGGCCCTTCAAGCTGCCTGCTGTCGGGCAATGCGCTGAACCGAGCAATGGCGGTGGCAGCATGTTCTCCTCCTTGACTGAGTCGCTCTTTGTTATCGATCGATAACTTAATAGACGTTTGGCGTCAATACGGGCCGCGCACTGTGCTCCGCCCGCTTCGTCCTGTTACGGTTCACAGAAATCCTTGTTTCTCCTTGCTTTTTTGGGATGGTGCGTCGGAATCTCAAACGACTTGGAATATTTAATATTCCAATCCGGAATACGCCTGAGGACGCGATCGGCCGGACTCAGAAGATGGCTGGCACAAGGCAGGTCTTCGGCTGTCGCACGGCGTCGCGCGCTGGCGGCTGCATTGGGCTACGCTACGAAGTGACCCGGCGCTTCTCCGTTACCAAGCTCAGGTGGGTCTATCCGGCACTATGAGTGACTCGGAGTACTTAGTTGTCTTCGTGCAGATCCGCCAGTGCTCTCCCGCGCGCGCACTTTATCAGTGCGTGGTCCGACTTGAGCAGGGAGCATGCGTTCCAACGTTCCGTCCCTCCGGATGACGACATGCCAGACGATCCCGCTCAAGTGCAGGCCGACAAACGCATAGACGAAAAACTGACCGATTAAATGGGCCCGAAGAGCGGCATGTGTCACCGCCGGGCTTAGCGTCGGCTGTGGCCAGTAGAACAACCAGAAATAGGGTGACGGTCGTGCCGCCGCGACAGAGAGGATGTAGCCGGTCAACGGCATGACAATCATGATCGCGTAAAGCGACCAATGATTTACCCATGCGATACATGCCTCCCACCTCGCGATCCTGCCATGTATCGGCGGCGCCAAATCAATCGGAATATGGCAAGAAAGAATATCGTCTGACCGAACGATTTGTGCAGCGTGATATAGACGAAGCGGCCGGGTGCTGCCGCAGGCATGCCGATGAACACCCATGCCAGCACGACGGCTGCCAGGAAGAGCACAGCCGCGATCCAATGACAGGTCTGAGCGACGGAGGTAGTGCTTCCTGCCACCAGAGCCGCACGGCGCCGTCACGCCAGCCGCCCCTTCTCGAACACAACTCCGATCGGCGACTTTTTGTTCCCAACTCATTACGCCGCGCACGGGCGTCGCCAGCGCTGCGGCGATCCGTGACAATCCGGCGCTGGGACCAAGAGGATCGCGGTAGACGGCTAAGCTGCGGTCGTAAATTAGCGTGCGCAGCGGCTCTGGCGTGCGTTCCTCGAAAGCTTGGGAGAGACGTCTGCGGTCTGCGTGCATCGCCCTGGCAATCGCTTCCAGTGTCGGGCCGTCACGCCGCATGGAACCTGCCGGGTCACGCAGCGCCATCACGCGCGCCTGGTACTCCAGCCGTAAGGAACCGCTGGTCATGCCCGCTGCCGCCTGGACTGCCCGCCTTGAGACGCCCGCGGTGACGAATCCACGCTCATGGCAAGGACGCGACTGATGGCCGTCAGATCCCGGCCCGATTCTCCGGACCAATGGTTGAATGCGGCCTGTATGATCGTGAGGTCACGTTTGCCAGACGGCGGCCGGTCGATGACGCCTTCGCGGATCAGCGCCGCGACCATGTCGGGTGAGGCTATGAAGGCTGGCTTTCCAATCGCCCGCAGGAACCGGGCGGCGGCGTCGCCGCCGAGATGACTAGCCCGCTTCTTCAGGAGATCCAGGAGACCCACATAGTCTGCATCGGGCCAGTCTGCGAAGAACCGGGCGGCACTCCCGTGATCCGCTTTGAGCGCAAGCACGAATTGGGCGTTGATCTGAACTGACTTGATTTTCGCGCCGTTGCGCACGATCCCGCGGTCCCGCGTCAACCTGTCAAAATGTTCCTCCGACATGAAGGCGCAGACATTTGGATCGAATCCGTCGAAGCCCTTCTCGAATGCAGGCCATTTGTCGTCGATAACCCTTGACGAGAACCCAGCATAAAAGATGCGTCGTGTCATCTCGGCCAGGATTCGATCGTCAGGCGTCGATGCAATTTCGGCTGGAAGCCGCGGCGCGGTCGCCGCGAGGATCCGCTCCAGCGCTGACGGCCCCCCTTTCTGCTCCGCAGCCAGTAGAAAGATATCAGCGAAAGGCGTCATGGCCTGGCAGCTCCAACTCAGAATTCGTCGCGCATCCGGATCGCGCCACGCCGTCCTTCCGACTCCACCATTCTTTTCGGTCCGTTCAAAGTGGGATGGCGACCGTCTGGCGACTGATTAGGTGCATCGCATTTTAGTACGGTGAAACCACAATGCAAAGCACCCACCCCGGAGCAGCTGTTGCCTCGTTTTCGCCATAGTTCGCACGGTCTTCTGGAACGGGCCGGCCCAAAGCGTCATGGACGCCCGGACCCTCGCCTCGGCGTGAGTCGGTCTTGGTCACCGCCCCTGGTTGCGCGGCTGGTTATTCTAGTCCGAGTATCCTAAAACCGTGGCTAATGTGGCCCCATTTGTGGCGCGGGTGTCGGATTCTTTGCTCGGTCAAAGGGTGTTCAACGGACCAGCTTTGCCATTGCATAGGGTAGAACCATGGCGGAATACCGGAAGTCCGGTGGCCAACTCGCTCTTCGAGAGCGCATTGAAGCGGAGTGCCAGGCGATCGAGGCGGCGCAGGGGATCGTGCTCACTGATGGTGACGCTCGACACCTCGTGCGCCACCGAGCCCGGGCTCAGCCTCGAGCGGCAGGACGACCGACCGCTGGGCCGCCTGCCGGCGGTCATGGTCGGGACTACTCGGCACCTGGGAATGTCCGTGGATCTATCTTTTCTGGCCGTCATCCAATTACTCTCCCTAGTCGATCCGCCGAGCCGCAGTCTCGGCGCCGACGTGCCGTTGCAAGAATCAGCATTGCGAATCACCCCGCGAGGCGTCGCGATGGTCCGGGGGATCGACTGATGCGATTGCGAGGGTGGTGATGGAAGGCGCCACAGTCGGGGGCGGTGAAGACACGATTGGCCCTGCCGCTGACCCTGGCGCGGAAGGTCGCGTGACTCATGACCCTCGGCTTGCCGGCTACGGTCCGCCTTTCTGGATGGCCGAACCTCAACGAGAACCAGGAGGTTAGGGATGATTACACGTCGGGCTGCTGGACAGCTGCTTATCTCCGCCGCTACAGTCGCGCCGCTCGGGGGCCTCAACACCAAGGTTTTTGCCCAAAATAAGATCGTAAACGTCCGGGGCGCCAAGACCTTCCGCGTCAACGTCGTCGCAGACCCGGCGCAGATGGATCCGATTACTTACTCCGAGCTGGTCGCCGGCCGGATCATCAAGAACATGTACGAGGGCTTCACGACAACGGACGACGAGGACAACAACATTCCCGCGTTGGCAGAAAGCTGGGAGGGGCTGACGCCGGGACCGGGCTTCCGCTTTCATCTGCGCCAAGGGGTCAAACTCCACAGCGGCCGTCCGTTTACCGCCCGGGACGTCAAATATACGCTGGAAGAGCTCCTCCGACCGGGCAGCAAAGGTGGGCTGAGCGCGCCGTACCTCGCAAACGTGGTCGGCGCCCACGACTTCCAGCAGGGCAAGGCCACCGAAATCGCCGGCATCAAGATCGTTGACGACCATACGATCGAGGTCTCCTTCACCAAGCCGGACGTCCTGTTCCCGATCTATCCGTTCTTTTTCATGGATAGCGGCATCGTCGCCAAGCAGGGACCGGACCGGATGACCAAGGTTTCCGCCGGCACCGGACCGTATAAGTTCAAGGAGTGGCGCCGCGGCGTATCCGTAAATCTCGAGGCGAACCCGGCGTACTGGCGCGGCGCCCCGAAGATAAACGGGGTGAGCTTCCTGATCGTACCCAACGCCGACACTGCACTGTCGCAATACGACGCGGGGGAGCTCGACTTCGTGGACGTCTACGCCTCGGCAGTTCGCCGCGTGCTGCGCGACGAGCGCTACGCGAAGCAGCTCATCCGGGTGCCGCGCGCCCAGGCCGTCTATATCGGCATCAACCAGGGTCTCTACCCCCCGTTCAAGGACCGGCGGGTGCGCGAGGCGCTGTCGCTAGTGATCGACCGGCAGGCGATGATTCGGGGCCTTTATGGCGGCGCCGCGTTTATGCTGAACGGCGCCGTCCCCCCCGGCATCCCCGGCTACAACCCAGACCTGCCTCCACCGCGATATGATCCGGAACAGGCCAAGCGGCTGCTGGAAGA
>Ga0335075_10007068_pt1 | contig 17310 bp, 10 predicted proteins | sample Lox_Sample_24_FD_206723 | JGI IMG/M metagenome (GOLD analysis project Ga0335075, IMG submission 206723) | Soil microbial communities from Loxahatchee National Wildlife Refuge, Florida, United States - Lox_Sample_2.4 | ecosystem: Environmental > Terrestrial > Soil > Wetlands | place: USA...
ACGCAGCAGTTGGTGTCTGCATCGCCACCAAACATGGTTAGCTCCGTGATGATTTCCTCGAAAGCGACTGCACCGATCCGCTCCCCTGGCATCTGCGGGCCCCTGTTCGTGATGGAGCTGGTCTGCGCAAAAGTGACGCCTGCCCTCGTCAGCCGTATGGCTCGCCGCAGTGCGAGTATGCTAGCTCCTAGGCACTTGTAGACGAATCCCATGGACATTGAGTCGTCGAGCTGAAGATCCGCGAACTCCTGTGCGTGAACGTGTCGCGAAAACTCGGCGTGGTCAAGCGATTGGGTGTTGCCGTTGTTCGTCACGACGTCGTCGTTGTCATCATGAGAGTGGCCGTCGCGTTCGGTCGTCTTGCTGTCTGCTGCGTCTGGGTCGCGCAGATCCTTCCTTGCAATGACGTACTGGAACGCAGCTTCGAGCAACATGTCGACGTCAGCCTCGCCGCGGACCTCGCCTCGTACGATGCCGCGGACGAGAGCGACTGCAGCACAGCATGCAACTACGCAGCGAGGGTCTGGATGGGTCGTGCGTGACAATCTCGCGGCGGACTCAAAGGCGGCGTCGCGCGACAGTGGCACGGCCATGAGGCCGAGCGGGTGGGTGCGCATGAGGCTTCCGTTTGCGGCGGCACGACGACCTGATCGCAGCCACTGCTTGAGCGCGACGGCTTCCGGGCCGGATGGAAAGTTGGGGTCTCGTATGACCTGGCCGATTGTCTTGCCGATGCCTAACGGTGGGCGGTCAAGGCAACGCAGGCCTTGGTTGCTCCAAATCGCGAGCCGGGAAGCAAAGTCCGTAGGCAGAGCATCAAGATCGCCACCGTTGTGCAAATAAGCCAACAGCAGTAGCAGCGCATGGTCGGTGTCGTCTGTCCAGGCGGCTGCGGCGAACCGATCGCGGTGACCGTCGGCGTGGAATGGTGTGGGTTTGGGCAGCAGTGAGAATCGACGGGATGGATATGATTCCTCGGCGACGGAAGCTGGTAGGAACTCGGTGTAGAGCCCTATAGTATCACCCAAAGCGGAACCAATGATGGTTCCCAGTAGTTTTCTGTGTGCCGTGTCGCGGATGAACGGGTGCAACGAAAGGAAGCTCAAATCGGCAGACATATTCGATGTTTGCTAAAAAGCTGCAGCAGGCTGTTATGAATCCCATCAACGATCAATCACTGTGATCGGGTTAGTTAGTGCTTGTATTCATTAAGTTGGTGTCACATCGTGTTGGTCAATACGTTGTGTGAGATGTTCAGCTTCATGATGTTTGGTTGGGATCATGGGGATCCATGGCACAGCCACGCTTGCGTCCATCACCTTTTCTTCTAGCTTGTTGCAAATGTCAGTTCTATTGCTAGGGAACAACAGCGTATCCTTTCTAATAATCCATCCAATACAATATTATCTCCTCTTCCATCAACCCACCATGTTCGAGCGTGTTCATTGCTTCTCACACGAAACCGCGACAATACGCTTCCGCAAGACTTGATACCATCCCTTCTCACTTTGTTAGGCTCAGCACGAACGGAACCAACCCAACGGCAAAGATCTCCTAGTTCAGCAGAATTGCGTCTGGTGAAGAACTTCCTGTTGCAATCCTTGTAGATATTCTTCTCACGCTGGTTCGCTTCGCTCTCCGAAGCTTGCAAATGAGTCCTATCCACACCATATTCAGCTTTGGCTTTGACAATTCTATGATCCGAAAAGTTCAGTTGGAACTGGACAAGATCTGAATCACCGGGTTCGAGCCCATGATGCCATAAGCCTCGTAAGAGCAAGCTCCCGGATAATATCCAATTACAGCGAGGGAAGTCCGGAAAGGTTATGTTCACACTGCTTTCAACAACTCTTCCACAGATTTTCCTGGATCGACAATTTCGTCGGTGCCGTATACTTGGTCAAACGGAAACTGCTCAGCTGAAGATGTTGGATGCACATTTGAACAACGTCAGATGTGACGCTAGTAGCTTGTACATCCAAGCCAAAGAACTGTATTAAATCACCGTATAATTGCAATCGTTGGAGATGTTCGCAATACTTTGCGTTCAGATCGCAGAATAGGTTGTGGAGTTACAATTCACGGGTGTAGATAGTAACAACATGATTGTGTTATGGACAGACAGGTTTGATTTATGCATAGGTCAACGTGAATTCTGGGAATGGAACAAATGAATAGTTCGCACGGGGCATATCTCTTAAACGAAAGCAAATCAGCTGATGGAATTATTCATTAATCGTCCACCTTATCGTAGATGGGATGTCTCATCAGCTTGAACTTCTCCTTCATCCATTGCCCTCAATACCGGTGACCTCCAATTCCAAGTAGATAATCTGCGTACTCCTTGTGGTCTGGAAGATACTGCAGCAGCGGCACGGGTTTCACAAGCCTCACAAACAGTCCGTTGGTTGTCTGTTGGCTGGAGACTTTGTCCACCGTCTGCCATTTCCGCGACTCTCAAATATGCCTTCATCGTGGCTCTTGGTAAAGGAAGTTTTCCATGACAACAATCGGGGAATAGATTGTCCAGTTTTGCATCCCTGGATATGGATAATATTGTCGAGAAGGCGTTATTATGGCTAGCGCGGTTGTCAATGAAAGCTTTCATGCCAACAATGTTGGCACACAGGACGGATAAGCCGGCTAGACCGTACGCAAGCCAGAGATTTCGGGCGCTATATGAGTAACGGTTGACCGGAGTGATCGTGGTTGTGTTCGCTATTACTAGCGGTCTATGACAAAGTTATCAAATCAGGATAATTTCATAGTAAAAGAGTGCATGCACTTACGCGAGAAGAGGATCGTTCATGAGACTCATTGTCATGTTGAAGGACACCTGTTGTGCCAAAAATGGCAACGTCTGGTTCTGCGCTAATGCCTTGTCCAGGAGTCTCTGATCCGAAAGTGTGGTGCTAATCGATCCGAAAGCTTCAGAGTTGATATAAAAGTAGTAGTCCAAATCGTTGCTACCAAGGAGACTGTTGTGTTCAATGTTGGTGTCGATTGAACCATACTCCGGTGTTCCGGTTACGCTGTCCATGATGATGCCCATGAATCCCACCATTTGGTCAGCGAAGACCCAGAAAACAGCGGAGTAGGACAACTGTACGAGGTCGGATGATTCATTCGGGTTATTTATTGGATAGTCCACAGGATTAAGAAGCCTGCTGCTCTTATTTTGGATGGATTGAACACCATTCTCAAATGAGAACTGAAGATCGTATGACGCGTTACAGAGACTGCAAATTGAGTACATGGGTTGTTGGAGTTTATTTCCATTTGCGTCTAGAATGTAGTTACCATTCGAATCAGTTAGATATCTGTGGAACTTCATCCAAAGTTCATTTGTTGTATTTCCTGGCTGCTGTTGCATTCGAGGCTGATCTAGCGCAGTGTAGTTCCTTCCGTTGATGAAAACGGTGGTGGCGCCGTCCACATTTGCGTCAAATGAAGGCACAAAGGCGTAATATGCATCAACTAAGTATTGAGAATTCTCTTGCAGAGTCACATTCATGTTCTGCAAGAATGCATCCATGATCTCTTCAACGGTTGAGTTGGCCTCATAACAGTTCACATAAGGACCCAAAAATTGAATGGAGTAGGACGAATTGACGAAATTGTGATTGATCGGAAGGACTTGACCAAGTGAAGCTGTGGCGGTGGAGAGCCTAGTAAGAATTGATCGTGGGCCATCGAAACTATAGCTGTTTGGGTTCGCGTTCGCATACGTGTCGTTTAATGGCGTGAAATAAGCAAACCGATGTGCTTCACTGGCGTTTGTAATGTCCAAGGAAAGCACGTTAGTTTCGAGGTTGGCGGTGCTGGTGCTGGAAACGACGAATAACGTTGCGGGCGTTATCAAGGGTGGAATCTGGAGGCACCTGTAAAACTATGAATTCTTAATTCTTCAATGGCAAAGGATACTATTACCAAGCTATCAAGGCTAGCGCCGCACCCGTCCTCACCTTGAGGATCATCTCGGGATTCAGTAACGCGGTCATGGACCTCTCAACGCTAAACGCAGCGTCTAGCCCTCGGATTGAGATGTCCTTACGTTTTAGCGTCCGCCATAGACATTGAGTGTAGGCAAACCAAACAGATGCCATAAGCAAGACTTTGACCGTCGTGGCGAAGAAAGACCCAACTCTACGAGGAACAATCAGTTTCGTCCGAACCAGTTAGGAAGTCGAGTGAAATACAAACCTGATGTTCCATTGTTGCTCGTCAGTACTACCCACGATGGAACCGTCAAAATGTGAGTAAAACAAATGGTGGACCAGACTGAATATCGCTCCGAATATCCAACAGGATATCATAAGTACAGGCGACCTTAAATATATTCCATGCTCCTCGTTGCTCGAAGCATGCTGCGGAGGTTTATCTGGAGGTTGACCAGAGTCTGTCATCGACTTTTCCGTTGTCTGGGTCTCTACATCTGTCGCGTCGAGTAGTTGTAAACGTTCAGATGCAACAGAAACCTCCTGGACGGCCTTGGCATTCTTGCTGGGTTTCGACTCTATCATGTGGGTGGCATCGTTGGCTACAACACTTAAGGTGGGAGTGGGTTTCTCAGAATCACGGGTTGGTGATGTAGAAGTTTTGGCCACGGCTTGGGGCCCGCTCATCTTTGGATGGCAAGGATCTTCTCAGAAGAAGAGTGCAGCGCTGCCTCTGCGTGATGTAGAAAGGCATGATGAATGAATTTTGGAGTCGAATCCGGGTAGTTCAGTATTTCTATAAAATGGATACGAAATGATGGAAGTACACTTCCGCGAGGTGCAGAACGGGCCGCGTTGCATGGATTACAAAACTCAGCCACCACATATCAAGGGGTAATACGATTGCTCGACTGCGGAATTTGTTGTACAAACGTAGAATTAAGTAGAAATACCTCTTATGACAATCGTCTCGTCTTATCTCTTGACGCTAACCTTGAGATGGTACTGTGAGGTTACCAAACGGTTGGTGAAGATTCGGGTGGGAAGAATCCGTAGCGAAACAATAAAGTTTAGTGCAGGAACAGTGCGCCACATTACAACTACGATATCGTATCCCTGAGTCAAGTGTTTGCAGGTGAAAGTCGTTCACCAGGCAGCAACACGCCGCTGTGCTTTCTTTTGACGGGCTATGTTCATACTCGTTTGGTTTGGTTTATGCCAAAAATATCCTTTCCCACTTCCTATCAAGTTCATTCCAATCTGATTCGCGAATGGACACTATCGCTTTTCGATATGTCAACCCTTCATCAGTCTCCAAGTTAGCCACAATGGCAATGAGCTCCTCCTTAGCTCGTAGCGTGCATAACGTATCGCGACCAACAATGATCAACCTCATATCTTCGGCATCTAGTTCAAGAGGATGCCGAGGAATTTGACCCCACAAGGCTTTGATTTCAACTCCGTTGCGGATCAACTTTGGCTGATCCCATTGTCTGCCAGTATGCAAGTACTGAATTGTTACGACAGCGGTGCTACTCCAAAAACCGAGGACTACCGCCGATAAATTCTGCAAGAATACGACATTCGGAATGTCTGCATTTGTGATGGCGGTGCGAGATTCATCCCTCCAGTCAGGCCTAGGAGGTTCCGGTTCTCCGTCATTAAATTCAGCGAACCGTGACCCTTCGTACTTGTCTTTAAAGTCGGAGTTCTGTTGGATTATTTCTGTCTTGCCTTCAGGATAAATCTTGTGAAAAATGATCCCAGCATGTCTCGATGTTAACAGTCCGAAAACCTCGTCAAAATGAATTTTCCCCACCCAACCTACCCAAGACCAGCTCGGTAATGGGCATTCAACGATTTCGCCTTGAGAATCCATGAATTCGTACAGTGCTGTTCGCCGTCTCACTTCTATTGCCTCGTCATGTGCCGGCCATGTCAAAGCTGCACCCAGATACATTGTGGGAAGTCCCCAATGAAATTCAAGACCAAACACTCGCTCAAATGCTCCGAGAATTCCTTTGAATGCGTCAAGGCCGTCGCTTTCGTAAGTGAGAGTTCGCTGGGAGTACGCTTCAACCAATTGGCGATATGTCTTCTCAGCAATCTCTTTATTTGGGTTCCAGATATTGCGAAACTCATCGTTCAGGCAATGACGGTACATGGTTGGTGAATTGGGACATTCCCAAAACCCGTCCTCACACCACGAAGCCTCATTGCACTGCCAATACACTTGCTCAGCTGTGAAGATAAGCGTACGAGGCGACAAGATTCCTTCCTGGAATGTCCAACCTCTACTATTCCATTTGGATTCGGTCACGCAGCCACTACTATTAATGTTGATTGGGTCAAGTGTCTGAATGAGAGTCACTCCCTTGACCGTAAACGGTGCTTGTTGTTGGGTTCGACTTTCTTGCCGCATCCCTGGAAGTCCACTTTGGGCATCGCTGCCCGCGGCATCAATGATGGTCAATATCGAGTGGCCAAAGATAGCGTCCATTCGTGGGACGTATTCCGATTTATCAATTGGATCGTCTTGCACGATACAGAGGCTGTCAACCCAAAGGTATGGCTCGTCAAGAGCAGCCGCTAACATCATTGCGTCATAAATGGTTCGTGGAACCCTTTCACGAGAGAGAAAGCCAGGTCGTTGAAATTCGCTTAGAGAATGCTTCTCAAGAATCAGTTTTCTGGCCTCGCCCCAAACATAACTGAGAGCAATCCATTTCACATCCTGGGCAAATTCGACGATGCATTGTTGTTCCACGTCGACAAGGCGAATTTTAGGCGGCTTCTCTCCGTTGAACCAAGTTCCGCATTTTCCATTGTGAATGGTAAGGCAGCATTCTTTCCACTTCTTGAAAAGACGGCAGTCTGCAATAAGCGGGCGGATGCGTCCGAGATACGGTTCCTGGTGTTCTGGCCAAGCATGACCAATGGGCAGGTTGAACATGCAAGCAACGTCATTATTTTCAGTGGCGCACTTTTGAAATTCCAGGCTGGGGCCAATCCATCCTTGTCCATCAGGATTTCGAATTGTATAGCTGACTGAGATTCTGAACAGACTGGGAGAAGTCGGATCCGGATCGTCATCATCATCTTCAAGACCCTTAATTCTCAGGGCCGCGAATCCGACCCTCGCATCTTGAAGCGACAGGCGATCAATACCCCCGAAGCGCGCTTCAGCCCATTTGAAGAATGAGTTGGAAACCATTTCGCAGAAAGAACATCCTTTCGCCTTAGCGCTTACTTCGGTGAGGGGAATATCGTCCATGGCGAAGAAGTTGTAGTCTGGATCACCGGGAGCATGGAGACCAGCAGCACGGAAATCAATGTCATTGCATTGCTCGCAGAGTTCCATCTTAGCAGCTGAGTAAAAAGAATATCCGGTTCAACAGGCTATGTTTGTCGCTAGAAAATAAAGGGAATAGGACTTGCTGGAGTACAACAAGCGAGGACGGCAAGTCTGAGATCTGCTATCGAGAAGATGCGATCGGTCGAGTCCAACACGGAGGTGCGCAGTAATATTCGAGAAAATTAGAAGAACAACGACAAACTTAGGAAGAAATAGTCACGACTGTACATGCTAACCTCTGTGTGAGGATATCGGTTATGGGGCGCGTCTGCTGAGTCTCAACTTAGAGTTCACCCAAGATGAAAGCATACTCCTGAGCAACGTTGAGGCGAACTTGAACCAGTCGTCATTCCACTTGCACAAAGGAAGTAGTGGCGGCTTGACATACCAGAAGAGTGTATTCGCAAGATCAGATTGCACAGGTTCAAATGTGGTTGAATGATATTGCGAACACTTCGAACAACTACTGCAGAGCAAATTAAAAGTCACAGGTTTTGGTAGCGCTGGCGAATTGGAGGGACATGCGCGTCAGAGCATCTTACCGAAACGTTCCGATTTTCAGGTGCTCCGCGCTTACCCGCCCACACCACAATATCACTTTCGGACCCAAACCTCACCCAACCATGTTGACAATATCCCATTGAAGCCTTCAGAGACTGTAAACGGGTACTCGGTGTCACCTCATGCCGCTTACGTGAGTCACATGGGATAAAGCTTCCTTCACCAACACTTTGAAGCACACGACGAGTTCAATGCAGTCCTTACCTCGATACTTTACTTCATTATGTGGGTTTCACCCACTTGTCTAACGATGATGTATAATCATAATCACTGGCACTTCCTTGCATTCAAATCGCATTGGTTCGAAGCTGAACTTCACCATTACGAACTGATCTGCGACCGCATAAGTCTTCACCCCACCATCACCTTGGCTAGTGTCCACACCACGAACTCCTGCTGACATTGAAAGCATCATTAGTTGGTGATCCGGCCTCTAATCTATCCTCAGCTGGTTTAGCAATCTCAATGTATTTAAGTTTTGTGGTGTGGACGATTTAACTATGTTTCCTACTGTATTTGATTTATTTTCACCTATTTCTACTCCTTCCACTAGACTCTCTCTCTCATCGGAGTTGCTTACACCACTCCTTTGCTTTGATGGAGAATACCAATCCTTTAGCATGATTGTTGTGGACATCACCACCGTGCACCCGTGCACACATGTATGATTGCCTCTGCTCCTGAGATAGAATTTATCATCATCCGCCGCAACAATGATACAATACGCAGTATTAAGCAAACCAGACAGCGGTCAACAATATGCGTAGGTACAAGCATCTTGCAGGCAGGCAGACAGACATGGAGGCCTCGGGAGAAACTGTTTGGCACCCATGGAGCCAATTTGGGAACCCTCATTAAAACTTTCTTTTGACTCTGCCGTTCGGCTCACCTCTTGATCATCCCAGCTCTTTACAGTGCTCAACGGTTGTTGACATCGCAAATGTGGAGTGAAGTGAGTTGTTGAAACGAGCATTATTGCATGAGACCAACTCTTGGAATATCACTACTCGAAGTTCTCAAACTTCGCCTCATCGCTTCATCGTTTACACGTTTCTGCTGCACCCTTCAGAAATTAGATCAACTAATTGATGGGACATCCTTCTATTTCGTAAGCGGATTTGCCATCGATTTGTTTTCATGAAGTTCGGACAACTTGAAACCTGCATCGCGTACAGCCGTAAACTGTGCAGCTGGATAAGTGCTTCTAATGCACAGCAGCAAGTCGATTAAAACCTCCTTTGAAAGTGATATTATTGCCAATGTCCGGCACCTTACCTTTGTCCATTTCTCATGGCAGGTAACGTAAGGTATCGAGATACGATTTGACACTTTGGGGCAGGATTCGGAGAACTAGTGGCACGATTGCCAGAGTCGATGTGGGAGAATCCTATCGATGTGCCATTTACGTGGGAGACTGGCAAATCAAGGAGTATACATAGCTCAAATTTAGCGCATTGGATTTCCCTGACGAATCGCGTGAGGTGGAAAGAATTCTGATCAGTCGATGATCAGCTGCCAGCTAATAACGTCATGCCTCAACGCGCAACCGAGCCACATTAAAGAGATCAGTGTTCGCGCCAAAGAGCTGGCAGATCGCAAAACGTGGCTATACCTCATTTTCAAAAAATTCAGAACCTTAATACTATTTCTCTTGTTGCCTTTCATAGGTGTAATAGCAATGGCTAGTTATAGTATGTTGTCATTGCGTTTCAAGTAATAAAACTCTTTCAAGTCTACTGATCAACACGAAGAACCTATCACACATGTTCTGAACCTCGAAACAGGACATCATGAGCCTTGCGAGCAGGTTCTGAAGTTGAAATATCCTGCCAAAGCACATGCAAACCGTGTCGCCGAATGGATCGTGAAAAATGGTGGAAACCCGAATGGTGTGCTTTATCTCGAAAGTCAAAAGACACGGATGAATGAAGTGCTTCTCTTCAACCCGGTACCGCAGAATACAAGCTAATATAAATAGGATAATGATCAAGAAATGCCATTCAGGTCAGATCTGGAGGCGCAATCATTCAACATGAGTCGCTGATCAAAGACACAGACAGCGACGCTACTTCTACTACCTTACAGGTTGCGAATTACCGGACAGTTATGTTGTTTACGATATGCAAAAACAAAAATTGACATTGTTCATACCTCCGGTTGATCCGGAGAAGGTGATATGGTCAGGATTGCCAATGATGCTGGAGGAAGCTTCCAAGAAGTAAGCCACTCTTCTTTCTCGGTTCCCTTCCTCTCTACGCCTTCAATTTTTCTATTCAAAGCCTCCAACTAATTATCACCAATTCAAGGTATGATGTCGATCAAGTCTTGCCAGCGACCGAAGTGAATGCTTTTCTGGCTGATTCACTGTCACTCGCCCAATCCACCATATATGCAATTCCGCACCAAGTATCCGATCACATCACGTTTCTATCTTTCAACGAGAAAGAGTTTTCCTTGTTGAAGACTGCGATTGAGACTTGCCGAGTCGTGAAATCGACATATGAGCTCGCCCTGATTCAAGAAACAAACAACGTTTCTTCAGCTGCCCATATTGCTGTCATCAAAGCCGCCAAGCATGCCGAAAATGAACAAGAACTTGAAGCGATTTTCTTAAAGACATGCGTTGAAAGAGGTTTACGCGAGCAGGCGTATCACTCCATCATTGCATCAGGAACGGCAGCTGCAACGCTTCACTACATCAAGAACAACGAACCATTGAGTGGAAAACTCAACCTTCTGATTGACGCAGGTGCTGAGAAGAACTGCTACGCGGCCGATATCACGCGAACTTTCCCTATCAAAGGCAAGTTCAGCACTGAGAGTAAGGCGATCTATGAGATTGTACTGCGTATTCAGACAGAGTGCATGGCCATGCTGCGCGAGGGCGTGGTCTGGGACAAGGTTCACGAGCATGCGCACCGCGTTGCTATTGCTGGCCTACTCCAACTTGGCATCCTCAAGGGCGATCCGGAAGAGATCTTCAAGCGCAGGACAAGCGTCGCTTTTCTACCCCATGGCCTCGGACATTATCTGGGTATGGATACTCATGATTCTGGTGGCAATCCAAATTACCAGGATACGGATCCCATGTTCAGGTATCTCAGAGTCAGAGGGACTCTGCCTGCGGGTTGCGTCATCACGGTAGAGCCGGGAATCTACTTTTGTAGGTTCATCATTGAACCTTTCCTCCAGAATTCGGAGCATAGAGGATTCATCGATGCGAGCGTGCTTGAAAAGTATTGGGAAGTTGGCGGAGTAAGAATTGAAGGTGAGCATCCTCCGCGCTGTTAGCTTTGACAAATACTTATATACTTGGACCGAGCAGATGACGTTCTTGTTACTCGGAATGGCTATGAGGATTTGACACCAGCTCCAAAAACGGTTGAAAACATTGAGCAGCTAATGAGTCAAGCTTGAGTTTAGGATATGGATATCACGGGCGGTTTTTGAATCACATAGTTGGGTTGAAATTGGTAGAGCTAAGAAATCTCAAGTCGTGGAAGTAGGTAGTAAAGACAGAAATACAAACGGAATCACTACAAATTTCAATGAACATGGTGCTGACACCAGATTTGAATGCCTCCGAACAACTCACTCAATCCAGGAACCAAAATGCTCAAGAACCGATAAACTGTCTCCATGAATGATGTCTGTTCACTTCTTATCCCCAAAAAGGTCCTTCTCAACCATCTGCCGACAAATGGGATGATAAAACTCCCTATTCTGCTCAAATGTCCTGATTGCAAGTTCTCGATCACACTTCTCCAACTCTCTAAACAACGGCCTTACAAATTTCATCCTTCCAACCTTACCAAGCAACTCTGACGTCGGTTGGTATACACTCTTACAGCGAGCTTTCAGTCCGACAGCAAAATATCGGAACAAAATCTCAACATTGGCGCTACTTGCGTAGCCATACTCTTCGCCCATTTTCTCAACATCTTCTGACCGAAGAGGTTTGTCAAAGTTCATGACACGCTCGAGGAAGACGTAAGATTGTTGTGCAAACCAGTTGTCTATATCACTACGCTTTGGCTCAAATGGTTTTGAAACCATATTCTGCCATCTAGTGGCAAGATCGTAGCATTTCTTCGCCATCGTGTCATCATACTTTGGTTTGGGTGGATATCCTGGAGCGTAGAACCACTTGTCCCAATCCAGTACTTGAAGTTTCTTCGAAACCTCCTTGTCGGAAGAAAAAAAGTCCAAAAGTGTGGCCTTGAAATCGTATGAGTCGAGGGACTTGTATTTGTACGTTGTAAAGTAATGTGGGATAAATTTATCCCACTTCTCCCTCCCAATGAGGTTATCCAGGTGATAGAGGAAAACGAACCCTTTTTCATAGGGTATTGATGAGAAGGCATCATCTGGGTCCTTGCCCTTGAGATCCACCACCAAGCGTGTGAATTCGTGGTCCTCGCCGTACCTCTCGATGGAGTCTTGCAACGCTTTCCAACCGATGATGGCACTGAATCCAAAATGCGGCTCGTCATGGACCTCGGCTGCAATCCGCCGCTCGAGATATGTCGTCCAACCTTCGTTCAACCAAAAGTGTTCCCAAGATGCATTGCTGACAAGGTTGCCACTCCAGCTGTGCGACAACTCGTGGGCAATTACGTCGACATTCTGTCGATCTTTGCTGATGATCGTTGGAGTTGCAAAAGTGTAGATGGGATTTTCCATGCCGCCGTATGGAAAGGATGCAGGAAGCACAAGGACATTGTACGTCGTCCATGCATAAGGGTAAACTATTTTCTCGCCTGCCTGAAGAAAGTTCTCCATATCCGCTTCAAGCTCCCACTGACATCCTCGAAGTTCATCTGGACCGGTCCACACGGTGCTTCGGGGGCCAATGGAGGCGCATGCCAGGTCACCACTTGCTATGGCAAAGAGATAGCTCGGAATGGGAACTTCCTGCTTGAATGTGTAAAGCAGTGTACCACAGGTTTTGGTGTCCTTTGGTGGTTGGTAGTCTCGCGATCCAGTTGGTAGCCCACTTGCTAGGACGGGTAGGGGAGATCGGATGTTGAAATCGACTGGGGCCTTTACATCGGGCGTATCTTGACAAGGAAAAACTGAGCGTGCATGGATCGCTTGGCATTGCGAGAACATGTACGGTTGGCGTCGATTCGAAGTTTGGGCGGCATTAAGCCATTGAAGTGCGGTGCAATCATTTGTGGTGCTCAGGGAGATATCGATGTTAATTTCTTGATCTCTGTCGACGGGCTCTGCTAGTGAAATGGTCAAAGGGCTTCCTAGAGCTTCGACTCTAGGGAAAAGCTCCCACTTCGCGGCTTTTCCGTCGACTTTGATGCCTTTAATATCTAGATAGCTAGAACTCTGGTAAGCTTTGATACAGAACACGAATTTTCCTCAGTGGATTAGTTAACTCAATCAAAATGATATGACAAACTGTATGGTCCTCAATCGAGAGTAAGGCAAATCGAAATTCTGGGAAGCTTCACCAGCACTACGGTCACAGGGGGCTACATTGACGGGTTTAAACCTGTCAATGACGCACTTAAATCCGTCATTGACAGGTTTAAACCCGTCAATGTAGCCCCCTGTGACCGTAGTGCAGCTTGCCGAATTCTTGTCATCAAACGGATTATGCGGAACCAAAGTATTATCCCGCTCGCCGATTAAAAGCAATCGACATCGAAATTATTCGAAAAAGACCAGAGTCTCCATGTACGTCACAATGGATTTCTCACCTACTATCTAGCACCACCTTCCCACTCTCCGTTGATCCTGCATCACCCAACCTCTTCAACTTCAACACGACATTTCCCCACAGCCTCTTCTTTGTAAAATCGATTTCAAGGTTGGCAGTAATGTGCTTTGTCCGCCAGACGTTATAGTTACTGAGCGTACTTGGGTCTCGTGGTTGGTGGATTTCAATGTCTTGCGCTGGCGTTCGTTGGACCATGACTGCGGGTGCGTGATGCATTGTAGAAAAGAATCGAGAAGGAAATGCCCGAAATGAGCGGAAAAAGATGTGCATATACTTTTTATTCCAAAGGAACTGAAAAGCTTAATGGTCGACGGCGGAAAGTTCGCAATCAAAGGAACAGGTTTAGAAGTTTTTGTTCGCTGAATGCGAAGCTGGTGGCAACGGGACGGCACTTTCCGTCTGGGCACGAGATAAGGTTGGTCACCTTAGTCAGGCTCAAAGCGCCAACTCATCAGCCTGGTATAACGGCCTTCTACACTTTACATACTCTTCCGGGCAAGTCTTAACCCGTACGAGACAGATACTCTACCGTGAAGCCATGAATCTCCTTTTCTAATTGTATCCTTGCCAATGTCGTCATCGCAAACAAACCAACAACCGTAAGTCAAGAAACGCAATATCCTGTCCTCACCTAACAGGAAATAGTTCCTCCTTACAGCAGCAAGCCATCGAGAAAGTTCGCTTGGCTTTTGCATGTCTTCCTGGCGAAAATGCGTTATTCCGACAATGCGCAAGTCAAGGCGACGCCGTTGTCGAAATGGTGAAGGCCCTGAAACTGAAATATGACTCCCACCGGAAAAAGAGCTCTGCCGTGGTCCAGAAATTTGAGAAATACACAATGTGGCTGCAGAACTTCTCTGGAGTGATTGATATTGTGGCACAAACTCAGGCGGGCATAGGCTGCCCTGTTTGGGCGCCTGTGAAGTTTGTTCTTCAAGTATAACCCGTTCTCTATTTAGACTCTTTTTTACAAACTGATCAGTCTGGTACGCTCAATTAGGTATCGAACTATCATTCCGAAATTGTGGAACAAATTCTCAACATGATCCAAACGATTTCCGACAATCTCCCTCGGCTAAGCATCTATGAAAAGCTGAACCACGATCCCGCTCTGCAGACTGCTCTCCTAAACATATATACGGATGTGGTGGAATTCTCAGTACGAATCTTCCAGTACCTCAAACACCCTACTATAGTAAGGTTAAGCAAGCTCCTTGCAACTTCACTCAAGAAAGACCTTGGTGATATTATACGGCGCATTCGAGAGCATGCAAGGGATGTAGAAAATACAGCCGTGGCTAGCGAACTCCTAAGAGCTGCCAAATTTCGAGATGGTATACCATTTGAACTCTGACTTTATGATAGCTGTGGCTAACCAATACGATAGAACAGGTGTTGAGAGAGAGACATGATCTAAAACAGAGGTGTGAGATGTGGCTCAAGCCATCAAATTTAAGGGAATTCCACGATCACCATCTCCAGGAAAAACTACCCGGGACATGTGAATGGATATGGTCGCACCCAATGTTCTTGAGGTGGAGTAATATCTCGACGGATTCACCAGCCGATGACCGTATTCTCCACATCTCTGGTATCCCTGGTTGTGGGAAAACAATTCTAGCCTCCTCAATTGTGGACTCGATGAAAACACGCGGAGATCGAGTATTATTTTTCTCCTTTTCTGGTACAGACGCCAGCCGACAAGCCATAGATAGCCTGGTGCGATCCTTGTTGTGGCAGTTATTGCAAGAGTCAACGTCTGATGAGAGTTTCAATATTGTGCGAGACCTGATGTTCAAAGGTCCGCCTCTCACGTCTGAATTATGGAATGCCCTTAACAGAGTTTCGATGTCTATACAAATGTGCTGGGTCATCGATGGGGTGGATGAATGCAAGGGATCCGGCCCAGCATTATGCAAGCACGTTTACACCTTTCTCAACGCCCATAAAGAGATTCGTGCCATTCTCCTTGGGAGACCGCACGCACTTGAGCCAGTCGGACTAGCGAAATACACAATCAAGATCGAGCCAAACCTAATCAAATCGGACGTCGACAAATTTATTCACACCGAGATAAGCAAGTCCACTAACCTGCAGTCTCTTGGGTTACGCGACCTCGCTTTCGAGACTCTTCAAAAAGGTTCTCATGGAATGTTTCTTTGGGTGAAGTTCATGGTTAATGACCTGAACAAGCCCTCCTCCAAAGCAGAGCTCATTGAAAGATTGAACAACTTACCAAATGGTCTTCAAAGGGCTTACCGTTATCTCCTCTCACAGCTTGTAGATCCATTGGACCACATCGACCGCAGATTCACCAGAGACCTTTTAGCTTTTATAATATCTGCACGTCGACCACTGAAGCTAGAAGAGCTGCAATATGCTCTTGCGATAGCCTCCTGGTCCTCCAGAAAATCGTCAAATGCATGCTCGCTCCAAGACTGTATGGTCGGGGACCTGGCCCGCAAAGTTCTCCATGTGTGCGGAAGTCTCGTACATATAAACGATGGCATCATTTCCATAGTACATTTATCCGCTAAAGAATTCCTTACTAGGCCAGAGAGTGACTGGTCATGCGAAGATGATCACAAAATAGCATGTCTTCGAATCGATCCTGAAGAGTCGCATTATTTGTTCGGCTCGACCTGCCTCGATTACCTGGGAATTGGTGGATATGGCTTTCCACTGATCTCCGATGACCCATCAGCATTATGGGATGGCCATCCATTGCTGGAGTACGCTTCAAAAAGTGTAATTTACCACCTCAACAGAACCGGAAGTTTTGGTGAGAACCTCCTTGACAAAGTCCACCGCTTTTCTGGATCCGAGGCGTGCCTATCTTGGGTCGAGTACTTCTCAATGCATTTGCTAGAGGACGCAACTACTGGCTCGGAGGCTGCAGAATTTCAAACGTTCATGTCGTGGCTTGGTAGAAAAGAGCGTCAAGGAGAAATCTCAGAGCACTTTCAAACTCTGCTGGATCACGAGCTCGAAAAACGGCAGCGCAACTTTGGCGAAAGCGACTGGCGATCAGAGCAGCTGAGAATGTTTATTGATATGATTAGAGATGATAATGCTGCTGAATCCATGGATGCCGTATCCATTGCTCAACCAAAAGCATTCAATGCCGCAGTGCTGAGGGCCTCAAATGACCCTATTTCGAAACTCTCCGAAACGATTGAAGTACTCAAGCATAGTGGCCCGCTACCGATGCCGATACAAGTCAACTTGCTCCTCAAATTGCGGTGTCACTTGCGACAATCAAAATTCTTGACGGATCCTCTTGAACTTTTATTCCGTGCCATCTTACGGAACACAGCAGTATTCCCTGTCTACGCATTAATACTCATTGGTAAATTCACCTGCGGAGTAAAGAGGTATGATATGGCATTGGAACTTTATCATGCTGCGCTGGCAAAGTTTAAGAACCATAATGTTCCAATGGAATATTTCGTATGGCATGAGATTGGCTATGCCAAATACTGTCTAGGTCGCTACCGAGAAGCAGAGGAAGTGTTCCGCCGGGCGATAGAAGGCAGGGAGAGGACACTTGGCGCGGAACATAAGGACACCCTGACTAGCGTTGATTGGTTAGGAGAGGCTCTTTACTTGCAGGGAAAATATGTTGAGGCAGAGGAAATGTTCCGCCGGGCGATAGAAGGCAGGGAGAGGATACTTGGAGCGGAACATAAGGACACCCTGACTAGCGTTGATTCGTTAGGAGA
>Ga0335075_10007069_pt1 | contig 17310 bp, 25 predicted proteins | sample Lox_Sample_24_FD_206723 | JGI IMG/M metagenome (GOLD analysis project Ga0335075, IMG submission 206723) | Soil microbial communities from Loxahatchee National Wildlife Refuge, Florida, United States - Lox_Sample_2.4 | ecosystem: Environmental > Terrestrial > Soil > Wetlands | place: USA...
CGGCCTTGCTGCTACGAAGATGCCAGAAGTTGAGCTGCTGGATGGTCGCGTCCTGGTTCGGCCGGCCATCTGCGATCTCGCTGACGAACTAGGCATTACCGAAGTTCCTGAGCCTCATACGATCTATGACGTTGCTGTTGTCGGAGCAGGCCCTGCAGGTCTTGCCGCCGCGATGTACGCAGCTTCTGAGGGCCTATCCACGATTGTGATCGAAGGAAATGCCCCTGGAGGGCAGGCCGGAACCAGCTCGAAAATTGAGAACTACCTCGGATTTCCGACTGGCGTTTCGGGGGCACAACTGGCGAGCCGCGGCCATCTCCAGGCGCTCAAGTTCGGGGTTCGGTTCGCAATCTCGCGCGACGTTGTGAGCACAGCGCAATTGGATGGCCTGCATCGACTGATCCTCGCCGGCGGTGCGGCTGTTTGCGCACGTGCTGTCGTGATCGCAAGCGGGGCCCGCTACAGACGACTCAACGTGAAGAATCACGAAAATTTCGAAAACAGGGGGCTCTACTATGCCGCGACCGCGATGGAATCTTTGCTTTGCCGCGACCGAGAGATCATCGTCGTAGGAGGGGGAAACTCCGCCGGGCAAGCCTCGATCTTCCTTTCGGGAGTTTCGAAACACGTACACCACATCATTCGCGGTGCTTCTCTAGAAGTCTCCATGTCGCGATATTTGATCTCGCGAATCGAGCATTCTCCGCACATCACTCTCTACATGGATACAGAAATCGACGAGCTCGAAGGTGAGGCGGCTCTTGAGTTCGTCACATGGACGAATCGGAGAACTGGCGCTTCAGTAAGAAAACCAATTTCCGGTGTCTTCGTCATGATTGGCGCGGAGCCAAACTCCGGTTGGGCGTACGGCGCCATCAAGCTCGATGACAAGGGATTTGTTCTCACCGGTGGTAGATGGCAATTTGAAGCCACACCGTACGCGACTAGTGTTCCCGGCATCTATGCTGTCGGCGATATAAGAGCTGAGTCGGTGAAACGTGTTGCATCTGCCGTCGGAGAGGGTTCTGTGGTTATATCGGATATCCATCGGTATTTGGCTCAGAACCGCATCAACTTCCCAGAACAGGCGAAAGCTAACTGACAGTTCCCAGCAAGTCGTCTTCTGGCTTCTGCAAACCATCTCTAACCCACGCGCGACTTCAAATGAGCCGATCATGACACAGCAGCCTCTACACAGCAGCTGGCAATACTTCAGCTTTGCTTAAGTATGTGACGAGAATTTAGAACTATTCTTCTCGTTCATAGGACCTTACCCTGAAGAGGATATACGCAGGAGTGACAAGTTCGCTTGATCGGAGCTTGCTCCTGGAAGGGGCGGCTGACTACCGTCGCGCCGTGGCAGATGAAGTCATGGCGAAGGAGAATGCAATGACAACACCAGTCGATACAGTACGCGATTTCTATGCGGCAATAGCAGCAGGTGACACCGGGAAGATGGTTGACCTGATGGCTCCCGACATCGAGTGGATCTCAGTGTTGATTTCAACATTCAGGACAGTGGTCCCGAGGAGGTTATGAAAAAAGTGTTCGTTCCACTCATGCAGGAGTGGGAGAGCTTCTCACCAGCTCCTTCGGAATTTCTTGTCGATGGCTCGACGGTGGTTACATTGGGCCGCTTCGCTTGCGTACACCGTGCAACGCACAAACGCGCCGACCTTGCATACGCGCATGTATGGAATATCCGGGACGGGAAAATCGAACGCCACCGTCAACACATCGATACCTTGGCGCTTGAACAAGTTAGACGCTCCTAGCGCTGGCAGTACATCTTCATGACGCACCACGCTTCTCTTATTGAATGCTTCTAGCAAGAAGTGTTCGCAGAAGGAACATCCTCGTGAACCGCATAGCAAATTACGTTCTTGCCACCGCCCTTTTTGCAGGCACGGCACAAGCCGCGCTACTCCCTTCGACTAACGCTACGACGACCTATCATCGCGTGTTGGTCGACGGGGTCGGAATTTTCTACCGAGAAGCCGGCCCTGAGAACGCCCCAACCATTGTGCTTTTGCATGGCTTCCCGTCGTCTTCGCGTGAATTTAACACACTCATTCCCTTGCTTGCGACGAAATATCATCTGATTGCTCCGGATTATCCGGGATTTGGTTTGAGCGACGCGCCCTCGCCCACCGCCTACACTTACACGTTCGATCATCTTGCCCAGACGATGAGTGATTTTCTGGAGAAGCTGAAAATCACCCGCTACACTCTGTACCTTCACGACTACGGTGCGCCGATCGGTTTCCGCATCATTCTGGCGCACCCCGATCAACTGCATGCGCTCATCGTTCAAAACGGCAACATCTATCAAGCAGGCCTTGGAGCCAAATGGACCAAGATCGCGGAATACTGGGCGGATCCGAAGGCCCATCCTGAGGTGCTTAACACCTTTCTTTCGTTCGAGGCTACCAAAGAGCGCCACATTGCAGGAACGTCCCATGCGGATCGCTACGATCCGGATACATGGGTCAGCGAGTATGCTGATCTGTCGCGGCCCGGTCAGCGCGAGATCCAGGGGGACCTGCTCTACGATTACCGCACCAACGTCGCGTCCTATCCAAAGTGGCAGGCCTGGCTCCGCGACCATCAGCCCCCGACCCTCGTGGTCTGGGGCGAGAACGATCCTTCCTTCATTGCGCCGGGTGCTGAAGCTTTCAAGCAGGATCTTCCAAATGCGGAAATCCACCTGCTCGATGCTGGGCACTTCGCACTGGACGAAAAGACGGACGAGATTGCGGAGCTTATCCTTCATTTCATGGCCACGCATCGGGGGTGACGGCCGGGTCGCAAGGGTTCGATGTGGTGCCATCGGCAGCGCCGAAACGAGGACTGCAAGGCTGCCAACACGCTCAGGGGCGACTGGCTTGCTCCAGGTCCAACGGACCCCATGCAGCAGAGACGGTTCACGATTTTGGAGAAACTGAAGCAAATTGCATAGAAGAATCGTGCAATGGGCAGAGGTCGCTAGGGCAGAGGTCGCGGGTGCGTTAAGGGAGCAATAAGCGTTGCCAGGGGTGCCTCAGAGCGCTGAAAGGGGCCATCGGTTCGCCTTAGTTTCAATCAGTTACGGCCTTCCAGTTACCTGTCACGGCAGAGGTCGCGGGTTCGAGCCCCGTCGACCCCGCCATTGATTCCAAACGTATTAGAATCAACCGGTTGGTGAGAATCAGGGACGCAAGTCGTTTTCGACGCGCGCTGGGTACGAAAGCTATCTCAATGGTTGGATTCTTCCTCTCTGGGGGATCACAGGCTGAACACGTCAAGTCGGTAGCTCTTGAAGAATGGCTGGAGAGCATCAAGCGGGCGATGGGCACAAGAGTTTTGGTCACCCTTCTTCGAATCTGTCGTCATTGGAGAGGCCCAGGGTCGTGCCGAAACTGAATGCGAGATGAAGCAGCTTATCTGGTAGGGCCTGCGGTGGATGAAAACTCCTATGCGCGTTCACGCGCATTGACCGGAATTTCGGTGCCGCTTTTGGTGCCACTTTGTACCGTGATCTTGTGCGCGTTCGTTCCACATTTGTGCAAATGTGGAAAACGGTATATATACTTGATATTTAATGACTTGTTCTCCATTGTGCAACGCGGTGCAACGATGTTCTTGAGAGCCTAAAAATGGACTCAAAATCCGCCGGCCCTTGCGGCCATGGGGGTTCGCCCCCCCTCCCGGCACCACCTGAGATGTCTGTAAGGTATTTAAGTACAGCAATATACACTACTCATCGACCTGCAGTTCGATGGCTCGGCAGCTGATCTCAGGTATAAACGCAGGGACAGTGCGCACCTCTTGTATTTTGAGTAGCTTGTGGAATTCCGACGATCCTGGATGCCGCTGGGCTTTGCTCTCGGTGACCTTAATATATGCTCGCTAACATATGCTCGCTTACGGAATGCGCGGCGGATAAAGCGTCCGCTCAATCATCGCGACGATTTGGATTTTGAATCTCGCCTTTGCGACTGCGATCGTCTCCATCACGATTCCCTAGCTTTCTCGGGTTTGCGAGAGATTGGCTGACACCCCGTTTGTCTCGAAATGGCGCATGATCAGACTGAACGCAATCGCCGTGAGTATTTTCCATTGAGGAGAATTCCTGATGAAAGCCATCCGTCCCTCCCTTGCTTTTTCGCAATGCCTGGCGCAACTACTCGGTATCTTGTGAGTAGAGCCGCCAACTGATTACGGTGGTTTCACCGAAGACCGCGATCCGTTTTCAAGTGAAAAATAGAGATAAAGAGCCAAACCCACATAATTGTTTTCACGATTTGGTTTCTATCCGGTATCGTTCTCATGCTCGTAATAAAGATTGAGTTGAACATGTCTACCCACGGGGAACAATGAGCCCACGTATAAGTCAGTCGCACTCCACTTACTGTACTGGCTCTCGTAAAAGGGCTCTGCCTCCACATACGAGATCAAGTGGTATGAGCGAACTGCAAGCGTCCGTTCCAGCGTTAACCTGTTTCTATAGCGCCAGCTGAAGTTGCCATTTTGCCAGTCGAGATCGACCCGGTTTCTGTCCGAGGCAAGAATCTTCGCAAAAAGTGGTAAGTGGAATGTGACAGCCTCTATCGCGCGATTCTCGACCGGCTTATCAGGCGCCGTGATCACACGGTATCCGCTCTCTATCACCAGTGGCCTCGATTTCGCGTCATCGAGATCAAACACCGTGACAGTTTTGAGCTTCAGCAACGGCTTTCGGTAAAACCGAATGCTCGGGCCAAACGTAAACTGCTCAGGGTCACCACCCGCCCGATCGTCCTTCGCCTGCAGATAAGCCCGAATACTGGGATTCACCTTCAGGTACCCATCAACTTCCGGTAGAAACTGCGTATTCTGCGCGTGGGCCGCAATGCAAACCAAGCACGCGAGAATTGTCCATCCCCTGAACATATGTTCGCAATCGCTGGCTCCTTGTAACCTCGGCGTGGTGGAGAGGGAAGTTTACTGAGCTGACGGAATCAAGAGAGGCTCTGAGAAACTCACCGGGGCTACGACCCTCAGTGATTTGTTATTTCAGTACAAGCGGAAATTGTCTTGAACTGTCACTCTGGACAGTGGCCAAGGTGTGCGCCTCCTTCTATGCTTTGCCTGATCGAACGGCGACCGGGAGAGCGGCATGAAGGGCAGCACTATTCGAACGGCCATCCCGACATCAGGCGCTCTGCTGGCGGGGCAAGTCACGCTGGCACAACAAGTCACCGGCACATTGGGGTCACCGGACGCCACCACCACCATAAACGGACGGCAACTGCCGGCGCTACCGCCGAAATTCGGCGGCGTAATGAATGAGAGCCATAAGGATTCAACGCCCTGGTGGGCGCCGCGAATCGTCCCCCCGAAGGGAGCGCCTAACGTGCTCCTCATCATGACCGATGAACAGGGCTACGGCTTGTCGGAAACCTCCGGCGGGGTCATCCCGACCCCGAGGACATTTACAGAAAGGACGCATCTATGACAATTGCATCCAGAAAGACCTTCAAACCGTTGAGCGGCGTGGCAATCGGTGCGCCGCTTCTCCTTTGCTCTATGCTCGCCGTTCCGCAGAACCCGCAGGGAGAAAAGCTGGCGGCTATCCAGCAGGCGATGGCCACGAACAAACAAAAACTGGCCTAATACACCTGGCAGGAAACCGAAACCATAAGCATCAAGGGTGACGTCAAGGATACGAAGACCTACCAGGTTCAGATGGTGAACGGGCAGCAGAAGAATCTGCTCAACGACCAGAAAGCTCAGTCCGGCGGAGGACGGCAGGGCCGCGTTAAGGAGCACGTGATCGAGAAGAAGACAGAAGAGTACCAGGATTACGGACAGCAGATCGGCGCGCTGGCCAAGCAATACACCACACCCGATCCTGACCGCCTGGCGCAGGCCAAACAACAAGGCAATATTTCACTGCAACCGGGTGCAGGTACTGTCAGCCTGGTGATCAAGAACTTCGTCAAGCCCAACGACCAGGTCACCATGACCATCAGCGAGCAGACCCATGCGCCTGTGAGCGTGCAGGTCAATTCATATCTAAACGATCCATCGGATGCAGTGAACACATCGGCCGCCTTCTCTCAACTGCCGGATGGGACAAACCATGTCTCAAATGCGACAATCAACGGCGTCAGCAAGCAGCTTACGGTGAGCGAGCAGAATTCGAACTACCAGAAAGCGATGTGAGCGGCGTGGGGCCCTGGGACCGATCTTCTATTTTCAAACGATTTTTGAAGAGCCTGCGCACTGTCCTTGACATTCAGCAGCACAGTCTCTGTCCGGAGGGCGGAGGGGTGAAGCTCCATAAGCGTACTGCGGATGCCTGCGTTGGAACAACTGGAACACATACTAATTCATGAGCATCCATTTACCAGCGCGTTGTTATTAGATCTGTTGTCGTTCATCTTAGTTGAGCAAAAGATTCATCGATGGGAACTGTCACTTGCGACAGGTTAGTGCCTAATCGACGTCGAGACGTAAATCCGTCCGGCCAGTACCTCAGATATAGCTACAACCAGATCAGACGCGACGTCGGACTTCGTCACATAGCCCGACGCGCCCGCCGAAAGCGCCGCAGCAATGAAGGCCTCGTCGCTGTGCACCGTCAGAAATACAATCTTCGTGGGCTGTCTTGCACAGCGAAGCTGCTGCGCTGCCTGCAGCCCGTTGAGAACCGGCATTGACATATCGATAATCAATACATCGGGGTTCAGGCGCAGCACCGCAACTACGGCATCCCGCCCGTTGTCTGCGGTGCCAACGATGTCGAAATCGTCTCCAAGTAGGCTGGCTACCCGGTCCAGAATGGCATGATGATCATCAGCGAGGAATACTCGAATCTTGCCCATAACTTTCTCGCCTTCAGATCAGTATTCTTACCGTGCGGAATAATCCTGCCTACTGTCCGAATTGACAGTGGACGAACTGCAGAGAACGCCAAGTTGCGCCGACATCGAGGCAGCTAGCCACTCAGTGCGGAAATGATCACATGCTTGATCGCGTACTGCACAAGTTCGGCAATGCTCTTGATGCCCAGATCATCCATCATGCGGTACTTGTGATAGCGTACGGTTCTCTCGAAATATTCAGAATGGCGCTGATTTCCTTCATCGTCCGTCCATCCGCCAAGAGCTGGATCACCTCGCGCTGACGATCACTCAATCCCCTGGCCGGCCGTGCGGAAACAACTCATTGCGGCGGCTCACGGCGAACTCAAGCGCCGGAGAATTCTCCGCAATCACGAGATTTAACCTGATTCCGCGGTAGGTATTTCGCAGATGGTTTGTCAGGTCTCTCTCGGAAACCTCATCGTCGAATCGGCGCACCTCAAGATTCTCAACGTAGAAGTTCAGCGGGTCTTGGATGACAGCTTGTAACCCAGACTTGAGAGCATTGAACGCACTGAAATCGTGGCGATCCGAAAAGCTGTAGAGCACCAGGATGTTCTTCTCGTTTGACTGTCCACAGATGGAGGAAGCACTCAGGCACACCAGAATGCCAGGAGCCAGCGCCTTCACAAATGCGAAAATTCCCCCAGACGCCATTACGCCTGACCCGAATCCGATCCGCCTGGACTGGCACTTGCCTCACTAGCCTCTTGAACGGTCACAACCAGAGTCTGTGCTGAGTCGCCGCATGCCTGCGCGGGAGTGTTTTCTTGAGTCTAGTCAGCGATATAACTTGAGCGGCCAGTCGTCACATCAGGACAGCATTAAACAACGTAAAACATACTGCCGGATTGCCGCCCGTCAAGCTGCCACGAACCCACCAAAGCTAGCACGACGGCGTCCTCTCGGCGCGCGCATTCAGTCTTGACTTCGCTGCCCATAAATGAAATGCCGAGTTCGTCAGCGACTGGGTTGCTCGAGTACTCGCGGTCATGTTGCAGGTTCACGGCGTCCCGGAGTATCCCTAGCGACAAAACAAGCTGCCGCGGACACTGACAACTGTGCGGTGCGAACTAAGAAGTGAAGCACCGCAGCCCAAGTTCGACGAAACTGTCAGAAGTGCCAGTTCCGACCAATGGAGCATTCTGGCTATATTTGCTCCGAAGTCTGGCCCCAGCAAAGGAGAATAGCCATCATGCCCGCCCGCACTCACAAGATCGCTCGATTCACAGCCGCGTCCCTCTTCCTGATCACCATCGCTGGAACACAAGCGCAGGATCAGCACCCGCTCCTGGACCAACTGGCCAACAAAGTCGTCCAGAAGTACCAGAACTCGACTTGTCAGCAACTGGCGCAGCAGAAATCGGAGCCGCCGTCACCTGAGAAAGTGAAAGCGGTCCAGTTCCTCAGGACCGATCCGCAACTACGCACGGAATTTATCAACAAGATTGCAGGACCGATCGCCAACAAGCTGTTCGACTGCGGCTTCATTCCATAGCCGACCTGCGGAAACTGAGCCTTCGGATGACGCCGATCCTAGCACTCAATCCCTAGCTGGCAATCGACACCATATAGCCTCATCGCAATCTGGCCCACCGCTCCGCACTGGGGGCCATTGACCAGCAAGCATTCCCGAGGCTTTGTTAGGCTTGCACTGTCGTACATCCAAATAAGTCCCCATAGATTGCCCGCAAACCGCCGGGTGAAGTCACTCGCCGGGTCCTCCCACAAAAATCCGGACTTTGATACACGGGCCATCCTTGTTGATCGCGCCGAGCGCCCATTGGTGCAAACGCCTAAGAATCTGGGCTGAACTGTCATAAGTGACAGTTCCAAACAGCCCCAGCCATGAGGTACTCTTCAATACGCGCTTTCGACTTGGCCCTTCAGCCTTGGAGATCCTTGAGGGGAAAATGGAACAAGCCAAGGTTGCGCAGGCAAGCTCCCAGTAGACTTTCAGACCCAAATAACGGCGCCGCCAGCCTTGAAAGCTGGCAGCGCTGCCTCGAAAGGGTAACGACAATGAGACTGAAATTCACGTTATGCGCAATGCTGCTATCGATCACATCCATTGCCTTCGGACAAACCGTCCAGGTCAACTATAACCACAGTCAGAGCTTCGCGCAGTACCATACTTACGCATGGCAAATCGAGGATCCAAACAAAATAGCCAATTCCATTCTGGCGCAAGTCGCGATCAGCGACACGGACAGCGCGCTCGCGGGAAAAGGCTTAAGCAAGGTTGACATAGGCGCAAATCCTGACCTGATCGTAATCGCAACCGGCGGCTTGAGACAGCAGACTTCCTACAGCGCCTGGGGCATGCGGGGCATAGGCGGCGGCATGGGTGGAATAACTCCCGAGCAGAACGTCGAGGGAACATTGATTATCAGCATCTATGACGCGAAGCAGAAGGCGCTTATCTGGCGCGGCATTGGCCAGGATACCTTGAGCAACAACGGCAACAAGAACCAGCAGATAGTAAGAAAAGCCATTCAGAAGATGTTCAAACAATGGCCGAAGTGAGCGGACCATCGACAGGTGGGGACCTCGCAGGGAACGCTGATTGCATGCTCATTGCCCCGATGCCGATAGGGGGCGGAGCGTCACGTAGACCTTGTGCTATCGCATGTAAAGATTTTCAGGCGGGTACCGCTGGAATCGGCATCAAACCATTTGCTATGTCAACGACCCAGGTTCGACACATTAGACGTGAGCAGCAACTGATCCCAGAGGACGTGAGAACTCGTCAGGATTATGACGATTGGTTGCGGACACTCCCGCGTGCATCGTCCGATGCCGACACTGTTTCAAAACGGGTTCCCACGACGATCACAGTCGACAAGAAAATACTGGATGATTATCACCCTGACAAAGTACGAGCCGCCTAAACTTTCACCGATCGTCAGAGGTTCTTGGTGGTTGGGGCTTTGGCTAAGAGCAACCTCAACGACCTTGGCGAAAGTTGGTAAGACTACTGGCGGCTGGTTCCTCGCGTGGCCGTAAACCTTCGCCGCAGTTCAGCCTCGGCAAAATCGTCGAAGGTTGCACGGGTGTCATAACGGAAGCGGAAACCTAATGCCCGCACCGCGTCGGTCCTCACCCGCCATGGATGACGCAGTAGCACGATTGCCTCCGCAGGCACCTCCGTCAGCCACGAAAACCGCGTCTTCCAGGCGACTGCACCGAGCGGGCGCAGAATCGGATACGGCACGGTAAGCGAATAATTGTGAAGGCGCGCCATCATCTGCGACGCCGTGAGCGCTCCTTCGCCACCGACATTGAAGATTCCGTCGGCCGTGCGATGAATCACTCTGCGAAGGATCTCGACGACGTCCTCGATGTGGGTCAGTTGCAATGGACATTGAGCCGGCGGCAGTACAGCCAAAGGGCGGCTTATATGGCGGAAGAGAGCGTTCCGACTCGCCGGCCCCGCCACGAATGAAGGGCGCAGGACCGAGACGGTGCGGAATGCTCCCTGGCTCCGGAACTGCTCGACGATTGCCTCCGCTGCGACTTTGTGCTCGGCATACAGTAAACCGCGATTCGGACGCAGGGGACTCTCTTCCGATAATGGCTCCTGCTGGTCAGCGTGGGCCCCATAAACGGTCGCAGAGCTCAGTTGCACGAAGCTCTCCACCTTTGCCGCGGCCGCGCTTTGCACTACAGACCGCGTCCCTTCTACATCGACTGCATATTGCAGCGCAGTATCGTGGATGGGCTGAACCACAAACGCGGCGTGAACAACCGTGTTGATGGCGTGTTCCCGGAACAACACGTCAAGCGGCTCGCGCACATTTCGGGGAATGAAAAGAAACTTGCTGCTATGAAACTTGTCGGGCTGTTGTAAGTCGACTCCGACGACGCGTTCGATCTGAGGGTCCGAAAGCAGAGAACGCACAAGCGCGCTGCCAATTTCGCCGGAGCTGCCAGTAATCAAGACACGCTTCACCTTGAATTGCTTACCCCTGACTCGCCCGCCAGCGCGTGTGGCCAAGCAGGCGCATTCCGGGGAATGGCGCGGAGCAGGGTCCTGCGGTACTCGTAGAAGTCGACTTCGATGCGGTGTCGCGGCGAGTCAACGTACCTGATCCGGCGGGCCCCAATCTCTTCTGAGGTTCGCTGCTCGATGTCACGAGGGAAGGCCACCCGCCCGCTCAAATGATTCGCGAGTAGTTTCGCCTGCAAATCGGCGAGTGGCCAGATCGAGCCCGATGGCTGAAAAAGTCCCAGGAAGAAAATTCCAGGCAGGCGTGGTTGGACGATTCGCAGATAGAGCGGGCAGACGGGCGGAAGATCCGCAGGATCAAGATCGAGAAAGGAAAAGCAGGGATCGTAGCCGGTGCATGCGACGATCAGGTCCACCTGGGTCGAGGCACCATCGCTGAACCTCACCGTCCGTCCTTCGATGCTCTCGACAGGGCCGCGTATGGTGATCGCGCCCTTCGCCAGGGCGGACGGCAGTTCCGAGTTGATGAGCGGATGAGTCGCGAAGAGTTCGTGGTCGGGCTTGGGCATTCCAGTGTGACCCTCACTTCCGTGCAGAGCGCGAAGGAGGGCCTCCGCGCCGGCACGCAGCGGCCTTCCTGGCATCCAGTGAAGCCAACTCAACGCCACGTCCGACGGAATGCCGAAGAGATGCCTGGGGATGATGTGATAGCCGCGGCGCAGGCTCATGGTAGCGTGACCGCACCTGCGCGCGAGATCGACAGCAATGTCTGCCCCCGAGTTGCCGCCTCCGATCACCAGCGCGCGCTTTCCAGCGAATGGCGCAGATGTCTTGAAGTCGTGGGAGTGGAGGAGCTGTCCCGTGAACTCGCCAGGCAACATCGGCATGCGTGGCTGGGAGTGGTGCCCGTTACAGACGATCACGTGATCGAACGTCTGCTCCTGCCCAGCGGCGAGAGTAACCCGCCAACCGCCGCCTTCAATACCTCGCACGTCAGCGATCTCGCTGTTCAACTGGAGATAGGACAGAAGTCCGAAGGTTGCGGCATACAACTGCAGGTAGCGGAGTAGTTGGTGGCGCGTGGGGTAGTCGGGTGTACCCGCAGGAAAGGGCAGATCGGCGAAAGCAGTCAGACGGCGTGAACTGATGGATCGCACGCCCTCGTAGACGCTAGAGTGTTCGGAGTCGTCGGACTCCACCCAGTTGCCTCCGAGCTGCCGCTGGCGATCAAAGACGACGAAGTTGCGGAGTCCGACCTGGAGAAGATGCTTTGCCATCGCCAGGCCACAGGGTCCAGCGCCAATCACGCAAATGCGCGGCTCCGTTGCCACGTCTCGTTCCGCAACGCCCGGGGAGTGCACCTTACTCATCCCTGTCCGGTGACGCCCCGGAGCGTCACCTTGTCAGGCGGGAAGCCTTCCAATCCCAGGCGGAGAAATTCCCCGCGCTCGAACTTCTCGATTGCCGCGCGTTTGGGTCCGTCGAGCCGCCCGTCCGGTTCAAAGGCAAACATCAGGGACATGGTTGCAATCCTCTCGCCTTCCTGACGAATGGTACCCGCGCAGATGGCAGACTCTTCGCGCAGCGCCTCAAGCATCGCCTCGATCCTCAACTCCTGGCCCGGGCCAACAAACCGGCGCAGCTTCGCTTCAATCACCATAGTCAGAAAAGGAAGAATCAGCACGCCGCGCCGTTCAGAAGCGGTGATCTCCACAAGCTTTCCGCCGAGTTGCGCGCACATCTCGATAAGAAGAACGCCGGGAGTCACGGGGATGCCGGGAAAATGATCTGCCAGAAGCTCTTCAGGAAAGTTGGTGGCTGCCGTTGCTGCTGCGCGTTGCCCGGGAATGAGCTCAACGATCTGCTCTAGAAAGCGCCAGTTCATAAGAGGGAGGAGCGATGGCTGGTTCGGAGGAAGTATAACATCTGATCACAGACGGAGAATGCGCGCACTCGATGCGGCCTACGCCGAAACCTGTCGTGTCGTTGAGACTACTTTTCCACCTGCCTCTTCATAGCTATTGTAGAAGCGTGAGTCTCCCCCACACCGCGAACGATTCAGCCGCTGAGGAAGTCCCACTCGCAATCCGCAGTGTGAGAGTTACTGGCGTTGCACGCCGCGCTCATGGTGCGAATTGGACGATGGCCGGACAAGATGGCGGGCAATCGATCCCGGTCGATCGCGGCTCATTGTTTGTTTTTTCGGATACCCTTATCGCCCTGGCTCCTAAACAAGCAGCGTCTTCGCTTGCGATCCCGCTCCGCCGCGACCAGGCACAGTTTTTGGCGAACTGCGCTGCCATCTCGCATGCCGCCGATTTATCAGGAGCGATGAGCTCGCTACGCTACATCACGGACGCACAAGGCCGGCCCCGGGAAATCCTGGTGCCCACATTGACCGAGCGGCTTGCAGGATATCGCTTCTGGCCACAGCATGGCATCGCCGTGGGTTCTCGCGTATATCTCTTTTACCTGGGCATCCTCCACCACAACCAGACGGATCCATGGGGGTTTACCGAGGAGGGCGCGGGGCTCGCGGTTCTGGACACAGAGACAGGCGACTGCCGCCGGATCTGGCTAAATGATGACTGGCGTCTGTGGCCCGCGCTTCCGGTGGAATGTCACTGCGGAGTGCAGCTTCTGCGTGAGGCCGATACGGTCTACATCTTTTCGAGCCGCCGCGGATATCCCGGATATCAGGCCTTTCTGGCGCGGGTCGATCAAGACCGAATTGAGGACCCTTTGGCTTACGAATTTTTCACTGGGGCGGGTTGGAGCAGCGAGATCTTCGACTCCGTACCGCTGACCGAATGCAGCTCCGAGTACTCAGTCACGTTCAACACCTACCTCGGGCGATACTTGATGGTGTACGCCGATGCCATGTCGAAGACGCTCATGCTTCGAACGGCGCCAAACCCGTGGGGGCCCTTCAGCAAGCCGGTTATAGGTGGGGGGCTGCCCCATCAGGCTCACGCGAACCTGGTCTCTGTATGTTTCCAGCACCCGCAGTTCAGCGACGACAGAGGCCGCAGCATCATCCTCTCTTACTCGCAGCCGCAATTTGTCCAGAACACATTTGTATCCATTACGTTTGAGTAGGGCTATTACTCGAACGAGCGGTGCCTGCCAGCAGGCTGGACAACAGCCAGTCCCAGCGGGCAGCGATCGCGTCCCAGCGGTACTCAGGCCGGTTCGCATTGCTGAAGGCGGCCTCACCCCAATGCTCCCGCTCCTGCTCGTCTTGGTATAGAACCTCCAGCGCATGCGCGACTGTCTCTGGAGTCACCGTTAATGCGGCGCGCCTGTTCAGGACGGTGGAAGTTTTCACTGCTGCGTCGAGCAAGAGAGCGGATCCCTGCCATAGCTCCGCACACGCCCCGTGGTCGGGCACCAGCTGCGGAGCTCCTGTGGCTCCGTGCTCGAAGGCGATTAGACCCCAGGCCTCTTTTTCAGACGTGTTCATACCCACATCGCATGCGTTGTAGATCGTATTCAGCAAAACGTCATCGACATGCGGATGCAACTCTTCGCGTGTCGTCGTCAGAATGCGCTGCCGGATGTTAAGCCGGTCCACCAGGGGCACTTCGCCCGGCGCAGGCCGCCTGCTGGCCATGTGGAGATACAGCATGACGGAGTCTGGCTTGTCTTTAGCAAACAATGCGAAACCCTCGAGAGCGATATCGATTCGTTTGAATGGCTGGTTGCGATTCGCATTCAGAACAACGAAATCACGAACGCGCTCATCATTCCCGAATAGCCGCCGCCGTGCAGAGAGACGGGAGAGCCGCCGTGACTCCTGCAGGTTGGCCGCGGAAACGATCGGGTGGAAGACACTCGTGTCCACTCCGTGCGGAATGACCTCAACCGGTGGCTGCCGCTCGATGCCGATTTCACAAAGGCCTTGGAGCAAGAGGCCACGCGCGAAGCAGGTGAACGCCACCAGGCAATGGGCGCGGGCGAGCTTTTGCAGAACGGCGGGCGGCAGAGACTGGCTGTCGTCGATCGCGCAGTAGCAGACGATCCTCGCCGATGATGAAGCCTCGATGGCATCGACTCTTTCAGCACACACCCATGGCACGTCGACGATGACGACGATGTCGGGCTGCACTTGCCTGAGCAATGCCACCAGCGTTTCGGAGTTGTGCAGTGTCCCTGAATCGCCATGGACAGTCCACCCGCACTGCTCCATCGGTTCGGTAAGCGTACGGTTGATGGCAAGCTGATGAAGGCCATAGCGCGGCGGGATATGCACCAGGCTTTCCAGCAGACTATTGATCACACGAGCAAATCCGTTCGGGATCCCCGCATATCCGATGAAAAGCACAGTCGGCAAAGCGCCGGCGAAATTTGCCATCGTCAGTAAAGCGCCAGCGATGCCGCATTGAACGGATATTGGTGGCTATTCTTCAGATATCCATCGATGACCTGAGTGAGGATATCGCCCATGGTAGCCAATTGCACAGGCTGGTTCATGATGGCATTCATCTGCTCCGCGATATTGCTGAGCCCCTGAGCACTGTTGAACGCTTCCATGGCGGCATCGTTGTAGGTCTTGCTGTTGACACCCTTGGGAATGCTGGTGATGTCGATGGTGATCGTGATCGCCGGGTTCCCATTTTTCGTCGGCATGACAAGCTTTACCCCTTGAACGCCGATCGTCAGAACTCCGGGAGCAAGGTCCGTGATCTTAAATGTAATCGTTGCAGTGGCAGATCCGTTGATCGTCGCTGTGAATTTGCCACTGCCCACCGCCGCTTCGGGAGCTGTAGTGCAAGCCTTCTGATCGAGACTGCAGCAGCAGTACTCCGTAAAGGTGAATTTTCCGGAGATCACTGCATTCGGCGGGTAATTCGGAAGCGTTGAGAAATTGGCCACAGCCACGATCGTGTAAGGATCGCTTTCCTGCGAGGTCATGGAAGCCATTACGGCGTTCGAGAAGCCGGAGATGAGCAGGTCCCCCGGATTATTGCCGCCGGCCACAAGCACCGGCGGCTTTCCGGGAGCCGCAATGTAGAAGGCATTCGGGTCTTTGCAAACATCCCCATCCTGATAGAGCTCCGCACAAATGCTGGCCGCGGTCTGAATGACGGTTTTGTCGGTCAGGGTGACAGACCAGGTAATTCCATCGGTCTTGCCATATGGGTCGTAGCCGTTGGCTTGTACCCAGGTAGGCAGATAGAAGGAGGTTCCCGGGGTATTTATGATCGGCAACACGCTGTTAAGCATGTTCTGAATGACTTGCTGTATAGAACCGGACATGATCACCAATGTAGCTGACCCATCGAGGGCCCGCGAAACTAACCATCGTCATACCAGGGCCAGCGAGGCGGTATTGAACGGATATTGATGGCTATTCTTCAGATATCCATCGATGACCTGAGTCAGGATATTGCCCATCGCGGTTAGTTGTGCAGGCTGGTTCATAATGGCGTTCATTTGTGACACGATGTTGCTGAGCCCTTGAGAGCTGTTGAACGCCTCCATCGCCGCGTCATTGTACGTCTGGCTGTTGACATTCTTGGGAATGCTGGTGATGTCGATGGTAATGGTTATCGCCGGGTTCCCACCTTTCATCGGCGGGACAATGTTCACTCCTTGAACGCCTATTGTTAGGACGCCTGGAGCAAGATCGGTGATCTTAAATGTGATGGTCGCGGTGGCGGATCCGTTCACCGTCGCCGTGAAGGTGCCGCTGCCCGTTTGCGCGTCAGGCGTCGTGGTACAAACTTTCTGGTCATCACTGCAGCAGCAGTACTCAGTGAAAGTGAATTTTCCGGAGATGACGGCGTTCGGTGCGTAGTTTGGAAGCGTGGAAAACTGGGCAGTCGCAATGATCGTGTAGGGATCGCTCGTCTGCGAGATCATGGAAGCCATATACGCGTTGGAGAAGCCGGAGATCAACAAATCTCCGGGGTTGCCGCCGAGCACAAGTTTCGGTTGTGTGCCGGGAGCCGCGATGTAGAAAGCATTAGGGTCCGAGCAAGGTTCCCCACCTTGATAGATTTGAGCGCAAATGCTGGCCGCGGTCTGGATGACGGTCGGGTCGCTCATGCTGACCGCCCAGGTCATTGCCTCGGTCTTGCCGTATGGATCGTAGCCGTTGGTCTGAATCCAGGTAGGCAGATAGTACTGTCCGCCGGGTGTATTAACTGTGGGCAGCACGCTGTTAAGCATGTCCTGAATCACTTGCTGTATCGAACCGGACATCATCTCCCCCTACGAAAATCCGTTCAATGAAGTCTGTGAGCCGGGTTCCCGTTCTTCGGGACCCGGCCGTGGCAACTACGTTGTTTCGAGCAAGACCAAAAGCTCGTCGTAGCTCTTGTTGCGATGCGGCTCAAGCCCGGAGATGACCTCACGTGCTGATTGTTGGTATTCGGGACCTCCCTGCGGCGCCGTAGTGTTGATCAGATCGATCACCAGCGGGAGATAAACACCGGAGGCAAACTCGGCGCTCTCGAAGTGGCGTTGTAC
>Ga0335075_10007070_pt1 | contig 17307 bp, 15 predicted proteins | sample Lox_Sample_24_FD_206723 | JGI IMG/M metagenome (GOLD analysis project Ga0335075, IMG submission 206723) | Soil microbial communities from Loxahatchee National Wildlife Refuge, Florida, United States - Lox_Sample_2.4 | ecosystem: Environmental > Terrestrial > Soil > Wetlands | place: USA...
CATTGCCCTGCTGCAGCGGATTGCGGAGCGGAGCAACCTGGTTCTGCACATTACAATTACGACGCCGGATGTCGAGCTTGCGCGCGTTCTGGAGCCGAGGGCACCGCGGCCGGACCTGCGCTTTCGCACCGTGCGAAGGCTTCGGGATGCGGGGCTGCGTGTTGGGGTGTTGTGCTCGCCGCTGATGCCGGGGATTACGGACAACGCGCAGGCGTTAGACGCGATGTGCCGGCTGGCGAGCGAGGCGGGAGCGTGCTTTCTTTCGGCGCAACCGCTTTTCCTGAAGCCGTGTTCGAAGGGGACATTCATGCGTTTTATTCATGAGCATTTTCCCGAGCTGGAGTCGAGTTACGTCAAGCGATACGAGACGGAAGCGTTTGTGTCGAAGGCATACCAGAAGCGGGTGGGAGATCTGGTGGCGGCGGTAACGCGGCGTTACGGGCTGGCCCGGCGCTTTGAGGAAGACATGGGACGACGAATTGCCTGGGAGAAAGTGGCGGGCCCATTGCAGGGGGAGCTATGGCCGGCGCGGCCAAAGCGGCGCGGACCTGACTCAATGCTTACGGAGGATGACCTGGGCCGGGCGAAGTTGCGGGCAAGCTAGGCCGTTCTGTAGTTTCGGTTGAGTTTCCGGCGGTGTGCAGTGCGGCCTTCTTAAGGAAATAGCCACTGAGGGGCGTCGCGTTCCCTCTACGCCAAGAGGAGAACCCCTTTAAGGCAATTTCGGTCTAGAGTAATTCCGAAAATGCTTTAGCGGGTGATGAGGACCTCGTAGAGGTTGTCCTTGGCGAGGAAGAAGCGATAGTTACTGAAACTGGAGAAGAGCTTCTCGATGGTCCGGTTGGTGTAGACGCGCTGGACGGCGTGGGGCTGAGACTCCTGCATCTCCACGGTTGCAGAGCTGGTGACATGATAGCGGCAGAATGAAGTGTCAGCTCCGGTGACCTTGGAGTGGAAGATGGCAAGGATGCGTCCTCCGGAGCGGACGTTGCGCTGGAGGTGGTCGATGAGCGGATCAACGAGCGCCGCAGGAACATAGTCGAGAGTGGTCCAGAGGAGTACGACGTCGAACTCGCGGCCACCGAAGTTGAGGTTCTGCTCGAAGAAGCCGGGGACGTCGAAGCGCTGAGGGCCACCTTCTTCGTCGGGCGGGAGCGTCCATGGGCCAGTGAGGGATTCGTGGACGAGGTCGGCCATGTAGACGCTATGGCCGAGTTCGGTGAGGAAATTGATGCTTTGGGGCGAAGTAGGGCCAATGTCGAGGACGCGAAGGTTGGGCTCAGACTGAAGGTACTTGAGCATGGCTTCCCAGCCGCTGGAGTGGCGTGGAATACGAGGGCCAGTGAGCACGGTGCGGCCCGAGCGGCTGGGCTCGTCCAGGTCTCGACGGAAGAGGTTGCGAATCACGCTTGTTTTCAGATTCCTCGCAGAAGGGGGTCCGCTAGATTTTTACACTTCATACATAATAAATGACTTAATTGGTTGCGTTGAGGAGCGCTTCAGAGGGCTTAGAGGCAGAAGTTGAGGCAGTCGAAGCGCTGTGCCCGGCGGAGGGCCGTTCCGATGCGGCGAGATCAACCTTGCCGGAGAAGATGGCGTTTTCCTCGATGGAGAGGCGCGCGGCGCGGATGTCTCCCTTGAGGTTGGAACCTGCGCGGAGATCGACTCGTCCGCTCGCGAGAACATCGCCGGTGAGGGCACCGAGGACGACGACATCGCGCGCGGAGACGTTCGCCTGAACGTGGGCGTTGGGGCCGATGGTGAGGCGGCTCTCGCTGAGGGTAATGGTGCCCTCGATGGTTCCGTCGACCAAAAGGTCTTCGCTGCCTTTGACCTCGCCGTATATCTGAACCGACTTGCCGATGGCCGCAGCAGTTGCTTCTGTTGGGGGCATGGTGTGCTCCTTTGGAGTGATGATGGCGCTTTGATCGCACTATACGCGGAGGTGCTGTGGGCTGCAACTGTGGATTGCCAATGACGCGATGAGTGGGGAGCGGCCGGTTAAAGTCCGGCTGCTGAAGAGGCGGTCAATTGGGGGCCGCGCAGGGGATGCGCTCGCTTCGCCTGAGCCCTTCGACTTCCCTCAGGGCAGGTTCTTCGGGGCGGTTTGTTACGGCATTGCAGAAGCTGTGTCCAGCCAGTCGTTGGGGTAGAAGTGCAGGTTGACCGGGTCGTAGATCATGGCGAGAGCGCGACGCGTCGGAGTGCGTTCATGACAGCTGGTTCGAGAGTAGTGGACTTTGGTCGGGGATGTGACAGATTGTGCCCACCCAAACCGGACAAAAAGCGGGCTTGAATGGGGCCTTTCTCCGCACAAGTGAAAAATGATTGTGTGGGGCACCCGTCCGCGATCAGCGCTGGCCGGAGTGTTCGGGGTTGGAGCCGGGCTCGGGGAAGTCGGTGTCGCTGTCGTCGATGAAGTCGCGGAGGTGGCCGGCGGCGTTGCGATGCGGGAGCTGTGAGGAGAGGTTTCCGTGCAGGTCGGGGCGCGTGGGGTGGTCAGGAGAGAAGGATTGGGGCGTGCCGATCTCGGCGGCTCCCTTATTGGCGTCGCTGTCGAAGCGGGTGGCAGGTCGGGTCATGGCGTCTGGTCCTCGTGGGTGCGGATTTTGTGGCCCGGATGCGGCGGCTTAAGAGTGGCCTCTCCGGCAGAGGCGTTGCGGCGGATACCGTTCTGGGTGGATTCCTTATTTGGGCCCTCCGGCGGTGAGTGAGTCCTCCATGAGGGAGGCTCTTTGTTCAGCAGGATTCGCGCTGAATGCCGCTGTAACTATCACACAGGCCGGAGAGCCGTCTTCCTCTGCGGTTCGATGCGCGAGTGGGGCAGCGGGTTGGTGGGCAGGCGAGCAGCGGATCAGGAGAGGGGGAAGCGGTCGCGGATTTCGTACAGGGAGCCGGAGGGCGTAGCGATGCTTTCATATAGGACGAATTCGGCGGCGGTGAAGGCGGCGGACAGGCTGTAGGGACGGGCGGCGAGCTGGGACTGGAGGGCGCGAAGAGTTCGGGCCCCGGCGCGGCCCTTGCTGCGGGCAAGGGTGATGTGAGGGCGGTAGGGCCGTGTGTCGGGCGGGAATCCGCACGGGAATGTGGCGGCGGTCACTCTGCGCTGAAGAGAAAGCAGCTCGGGGGTGAGGGCGACCTGGGCGAAGAAGACTCCGGCGCGGTCGAAGAAGCCGAGAGCATCGAGGGCGATGGGAACAGGCGGGTGATGCAGGTCGCAGATTGCGGGGAGAATGCAGTTGTGGCCCTCGGGCGGGACGCTGCCGAGGAACTGCAAGGTGATGTGCCACGACTCGGGCGGGTACCAGCGAAGGTTGTCAGAAGGGGACTGGTAGCGGAGCGAGATGCGGGAGAGCTGGCCGGAGGTGTCAGGCGGGAGCGGGATGCCGAGGAAGAGGCGCATGCTTATAACTGGCTCCCGCATCTGGTGTTGAAGATGCGGGAGCGGCCAATGCAGCCTAGTTATAGGCGGAGGGTTTGCTGGGGGTGATGCGGACGCCCATGGCGTTCAGGTGGCTGCGGGCCTGCTGGGCTTCGGGTGTCTGCGGGTAGCGGACGATGAGGCTGCGGAAGTCGCGGATGGCGTTCTCGCGCTGGTGGGCGCGGAGTTCAGCCTCGGCCTTGCGGAGCTGCGCGGAGGGGGCCTGCGAGCTGCCCGGATACTGGTCGAGCACCTGCTGGTAGTTGTTGATGGCGTCGGAGAAGTCTCCCTTGTGGAAGGCGATTTCGCCGAGGTAGAAATATGCGCTGGGGGCGAGGTTGCTCTGCGGGTAGGCCTGCAGGAGCTGCTGGAATTCGCCGGCGGAGACGTTGTAGTGGGCACCGTTATAGTCGGCGACGGCGCTCTGGTAGAGCTGGCCGGCGGGCGGGGCCGCAGGCTGGCCGTTGGCAGGCATGCCGTTGGTGGCCGGCTGCGCGGGGCAGGGCTGGCCATTGGGGCCCAGCTGTCCCGGCGGGCAGGCGGGCAACTGGCCAGCGGGCTGCGCCTGAACGTTCTGGAGCTGGGACTGGAGGCTCTGGAGGGTCTTGTTGATCTGGTCCAGGCGCGTCTTGACCTCGTCGACGGAGTCGTTGAGGTTCTGAATTTGTCCGGAGACCTGGCTGTTGGCGTTCTGACTGTCACTGTTCAGCTGCTGCTGGAGTCCGCTCACGACCTGGGTGAGCTTGTTGACGTCGTCCGAGGTCACCTGCACGGTGTGCTGGAGGACGGCCATGCTGGCGGCCTGGCTGTCCTGCAGGTGCTGGAGCTGATCCTGGACCTGCTGCATCTGGGTTTGAAGCTGGATGATCTCATCCTTGGTTGATGCGGCGTGGGCGCGGGGCGCGGGAAGCAAGAAAGCGAGCGCGACGGCAGCGGAAAGGGCAAGAGATGTTTTTTTCATAAGGCTAGTCTCAAAGTAAACCGCGGCGAGAGAGTTGGCGGCGGTTGACCTTATTCTTAGATGGTATCGCTGTTGAAGTTATGGGAACAAAAACCCACGCCCCAAAAATGAGGCGTGGGTTTGCGGATTTGGTACAGCGCAGTTACTGATCGAGGGTGAACTGGGAGCGGCGGTTCAACTGCCAGCAGCTTTCAGTGTGCTCGGTGCAGAACTGCTTCTCCTTGCCGTAGCTGACGGTGCGGAGACGGTCGGGGCTGATACCGGCGTTGACCAACGCCTGCTTGGCAGCGTTGGCGCGGTTTTCGCCGAGGGCCAGGTTGTATTCAACGGATCCGCGTTCGTCACAGTATCCGCCGATGACGACCTTGAGGTTGGGATGCTGGTTGAGATAGCTGGCATCCTGCGAGATGACACTTTGGGCGTCAGGGCGAATGCTATAGCTGTCGTAGTCGAAGAAGACGGGTTTCACGTTCTCTTCAAATTCCTGCTCGGTGATGTTGCTCTCCTGTACGGGAGCCGCCTGAGGAGCGTTGACCGTGACGTGAGCCGTGGCGTTGGCGGTGCCGCCGTCGCCGGTGACTGTCAGGTTGAAGTCAGTGGACTCGGTGGGCGACACGGTACGAGTGCCAGCGGTGGGCACAGGACCTATACCCTCGATGGTGGCGCTGGTCGCATCAGTCGAGTGCCAGGTGAGGACTACACTCTGGCCCGCGGTGATGGTGTCAGGAGTGGCGGTGATGCTCGCGGTCGGCTCGGGTGCGGTAGCAGCGGGTGGCGCCGGCGGTGGCGGTGCGGCTGCTTTCTTGTGGCAACCGGCGATTGCGAGTGTTGCCGCAAGGCCGGCGATGATGGCAAGAGAGCGGCGGTTTGTGTAACTTCGTCTGGCAAAGCTAACAGGATTGCGAAATTCGGTAAGCACGGCTTTCTCCTCCTTCAGGGAGATATTGTTTTGTTGTTGGCCGGGAAGAGGCCAATTGTTAATTCAACCAAGACAGAGCGGACGAGAACGATTTCCCGCCGCCTTTGATACGCCTGTATACAACTATTTCCAGCTCCAGTTCGGCATGGTGTTTTCACCCACATGCGTGAGCTGTTGCTGGTTGGTTCCATCAGCAAGCATGGTCCAGATCTGATCGCCGCGCTGGTAGACGATGTGTCGATTGTCGGGCGACCAGGAGGGGAAGTCATTGGTCCCTTCTCCGTGGGTGAGCTCGACCCAGTTCAAGTTGGCGATATTCATCATGTATATATCCTGGCCGCCGAGGACGCCGGGGCCGTAGTGGCGGTTCCAGGCGAAGGCGAGGAATTCTCCGTTGGGCGACCAGGAGGGTGAGACGGCATATCCGCCATCGGTCATTCGCTGAATGCCGGAGCCGTCGGAGTTCATGATGTAGATCTGTGGCAAGCCGGTGCGGCCGCTGACCCAGGCGATCTGGGAGTTCGTCTTGGGGTTCCAGACGGGGGAGACGTCGGGGCCGCGGAAGGTGGTGATGCGGCGCAGGTCTCCGCCATCGGCGTTGACGGTGTAGATTTCGTTGTCACCGGATGCGCCGCTGGCCGAGAAAGCGAGCTTGGTTCCGTCACTGGACCAGGCGGGCGAGAAGGAGTTGCCTACAGGGGCCCGGAAGTGCACGAGGCGGTGCAGGGTGAGCGAGTACATGCGGATGGCCCAGCCGTCAGGGCCGAGGGCTGAGAAGGCAATGCGGGAATTGTCTGGTGATACGCGCGGCGAGAGGGCATCATCGCCGAGGTGAGTGATCTGATGGGCATCCTGCCCGTCGTAATCCATTACCCAGATTTCCTTGTGGCCGCTGCGATTGGAGACGAAGTAGATGTGGGTTTCGCAGATGCCATTGATGCCGCCACCGAGGCGGGAGATGATTTCGTCGGCGAAGCGGTGCGCGATCTGGCGGGTGGCTTCATCATTGGATACGTCAGTGAATTGCTTGCCGAGGATCTGCGGGGTGCCAGGGTTCTTAGCGTCGAAGAGGAAGCCCTGCACCGTGACATGGCCACCGCTGACTCCGATGTTGCCGAAGACGACCATGTCGGCGTTGGCGGGGTCGGCCGACCAGAGGTTGAGGTGAATCTCAGCCGGCGAGCCGGGCATTTCCGGCGGGACCATACTGGGCGAGACCATGTTGAAGATGCCGGCGTTACTGAGGTCGTTGTAGAGGGTCTGATCGAAGATGGACTTAAGGGGCAGGGTCTGGACGTCATTCGTCATCGGCTTGAAGCTGGCGACGGCGAGACGGATGTGCTGGACGCCGAGGTTTGTGCCGGTGTGAACCCAGTCCTGCGCGCGGAGCGCGGGGGTGATGCAAAAGAGGAGAAAGCAAACAGGGAGGAGGTAGCGCAGCGGTTGCTTCTTGCCTTTCATCATGCCTCTGCTTCTGAATTGACTTTGCTAAAAGGGGCCAAGAAATACAGAAACCGCGGAGCCTGTTTTGAAAATACCGCAGTCTGCAAAGGATTGGACGCAAAAAGTCTCATTTGGGAAGCCACCTAGTGATGGTTCAGGTCGTAAGTAAAAGTGTACTCCACGGAAACGCTTGATTTGTTGTACCCGGCGGGCAGGGGACCGAAGTTCTCAACACGCTCGACGGCGCGCACGCCAGAGCTGTCGAGTGAGGGGTAACCGCTACTTTGCGCAATGCGGATATCACTAGCGGTGCCGTCCCGAGAGATCTGAAAAGTAACGCTGACCTGGGCGCCCGTAGGAGTGCCGGGGCTGACCTCCTGGATGTACCAGTTCTGCTCAACGCGACTCTGAATGATGCTGACGTACCAAGGGTAGTTGAATCCATTGCTGCCTCCAGTGACGGTGACGGGAGCCTGTGGGCCCTGCTTGGTGGGCGCGAGGGTGCGCGGCATGCGATTGGCGGCCTCTTCTCCGTATTGCGCATATTGCGGACGGGCAGGAGCGGGCGCGTTGTATCGGGTGCTGCGGTGAGGCTGCTGTTTGGGCTTGGTCACATGCTTGTGGAGATGGATTTCGTGCAGCGCGATGGCGTTCGGCGGAGGCACGGTGTCGATCTTAGGCAGAGGCGGCGCGGGCGCGGTCGAAGGTATTTCGGTGGCGACGACGTTCTGCGAAGGAGGCTGCTGCTGTGGCAGCGGGATCGCGGGGGCGGAAGTGACCATGGTGACGCTGATGGCTCCAGGCGTGCGCTGATTGCCCCACTCGGCGCCGTGTATGTGGTTGATGAGGAAAATCGAGGCATAGACGAATGCGACGACGCCGAGATGGAGAAGCACGGAGCCGCCGAGCTTCGGTCTACCGATTGGCTCGGGGTCAAAGTGCATTTCCGGAAGCGAGTGCGCGTCCATAGGTGCTCTTTACGAGTGCTCCTTACTTCTGGACGGTGGCCGGGCCGTTCCGGAGAGGCTGGGTGACGACACTGATATGTGTGATGCCGGCCTGCTTTACCGCGTCCATAACGGTGGCAAAGGCACCAAAGGGCACGCGCTCGTCGGCTTCAACATAGATGATCTGCTGCGAAGGATTTGTGCCCGCCTTGGCGAGCAGGCGTGGGAGGTCAGCAATGTTGACGGGCTTGTCCTCGAGGAAGACTTCCTGGTCCTTATTGATGGTGAGAACGAGGTGCTGCTGGGTGATGGGCTTGACCGTCTTGGTATGGGGGACGTTGACCTGAATGCCGGACTGGAGCACGGGAGCGGTGAGCATGAAGATGACAAGGAGCACAAGGACGACGTCGACCAGTGGAGTGATGTTGATCTCCGACATCGAGGTGCGGGTTGAACCGTTGCTAGCCGTGAAAGCCACGGGCGGCCTCCCGTTCGATGGGGTCCTGATTGGGCTTGAGGCTGACCTCTTCCATGCTGTTGAGCAGCTCGCGGGCGAAGTCATCCATTCGGGCGCCGAAGTCGCGGCAGCGCGCGGCGAAGTGGTTGTAGGCGACGACGGCGGGAACGGCGACGAGTAGTCCGGCGGCGGTGGTGATAAGTGCCTCTGACACACCAGGAGCGACAGCGCGCAGGGTGGCTGCGCCAGCGGTGCCGAGTCCGTGGAAGGCGTCCACGATGCCCCAGACCGTTCCGAACAGGCCGATGAATGTTGCCGTAGAGCCGATGGTGGCGAGCGCGGTCAGGCGTTGTTCGAGAGCGGTGAGGGACTCGCTAGAGGCGGTTTGCGCGGCGCGCTCGAGCGCGGTGACATTGGTGGGCGGGCCGTAGCCTCCGGTCTGGCGGCGGTAGGTCTCATAGACCTCGTCGAAGACGTTGACCAGGGGGCTGGGCTTGAAGTTTTCGGTGACGTTGGCGATGTCCTGCAGGCGGTTGGCCTTGCGGAAGGCGCGCAGGAACTTGCGGCTTTGCGCGGCGGCGCGGCGAAAGGTTCCCCACTTGCCGAGAATGACAGCCCACGACCAGAAGCTGCAGACGGCGAGAATGCCGAGCACGATGAGGGCGACGGGGCCGCTGTTGCGAAGCATTTCAACAATTGCGCTGCCGCTGTCGGGTGTGGGCATCGGGGCGCTGTTGTCCGCCTGAAGCAATAGAAGTACGAATAGGAGGTATGTCATTGTTTCACTATTTTTACGGTATCAGAGGTGAACGCGATTAAGGGTTAGGAATTGGATTCGGACTGCGGTGCATAGGGTTGCAGACTGGATTTCGGGCGCACCATTCGCTTCGCTATGATCGGAGACAGCATCGAGTCCAAATACTGCGTTGCCAGAGGCTTCAGAGAAGCGCGGGTTACGGGCCGACAACGGGATATATGAAAAGGGTTGCATCCACCAGAAAGACGAAGAAGAAACGAAAAGGGCACTCGCTGCTGTTCTGGTGTGTGCTGGTTTTGTTTCTGATTGTTACAGCCGTGTGTCTGATTCACGCCTGCATTTTCGTTCTGGAGGCGCATCTGGGGCATCACGATACACGCTGGTTCTGGGCAAGCGCGCAACTGCTAGTGCGTGGCCGCAATCCGTACGACCAGGTTGCTGTGGGAAGACTGCAGGCCGCGCTGGGCATTCCTGTGGACACGAACAATGTTCTGCGCAATCCTCCGACGGCGCTGTTCCTGGTGATCCCATTAGGTTTTCTGCAAGGTTGGGAAGCGGTGCCGGTGTGGTCGTTTCTGCTTGCGGTCTGCCTGGTAATAGCGGTGCTGGTGCTGCGACCGATGCTGCCGGAGCCGCGTCCGAAGTGGTATTTATGGCTGGCATTCTGCTTTGCTCCGGCGATCTGCTGCGTTGAGGTGGGGCAGACGGGCGTGATTGTGCTGCTGGGCCTTGCGCTCTTTTTGCGGTTTCACGAGAGCCGACCATTGCTTGCGGGTGCGGCACTCTCACTCTGCGCACTCAAGCCGCATCTGCTTTTGCCATTTGAGGTGGCACTGATTGCGTGGATCATCACGCGGAAGAAGTGGAGCGTCGTTCCGGGCCTGCTGGCGGCCATGGCGGTCGAGAGCCTGATTGCGATGGCTTTTGACCACCACGTGTGGAGCCATTATTTCGCGGCGATGCGGACTCAAGATCTGACCGACTTATATATTCCTACGCTTGGCGCCGCGCTGCGTTCGGGGATTGACGGCGCGGCGGTGTGGCTGGAGTTTGTTCCGGCAGCAGCGGGATGCGTATGGGCGCTATGGTACTTTGTGCGGAACCGCGAAGGGTGGGACTGGACAACGCACGGCTCGCTGGTGACGCTGGTTTCGATGGTGGTTGCGCCCTACTCGTGGTTTACCGACCAGGCCATTGCGCTGCCGGCGATTCTGTTCGCGCTGCTCAGTGGAGGCAAGCTGGGGCGAGGGAGCCTGACACTGCTGCTGTTCCTGATGACGCTGGCGACGCTGGAGCGGCTAGCGGTGCAGACGTTGTTCTTTGATCCATTCTGGTGGCAGGGCGTGGCATGGCTGTTATGGTACTTGTACGCGACAAGCCCTAGAGTGAAAGAAGCTGCCGTGGCGGCAGCCTAAGGGGATGAGCATGCTATCGCCTACGAGCTTTGTGATTGCGTTCGTGCTGGCTGCGGGGCTGCTGGTTGCGGGCGTGTATCTGGTGCGGAGGCCGGAGCGGGCGCTGGCAATTTTCTCGTCGGGACAGGTGGAGCAGCGGTTTGGCGTGAGGTTCTTTCGCGGGGTGGGGTGGTTCTACATTTTCGGTGGCGCGCTCGGCGTGGTGTTGGTGTTAGCGGCGGCGGTGGTGAACTTCGGGCATCTGCACGGGCGGTAAACGGCAGAACGCAGGCAGGGAACCGGGAGGTCACTCCCTTTCTGTGATGACTCCTGCTATGCTGCGCGGAGAATCTCTGTAACAGGACGCTTATGCTACTGGAACTGCGCGCGGAAAATTATGCGGTGATCGATCACGCGATTGCGGAGTTCGGGCCGGGGCTAAACCTGCTGACGGGCGAGACGGGCGCGGGCAAGTCGATCCTGGTGGACGCGCTGGCGCTGCTAATGGGCGCGAAGGCTTCGTCGGACGTGGTGCGACACGGAGCGGACAAAGCGGTGGTGTCGTGCGTGTTTGAGAGCACCCCGGGGTCGGAGGCGACGCTGGAGACGAACGGCATCGACGTCGAGGGACACGAGATTATTTTGCGGCGCGAGATTGCCGAGGGTGGCAAGGGGCGCGTGTATGTGAACAATCAGCCAGCGACAGTGAGCGTGCTGCGGCTGCTGGCGCCTGAATTAGCTTTGGTGCATGCGCAGAGCGAGACGCTGGGGTCGTTTGATGGGGCGCAGCAGCGGCACCTGCTGGACCGCTTTGCGAGCCTGAGCGCGGAGGCCGTGGCGGATGCGTATGCGCGATGGAAGGGATTGAAAGGCAGACTGGAAGAGCTGGAGCGCGATGAGCAGGACAGGCTGCGGATGGTTGATCTGTGGCAGTTCCAGAATAGGGAAATCTCGGGTGCGGGATTAGCAGCGGGCGAAGACGATGCGTTGGAGACCGAGCGCAAAGTTCTGATGAACGCCGAGAAACTGTATACAGCGGCGATGAGCGCGTATGAGCTGCTGTATGACGGGAGCGGGTCGGCGGAGTCCACGTTGCGCGCGGCGCTGAAGCAGATTGAGGAGCTGGCGCGGTTTGACGCGAAGTTCAGCGAGCAGGCGCAGGCGTTGGGGGGGACACTGGCGGTGGTGGAAGACGCGGGCGCGGCGGTGAGAGATTTTGCCGAGGGGACGCAGGCTTCTCCGGATCGGCTGGCAGAGATTGAGGACCGGCTGGCGACGCTGGATCGGCTGAAGCGGAAGTACGGCGCGACGGTGGCGGATGTAATTGCGTACGGCGAAGACGTGGTGCAGAAGCTTGCGGAAGTCGAGAACCGCGATGAGACGCTGAAGACCTTGCGGGCACAACTGGCGCAGGCGGCGGGGATTTACCGGCAGACGGCGCAGACGCTGCATGTGGAGCGCGCGGCGGCGGCGAAGAAGCTGGAGAAGCTGGCCGAGGCGCAGGTGAATGATCTGGCGATGAAGGCGAAGCTGGGCATTACGGTGACGGCCAACGAGGACAGCGAAGTATGGACGGCGCACGGATGGGACACGGTGGAGTTCAGGATTGCGACGAACGCGGGTGAGCCGATGAAGCCGTTGGATGAGATTGCGTCGGGCGGCGAGATGTCTCGCGTAATGTTGGCGCTGAAGGTGACAGTGGAAGAGGGCGCGGCGCGCGGGCCGAGGCGTAAGACGGCGGTGCCGCGGACGCTGGTGTTCGACGAGATTGACATTGGCATTGGCGGCCGCGCGGCGGAGGCGGTAGGACGGAAGCTGAAGGAGCTATCGAAGGCGCAGCAGGTGCTGTGTGTGACGCACCTTCCGCAGATAGCGGCGTTCGCCGATCAGCACTTTGTGATTGAGAAGCAGGAGAAGCAGGGGCGGACAAAGACGAGCGTCCGGCTTATGAAAGAGGCGGAGCGCGTGGAAGAGATTGCGCGCATGCTGAGCGGGGAGAAGCTGACGGATGCATCGAGGAAGAATGCGGAGCAGATGCTGCGGGTAGCCAAGAGCCAGTAGCCAATAACAAAGAAGCGAAGGGCCCGAGGCATTTCGATGCGCCGGACCTGAGGACAGGGAGAATCGTCCAAAAAATCACCCCAAAAATCACATAGTGCGGCGGGATCAGCATTTGCTACACTGCGGGCCTATGCGCGCGCGTTTAATTTCTTTCGTCTCCCTTGCGGCGGCGGCTCTGTTCGCGACTTCGTCGTTTGCTCAGCAGCCACAGCATCTTTTCTTCCGCGTAACAGCGGGGCCAGAGATTCATGCTCGGGTGTCGGGGCGGGTCCTGATTTTTCTGAACGCCGGGGCGGGTGCGAAGGAAGTCACAATCAATGAGTTTCGTCCGACGGCGACGTTTGTGGCGGCGAAGGAGATCCATGATCTAAGGCCGGGCGCGTCCGTAGATGTAGACACAGATGATATTGCGTATCCGGAGCCGTTCTCAAGCCTGAAGCCGGGCGACTACCAGGCGCAGGCGGTACTGGATGTGGGGCACACGTACAACTATTCAGGCCGCACTCCGGGCGACTGGGTGAGCGATGTGGTGACGCTTGGTAGATGGACTCCGGGAGAGGGGAAGGAACCGGAGCTGACGCTGTCGAGCACGGTGGAGGAGCGGCCGCTGCCGCCTGCGGTTACGAAGTTCGCCACTCCGGCGGCGGAGGCGGCGGCGCACCGGGAAGAGATGCTGAGTCCAGTCCTGACGGCGTTCTGGGGGCGGCCGATGTATGTGCGGGCGTGGGTTATGACGCCACCGGGATACGACGCGAAGGCGAAGAAGCGGTATCCGACGGTGTTCTGGACGTTCGGGTTCGGCGGGAACATGCGGTACGCGAAGCTTATGGGCGAGATGATTTACGGGCGGATGGCGGAGGGAAAGATGCCTCCGATGATCTGGGTGATGCTGGATGAGTCGCTGCCGACCGGGACGCACGAGTTTGCAAACTCAGTGAACGACGGGCCGTGGGGGACGGCGCTGACGAGGGAGTTTATTCCGTATCTGGAGGCGCGGTACGAGATGGACGCGAGGCCAAGCGGGCGTTTTCTGCAGGGGCACTCGTCAGGTGGATGGGCGAGCCTGCAACTGGAGGTGAACTATCCGCGGGTCTTCGGCGGAACGTGGTCGACGTCGCCGGACCCGAGCGACTTCCACGACTTTACCGGGGTGGATTTGTATGCTCCGCACGCCAATGTGTACTTCAAGCCGGATGGAACGCCGTATCCGCTGGTGCGGAACCATGCGCAGGTGATTGAGACGTTCGAGCAGTTCGCCAAGCTGGAGCGGGTGCTGGGGCCGTACGGCGGGCAGATGGCGTCGTTCGAGTGGGTGTTTTCGCCGCGAGGCAAGGACGGGCGTCCGGAGCAGATGTTTGACCGCGACACGGGGGACGTGAATCCAGCAGTAGTGGCGTACTGGCGCGACCACTACGACCTGGCGCATATTTGCCAGGCAGACTGGGCGCAGCGCGGCCCGTATCTGAAGGGGAAAATTCATGTGTATGTGGGGACGGCGGACACGTTCTACCTGGACGGCGCGGCGCACAAGCTGGACGCAGTGTTGCAAGGGTTGCACGCGGAAGCGCACTTCACGTTTATTCCAGACCGGACGCACTTTGACCTGTATAAGGTGGGGAACGACCGGATGGGGTTGTTCGACGAGATTGCCGCGCAGATGTGGGCGGTTGCGAATCACGGCCAGAAGCATGTGCCCAGGCAAGAGCAATAGGCAGAAAGAGTGATCGATTTTTCCGACATTCCCTCGGCGACCAAAACCGCGCGAGGCCAGGCCCGGTTGCGGATGGCCTGAAGGCCGTCCCCTTCAAAGCGGCAGAACGCAGCCAAAATCTGCAATGTGTCCGGATATGGACAGGCCTTCACGTTTCCGGACAAACGCCGCCTGAGCGGTTTTGCGGGCCTGGGCATCTTCCAGTTGAGGAATAAGGCGCTTAGCTGAGTCCGGCGGTTGCGTCGGAGTGGTATGGCGAGTGCATCTCTCGCGGACGTAGGCGTGTGTCCGGAGGTTGGGATGGGTATTGTTGCTCAGAACGTACGGTATGCTCTGCGGCAGTTGCGCAAGTCACCGGGTTTTACGCTGACGGTAGTGTTGACGCTGGCGCTGGGCATCGGCGCGAATGCGGCGGTGTTCACGCTGTTCAACCAGGTGCTGTTGCGGATGCTGCCAGTGGAGAAGCCGCAGCAACTGGTGCGGTTTGTGTTTAAGGGCGCATTCAGCGGCTCGTTCAGCAGCTTTGGCGGCGGCATGGAGAACTATTTTTCCTACCCGATGTACAAAGACCTGCGCGACCAGACCAAAGTCTTCAGCGGCATGCTGGCGGCGGTGCGGACCAATGTGGGCCTGACCTGGCAGAACCACGCCGAGGATGAAGATGCTGAAGTAGTAAGTGGGAACTACTTTCAAGTTTTGGGGCTGAAGCCTGCGTTGGGGCGGCTGCTGACTCCGCAGGATGATACGGCGGCGGGCGCGAATCCGGTGATGGTGCTGGGCTACAACTACTGGCGGTCGCGGTTTGCGGCGCGGCCCGACGTGGTCGGACAGACAGTGCAGGTGAACGGGCATCCGTTCACGGTGATCGGTGTGGCTCCGGAGAATTTTGAGTCAGCCATTGGTGGATACGAGCCCGGAGCTTTTGTGCCCGTCAGCATGAGCGATGTGGCCATGCCGTGGATGGCGATACGGCACAACCTGACCAATCATCAATCGGTCTGGCTGACGGTTGTGGCCCGGCTGAAGCCGGGAGTTACGCGCGAGCAGGCGCAGACGGCGATGGCTCCACTGTGGCATGCGTTGCGGGCGCAGGAGCTCACCCTCTATCCGCATGCGTCGGCCCGCTTCAAGCGCAGCTTCCTGGATGAAACGCACCTGTTGGTGCTGGATGACTCGCGGGGATTCTCGCCGGGGCGCGCAGACCTGAAGACTCCACTTGTGATTTTGATGAGTATGGCGGGGCTGCTGGTTCTGATGTGCGCCATCAACGTGGCGACGCTGCTTCTTCTTCGCGCGGCGGCCCGAGCACGGGAGATGTCTATGCGGTACGCGCTGGGCGCGAACCGTGGAAGAGTCACCGGTCAGCTGCTGACCGAGGGACTGCTAATCGGCGTGGCGGGTGCGCTGGGCGGAGTGGCGCTGGCTCCGGCTGTGGCGAGGACGCTTGTACATCTGCTGGTGAATGCAAGTCCGGGGAGCGAGCCTTATTCGGCGAACGTGGACGCAACCATGCTGATGTTTGCGCTGGCAGTAGGAGTCGTGGCCAGCATCCTGTTCAGCCTAGCGCCTGTCATTCACTTTATGCGCCCGAATCTGGTGGAGACGCTGCGGCAGAACGCGGGCACGGCATCGAAGGGCTCGCAGCGCTTCAGAAAGATTGCCGTGGGCGCGCAGATCGCGCTGAGCGTGGTGCTGCTGGGCGGCGCGGGGCTGTTTGTGCGCACGCTCAACAACCTTCGCGGGCAGGAGCTGGGATACAACACACGGCATCTTCTGCAATTCTCGCTGGATACTGGGAGCGCGGGATATACCGGCCAGCAGAAGCCCGCTGTCATTGACCGAGCGCTTGATGCGTTGCGGCGGATTCCGGGTGTAACGGAAGCGGCAGGAACGACAGACCCGGTACTCGATCAAGACATGGAGATCAACGGCTACAAGATCGCAGGGTACAAGCCAAAAGAGGGCGAGCGGATGGACTTCGAGTCTCCGTGGGTCACGGCAGGGTATTTTGCCACGCTGCAGCAGCCGATTCTCGCTGGGCGCGGATTTACCCCGGCGGACGCGAAGGGCGCGGAGAAGGTTGCAGTTGTGAACCTGGCGTTTGCGAAGAAATTCTTCGGCTCCCCGCAAAACGCGCTGGGAGGGATGATTGGCGAGGGCAAGCCCGATTGGCGAATTGTGGGCGTGGTGGGCGATACCCGGCACTTTGATCTGCGAACGGTTCTCGGGCCGGCAGTATACCGGCCGTATTTGCAGATGGACCATCCAACGGACGTGCAGGTGTATGTGCGGACGGCGCAGTCACCCGAGGCGGTGGAACCCGCGGTGCGCACGGCCATGCAGGATCTGGATCCGCTGCTGGTAGTCGATGGGATGAGCACGATGCAGCAGCAGGTGAGCGTAAGCGCCGGAGACGAGCGGGCGCTGGCGATTCTGGCGGCAGGATTCTCCGGGTTGGCGATGCTGCTGGCGGGCGTGGGACTGTATGGCGTGCTGGCCTATGCCACTGAGCAGCGCAAGCGGGAGATTGGCGTGCGACTGGCACTGGGCGCGCAGCGATGGAGCGTAGTGATGGTGGTGGTGCGGGAGATGGTGCTGATAATGGCGCTTGCCATGGTGCTCGCGCTGCCGACAATCGTGGCGCTGGCGAGGCTTTTTCAGAACCAGTTGTATGGGGTGAAGTCGTATGATCCTGGGGCACTGGCAGGCGCGCTGGCGGTTACGGCGGCAATGGTGGCGCTGGCGGCGGCGATTCCAGCGCGACGCGCAGCCGTAGTGCAGCCGATGCAGGCGCTAAGGGAAGAGTGACTGGCCGTCACGGGCACATGCTTCGCGTGGCCGCTCCCGCTGGCCGCGGATTTTGCCGCCCAGGCACACGCGGCTGGCACGATCCAAGCTCTTGGTATCTCCCGTCCTCCCAATGGTCAGGAGCAGAGGTTTACCTGTGTTTATTGCGCCGAGTCAGCATTTTTCCTGCTGATGTCGCAGAGCATATCAGAGTGGATGTTGAGGCCGATGTTGGTCATGTTGTAGAAGTGCTCGCTGGCGACGAGCCAGACGATTTCGCAGATGGCGCGCTCGGAATACGAAGCGCGCAGGCGGGCAAAGGCTTCAGGGCTGACCTGTTTTGTCTTTGTCAGCTCAGTCGCATAGTCGAGGGCGGCGCGTTCGGTATCGCTAAATAGCGGGCTGGTGCGGTACAGCTCGAGAGCGTCGAATTTGGACTGGTTCATGGA
>Ga0335075_10007071_pt1 | contig 17301 bp, 15 predicted proteins | sample Lox_Sample_24_FD_206723 | JGI IMG/M metagenome (GOLD analysis project Ga0335075, IMG submission 206723) | Soil microbial communities from Loxahatchee National Wildlife Refuge, Florida, United States - Lox_Sample_2.4 | ecosystem: Environmental > Terrestrial > Soil > Wetlands | place: USA...
CCCGTGATCTCAGTGTCAGGATGTGTGGTGCCTGCCGGTTGGCGGTGGGCTTGGGCCGTCTGGTGACTCACCCGTGATCTGCCGTCTCGCGGTGGCGGGGCTGGCTTTGCCATGACTTGTCCGGGGCGGCCCCCGTGGTGCCCGGTCCGGGGCGGCGTGGCTTGATAAGGAGCTTGGCCGGCTGCCTCAACTGAGATTTGCCCGCCGTCCCGGCCCGGGTGCCCCGCATGGACGAGCATGAACGGAGGCACTGGTCATGATGGTATTCGGAGTGGACCCGCACAAGGGCTCGCACACGGCGGTGGCGGCTGATGAGCTGGGCCGGAAGAAGGCGGACAAGACGGTGAAGGCGCGGAAGGAGGGATACCGGGAGCTGATTGCCTGGGCCCGGGCTATCGCCCCGCAGGACCGGAAGTGGGCGGTGGAGGACGTGCGGCACGTGGCGTCCGGGCTGGTCCGGGAGCTGCTGGCGGCCGGGGAAGCGGTCGTGTTCATCCCCACCCGGCTGATGGCCGAGACCAGGTCGGGGGGCCGCGAGCGCGGCAAGTCCGACCCGATCGATGCCCTGGCCAACGCGCGGGCCTGCCTGCGGGAGGACGCGTTCTTGCCGCCCGCCCGGCTCAACGGCCAGGTCCTGGAGGTGCGGCGGCTGGCTGATCACCGTGATGACCTGGTGGCCGAACGGACCCGGGTGATGAACCGGCTGCGCTGGCTGGTGCACGACCTGGACCCCGGGCTGGCTCCCGCGCCGCGGGCGCTGACCCGGGCCAAAGGCCGCCTCCTGCTGGAGGCCGGGCTGCGTGCCCTGCCCGCCTCGGCCGGGCGCCGCGTCGCGCTGGACCAGCTGGCCGGCATCACCCGGATGTCAGCGCAGATCGCGGTGCTGGGCAAAGACCTGGAAGCGATGCTCAGGCAGCTGTGCCCGGAACTGCTGGCCATCTGCGGGATCGGCATCGTCTCCGCCGCCCGGATCCTCGGCGAGACCGGCGACATCCGCCGGTTCCGCAGCCCGGCCGCCTACGCCCGGCACAACGGCACCGCCCCCATCCCCGTCTCCAGCGGCACCCCTGACGGCCCCCAGCGGCTCAACCGCGGCGGCAACCGGCAGGTCAACGCCGCCGTCCACCGCGCCGCCCTGACCCAGGCCCGCTGCCACGACGGCGCGAAGGCCCTCCTGGAACGCCGCGCCGGGCAAATCCGCGAAACCCGCAAAGCCGCCCTCCGCGTCCTCAAACGCCACCTGTCCGACGTCATCTACCGCGCCCTCCACGCCGACGCCTGGCGCCTCGACCAACCCGCACAGCAAGCCGCTTGACATAGGAGCGTCATGACGTCACCTCTTCCCGGACCCCGGCGGGGATGAGGAAGGGGATTGGGCCGCAGTTGACCGGCTGCGCTGTGCTGGCTGACGTGGGGGCCGCTTCGATGACATGTTGCTCATGTTCGGCCTCTTCTCTCCCGGTGCGGGCCCGGCGCTGAGTACGGTGGGACGTACCAGCGCAGAAGGGAACCGTTTCGCGTGCCTGGCGTGAATAATGCATTACATCCTGGACAACTGGTCGTTCGACCCGTTCCTGATCCTGGTCGTCATCGTGGTGGCATGGCACGAGATCGGGTTGTGGCGGCTGGCCCGGCGGTCCAGGCCGGCGCGGACACGGGAGCGTCGGCTGCGGTCGCTGTGGTTCTACCTGGGCCTGGCGGTACTGCTGATCGCGGTGGAGTCGCCGCTGGACTACTGGGCGTACGACTACTTCATCGCGCACATGGTCCAGCACCTGCTGCTGATGTTCGCCGCGCCATCGCTTGTGGTGGCGGGCGCGCCGTGGCAGCCGCTGCTTGACGCGCTGCCGGGCCAGTCCGGGCGATCGGTGACGCGCGGAGTCCTCGCGGGCGGGTGGTCGCGACCGCTTCGCCTCCTCGGCGGCTTCTTCCTGCGCCCGTGGGTCGCGGTGTGCACGTTCAACCTGGTGATGGTGGCGTGGCACATCCCTTCGCTGTTCGACCTCGCGGAGGAGAACTCCGCGATACACATCTGGCTGATGCACGGCAGCTTCTTCGCGGCCGGGGTGCTGTTCTGGCTGCAGTTCATCCCGTCGCCGCCGTTCCGCAGCCAACTGGCGCCGCTGGGGCGGGCCGCGGCCCTGCTGGCCACGAACATCGTCATGATCATGATCGCGATGGCGCTGAGCATTTTCGCGACTCATTCGGTGTACTCGGTATACGACCATGTGCCCGGCGTGACGATGCCGCCGTTCGCCGACCAGCAGATCGGGGCGGCGATCCTGTGGGTGTGCGGCGACTTCTGGGCGCTGCCCACGATGATCGTGACGATCAGGAAGCTCATCGGAGACGACGGCGTCGGCGCCGCGCTTGACCAGTTCCTTCGCCGCGGCAGCCGCGACACGATGCGCGGCTGGGCATCTCGCGGCGCTCCGATGTCGCCGGCGCCCGCGGCCGTTCCAGCGCCGCCCGCCTCCGCCGAGCGCGCGGATCCGGCCTAAGACGCGCGGATCCGGCCTAAGCGTCGTATATCGCGCTGCGGCCAGGACGGGCGTTCGCCGGGCCGCTTGTCCGCCGGGCGGCTTCCGTTCGGCGGACTGTCCCCGTCCTGACTGAGCCCGCTCGCGGTGGATTTGTTCTCCCCCGGCTGGCTCCTCGCGTCGTCCTCGGGATCCCTACCCGGGGAATCCGGGGCAGGGTGCCTGCCGACACCATGCGGAAGCGAGCGCGGAATGCTGCGCAGCGCGGTCAGGGCCGGGGCGCGGCCCACCAGGATGACGCCGGCGACGAGGGCGGCGAGCCCGCTCGCCTGGATCGCCAGCATGCCAGGCGATATCTGAATCCGGTCACCGAACACCACGACGCCGAGCAGGATGCCGACCAGCGGCTCACCCGCCGAGATGGCCGGCAGCGAGACCTGGAGCGACCCCGCGTTGAACGCGCTCTGCATCAGCCAGATGCCGGTCGCGCCGGCCCCGACCAGCGCGTACGGAGCCCACGCGGTGAACAGCGCGCTGATACCGCTGGAGGCGAGGATCTCAAGCGTCTGCCGGGTGAGCGCGTCCTGGATGCCGAATACCAGGCCCGCGCCGACGCCGGTCAGCATGGCGCGGGCCCGGCCGGGTGGTCTTCGCCTGCCCGCCTGGACCGCGATAAACGCGACGACCGCGATCGCCCCGGCCGCGGGCCAGTGCGAGAACGAGCCGATCGACAGGCCGATCGGCTTCGCCGACCTCGTCGCCGACAGCAGCCCCACCCCGGCGATCAGGACCGTGGCGCCGACCACCTCCCAGAACCGGATCGAGGCGCCGGACAGCGGGACCGCGAGGACCAGCGCGAAGATCAGGTTCGTGGTCAGCAGCGGCTCGACGAAGGACAGCTCGAGGTGGCCGATCGACCACGCGGAAAGTATCTGGCCACCGATCATGCACAAGATCCCGGCGAGCCAGCGCGGCGTCCGCAGCAGGTCCACTATCAGCCGCAGGCTGAGGAAGCGGGAGTCCGGCTCCCGCGCGGCCACGTTCTGCTGGAAGACGAACCCCGTCCCGATGAGCAGGGCCGCGAGCAGGGTGATCCCGTAGTCGAGGCTGATGTCGATGTCCACGATGCCCTAACCAGCCGGCCAACGAGGCCAGATATCGCGGAGGCCTGAGCTCATGGTCGCTGTCGCCCCTGGTTTCGTACGGATGGATCGCATCGTGCATCGTCGCGCCCGCGCCGCGCCCGCGAGCACGCCTTGGACTGTATGGTAGCCGCGCTGTAGCTACCTAATGGGCAGGCAGCCATGCCACCAGCGCCTGTGTCTCGCGCCTACCCAGGCGGCCTATCATCATAGGTTCGAAATGATAACGGTCGTCCACCTCGCCAGCGTTCCGACGGTGTTGTCCTCGCTATATGAGACCAATCCCTATGGCGTCGGATGGGTCAAGTCCGGCCGTACTATCATGACGTCAGCATCGGGTCAACGCGCATGATTGCAGAACGCAGGGAGAGCCACGGTGGGGGACGCAAAAGCTGGAACAAAGACCGCCCGGGTCGGCACGAAACGGAGCGCCGTCCGGCGCCGGGCGGTGGGCACGCGGGACCGGGTCATCGCCTATCTCGCGTCGGTCAAGGAGATCGCCGATCCCGCCGGGATGGCGAGCACGCGGCTCGCCGAGGCGGTCGGCTATCCGGGTTCCAGCGTGGCGTTCGCGCAACTGCTTTCTGGCATGGAACGTGACGGGCTGATCGTGCGCGAGGTCCGCGGCAAGCGGACCTACCGCATCACCCTGCCCGAGGGCGCGTCTGTCCACGCGACCGCCGGGCCGGCGAACCCGGCCATGGAGGCTGGACCCGGACGGCCAGCCGCGGCCACCGTGGCGGCGTCTGCCGCGTCACCCCAGCCGCCCGCGGCCGAATTCGACTACGACGAACTCGCACGCAGGCTGCTGATCCAGGTGGTCAGGCGGCTCGCCGCCGGTTCCGCCGACCAACTCGGCACGACCGATGCGCTTGGAGCGCTGAGCGCGCCGATCTCTCCGGAACCGGCCGCGCCGCGGACAGCAGCGCAACCGGCTCCCGGTTCCGGGGCCGCGACGGAGCGTACCGCGCTCGAGCAGACCGTGGCGGGCCTTGAGCGTGAGCTCGCCACGGCATGGACCAGGCACGGAACGCTGACCGCGGAGAACGCGAAGCTGCGCGAGCAGCTCTGGGAAGCCCAGCGGAGCCTGGACCAGGCGCGGGAGCGCGAGCGGGACAAGCCGCCGATCACCGACGAGCTCAACCGGGCCGAGGTGGTACTGCTCGAACGGCTGCTTTCGCCGTCACGGGAAAGCGGGGACCAGCGTCCCGGAGCAACCGCGGGCTAGCTCGTCTAGCACACCTGCCGTACGGTCAGCAGCGCGCGCAGTGTGCCGTCAAGATGCCGCAACACCGCGTCCGCGGCCGCTTCTGCGTCCCGGTCGATGACCGCGCGCAGGATCTCTTCGTGCTCGACGTTGGCCCGGCTGACCCGGTCCGGCTCGGTCAGCAGCGAGTGCGCCACGTAGAGCGCGGAGAGCTCGCGCAGGTTGCGCAGGATGTCCGTCAGCCGCGGGCTGCTGCCGGCCTCCTCGAGGATGGCGTGGAACCGGAGGTTGTACTCCGCCCACTTGGTGCTCTCCGCCTCGGACCGCATCTTCGCCATCACCTCGACCGCGTCGAGGATGCTCTCCGCGCTCGCGCATTTGGCGGCACGCGCGGTCGCCACGGGTTCAAGCAGCTTCCTGATCTCGTAGAGCTCGACAAGCTCGCTGCGGCTCAGCTCGTGCACGATCGCCCCGCGCCGCGCGTCCTCGCGAACCAGTCCCTCTATCTCGAGGGCACGCAGCGCGCCGCGCACCGACCCGACGCTGACCCCGAGGTCTGTCGCGATCCGTGACTGCACCAGCCGCGTGCCACCAGGCAGCGCACCAGTCCTGATCTGGCCGCGCAGTATCTCCGCGACCGTCCGCTGCGCATCCCCCGCGGCGTGCTTGATCGGCTCGCGCCGGCGGGCCGGGTCGTTGGCCATGCCGCTCCTCCCGTCTTTGGGCGGCTGATGGGGATATTTTGACGGCGTACCGGGGCAAGGTCTATGGTCCGGGCTGAAATACCCGTTTCGCGTTGATAACGCCCTCACTGCCCGCCGGTCACTGTGCGCCGACGTCCCCTCCCCGGGGCGGTCAGCCGATGCGGCGCAGGCCCGTGCGGTGGTGGCGGGCCGTCTCGACGTAGGTCTTGACCGAGTTCTCCACCCAACTGGCGTCGATGCCGGTGCGTTTGATCACCGCGGGCACGCCCACCGCCAGCGACGCCGGCGGGACCACGAAGTTCTCCGGGATCAGGGCGGCGGCGCCGACGATCGAGCCCGCGCCGACCCGGGCGCGGTTCAGCGTCACCGATCCCGAGCCGATCAGGCACCCGCCCTCGACCACGCATCCCTCCAGGTGCGCGCTGTGCCCGACAACGCATGACGCGCCGATCACCGTCGGCCAGCGCGCCGTCGTGTGCACGATCGTGCCGTCCTGTACCGACGTCCGCGCGCCCACCGAGATCGTCCCGTGGTCGCCGCGCAGCACCGCTCCCGGCCACACCGACGCCTCGGGCCCGATCGTGACCCGCCCGATCACCACCGCCTCGGGGTGCACGAACGCCAGCTCGTGGATGTCCGGCTCGTTGTCGTCAAGGGCGTAAATCGGCACCTGCATAGGGTAGCGTCTGGCTCGTGGCCGACAGATCCACCGATGACTCCAGGGTTAGTGAACTTCTCGCCACGGCGGTGGGAGGTATCGGAGGTACGGAACGGCCAGGGCAGACTCTCATGGCGCAAGCCGTCTGGCACGCGCTGACCAGCGGAGAGCACCTGGCGGTTCAGGCGGGCACCGGAACCGGCAAGTCGCTGGCCTACCTGGTCCCGGCGCTGCGCCTGGCCGCCGACAAGCGCGGCCCCGTCGTCGTGTCCACCGCCACGATCGCGCTGCAGCGCCAGCTCGTCGACCGGGACCTGCCCAAGCTCGCCGAAGCGCTGCGCGGCCCGCTCGGCCGCACGCCTCTCTTCGCGATATTCAAGGGCCGGGGAAACTATCTGTGCCTGAACAAGCTGCGGAACGAGACGCCCGACGACCAGCAGGACGCGCTCGTCGAGCTACCGGTCAGCGGGCTTGGCGCGCAGGTGAAGCGGCTGCACCAGTGGGCGGCGGACACCACCGCCGGCGACAGGGACGAGCTTGTCCCCGGGGTGAGCGACCAGGCGTGGCGGCAGGTATCCGTGACAGCACGTGAATGCCTGGGGAGTCACCGCTGTCCGTTCGGCGTGGAATGTTTCAGCGAACGCGCGAGGAAAATCGCTGGCGAAGCCGACATCGTGGTGACCAACCACGCGCTGCTCGCCATCGACGCGCTCGGCGAGGGCGTGCTGCCTGAACACCGCGTGGTGATCATCGACGAGGCGCATGAGCTCGTGGACCGGGTGACGTCGGTGGCGAGCGGCGAACTCTCGGAGATCTCGGTCGAGGCGGCGGCGCGCCGGGTAGGGAAGCTGGCAAGCGACACCGTGACGGGCAGGCTGACCGACGCGGGCGCCGCGCTCGGCCCGCTGCTCGCGGCCATGCCGCCGGGCCGGATGGACAGCCTGGACCCCGTGCTCGGCGTGACGCTGACCGCGGTGCGGGACGCGGCGCAGGCCTGCGCGGCCGAGGTGCGCATGTCCGCCAAGGGGGCCGAGGGCGACTCAGGCCAGCAGGCCGCCGCGCAGGCGGCGGTGGCGGCGCTCGAGGACCTCGAGGTCACCGCCGACCGGATCGTGTCCGCGTTCGAGCCTCCGCTCTCCGAGCGGGAGGAGGTGGCGTGGCTGGAACGGCCGGAGGACCTGACCGAGGCGTCGCGGCCGGCCACGCTGCACGTGGCACCGCTCGAGGTCGGCGAACTGCTCGCGGAATCGCTGTTCGCCGAGCGGACCGTGGTGCTGACCTCGGCCACGCTCGCCCTCGGCGGGTCGTTCGAGCCGCTGGCACGGCAATGGGGCCTGGACGCCAAGTCGGTCGGCACCGAGTGGACCGGCCTGGACGTGGGATCACCGTTCAGCCACGGCAAGAGCGGCATCCTGTACGTCGCCAGGCACCTGCCGCCGCCCGGCCGGGAGGGCCTGTCCGACGACTGCCTGCAGGAAATGTGGGAACTTATCCAGGCGGCCGGGGGCCGGACACTGGGCCTGTTCTCGTCGATGCGGGCGGCCAAGCAGGCGGCGGCGGCGCTGCGCGACTCGCTCAAGTTCCCGCTGCTGTGCCAGGGGGACGATTCCACCGGGCAACTGGTGAAGGAGTTCGCTTCCGACGAGGAAACGTGCCTTTTCGGCACCCTGTCGCTGTGGCAGGGGGTTGACGTGCCAGGCTCGTCGCTGCGGCTCGTCGTGATCGACCGGATTCCGTTCCCGCGGCCGGACGACCCGCTGGCCAGCGCGCGCACCCGTGCCGCGGAGACCCGCGGCGGCAACGGGTTCATGGAGGTCTCCGCGGCGCACGCGGCGCTGCTGCTCGCTCAGGGAGCCGGGCGGCTGCTGCGCTCGACCGACGACCGGGGGGTGGTGGCCGTGCTCGACCCGCGGCTGGTCACCAAGCGGTACGGGGACTTCCTGCGGGCGTCGCTGCCGCCGTTCTGGGCCACGACCGATCCGGAGGTCGTGCGGGGGGCGCTGCGCCGGCTGGCCAGCGCATAGCCGGAGGCTAGCCGCTAACCAGCCCGAGCGTGTCGAACTGGTGGCGCTCCCAGATGCGCATGGACGCCTCCTCCGGGTACGGCGCGACGTCAGGCGGCGAGTCGTAGATCCGGGTGCTCCGGTGCTGCGTGCCGTAGGAGGGCCAGCCGGGGTCACCGCAGGCGGCGAACCGCACCCATTCGCCGCGCATCACCTCACCGAGCGCGACGAAATCGGCCGACGCGTGGCCGCCGGTGAACTGCGGCCCGATGCCCTGGCCCTCGGTGCCGAACACCAGTGGCAGGTCCAGCGCGTGGCACGCACCGTAGACGCCGCCGTTGACTGGCGCGGCGATGCGCAGCTCGTAAAGGAACGTCGTGCCGCCGGACACGGCGTGCGCCTGCGCCAGGTGCAGCGTCGGCATCCGGAACAGCCAGTCGGAGTTGACGAGCTCGTGCAGTTGTCCGGGGGACGCGCCGGGGTAGGCCTTGCGGTAGGCGGTTGCGCCGCCCGGCCCGGGCGCGAAGACCTCAAGCGCGGCCGCGGCGTCGGCTTCGGTGATCTTCCCGAACCGGCCATCCAACGCGGTGAAAAGCCGGTATTCGTCGCGGTTGTGCCCGGTCAGCAGCTCGATGTCCCGCGCGGCGCCGGACAGCAGCGCCCGCCACGGTGAACGCGGCAGCACCTCGCCGTCCACCACAGGCGAGTACGGGGTGAGGGTGGACGCCACCGGTCCGAGTTGCAGCAGTTCCCGCAGCCGGGCGGTGACCCCCGCGGAACTGTTCACTAGGTGCATCGGGTCCGTCGCGGCCAGTTCCTCGTAGCTGGCCTTGACGCCGGCCTCGGCGGCGATCGCCCTGGTGACCTCGGCGGCGAGGTCAGGCCCGAAGAACGTGCCGGGGACGCTCTGCGCGATCGCGCGCCGGAACAGGCCGCCCGCGGCGTCCATGGTCAGCAGGGCCGCGACGGATCCCGCCCCGGCCGACTCGCCAAACACGGTGACGTTCCCCGGGTCGCCGCCGAAGGCCGCGATGTTCTCCTGCACCCAGCGCAGCGCCGCGACCTGGTCGAGCAGGCCGCGGTTGGCCGGCGCGCCGGGGACCAGCGCGAATCCCTCGAAGCCCAGCCGGTAGTTGCAGGACACCAAGACCGTGCCGGCCCTGGCGAACTTCTCTCCGTCATACACCGGATCGGCGGCGGACCCGAACATGTACGCGCCGCCGTGGATCCACAGCAGCACAGGAAGTCCGCTCGCCGCGAGGTCGGGGGTCCAGACGTTGACCGTCAGCCACTCGCCGTTGTCCGGTTCCGCGTGCGGTGGGATACCCGGCGGCAGCGCCTGCGGAGCCTGCGGGCCGAACGATATCGCGTCGCGAACGCCGTCCCAGGGGGCCGGCGGCCGCGGCGCCTGGAACCTGCGCGCGCCGAGCGGCGGCTCCGCGAACGGGATACCACGGAAGACGGCCATTCCGTTTTCGACGCGGCCCCTGATCCGCCCGGAACTGATACGGACCTCGGGATCGGCTACGGCCATGGCGACCTCCCGCTGCGTCGGCGGAGCGTGTAAGGCTTTCGGATATATCGTCATTTAACACCGGTCAAGGACTACGACGGGAATCACGCGTGGTGCCGCCTTCCGCTCGTACTCCGCGAAGTGCGGCGCACGCTGTATTTGCCGCTCCCAGAGCACGTCGCGTTCGGCTGGCTCGGCGACGCGCGCGCGGACCCGCAGGGTCTCGGTGCCGACCTCCATCGTCGTGTCCGGGTGAGCGAGCAGGTTGTGGTACCAGGCGGGGTTGGCCGGCGCGCCCGCCTTCGAGGCGAAGACCGCGAAGCTCTCCCCCACCCGCTGGTAGGCGAGCGGGCTTACCCGCTCGGTGCCGGTGTGCGCCCCGGTATGGTGCAGAAGCAGTATGTCCGAGCCGGCGAACGGACCGCCGACCTTGCCCCCGGTAGCGCGGAACTCCGCGATGATCTTGCTGTTGAAGTCCGTAGTTTCCGTCATAACCAAAAGTTTAGGGAGGGCCCATGAAGGAACCACGCGGCCTGGCCGACCTGCCCTTCGCCGGGGAATTGCGGCCGCTTGCGGACCGGCTGGAAACGGACGGTGACTACGAGCTCGTTCACGTTGGCGGCACGGCGCTGGCCGGCACTTGGGTCAACACTGCCGCGGGCGGATCCCGGTTCGCGGAGTGCGCGTTCACCGGGGTGACGCTGGATGGCGGGCAACTGCGCCGGTGCCGCCTGTCCGACGTCTGGTTCGGCGAGAGCCGGTTCGTGGCCTTCGACCTAGCCGAATCGTCGTTCGCCGACGCCTGGTTCTCCGGATGCGTGCTTGCCGGGGTGCAGGCGTTCTCCGCCGGAATGCAGCGAGTGGTATTCCGGAACTGCAAGCTGGACTCGGTGAACTTGAGGGAGTCGTCGCTGCGGGAGGTGACGTTCGCCGACTGCGTGCTGCGCGACGTGGACTTCGGCGGGGCGCGGCTGAAGAAGATGCGGTTCCCCGGTTCGGTTCTGACCGGTGCCGACTTCACCAAGGTGACGTGCACGGACGTGGACCTGCGCGGCGCGACCCTGGGCGGCGGCGGCCAAGCGGGCATCCGGGCCGGCTACGAGTCGATGAGCGGCGTGCGCATCGACAACCTGCAGTTGATAGCCCTCGCCCCGTACCTCGCCCGCCACATGGGCATCACAGTCGACGACGCATAAGAATGGCCGCCGTAGGCAGGCTCCATGATCGCGAAGACTTTATTCCTGGCGAAGATAATTCATCGTATAGGTACACGAAATCTTCGCGGTAAAAAAAGTTTACCCGAAAACCTGGCCAGATATCGTACGTTCTTAGCATTTCGGGCAATTCGCCGGGCGCGCCGCGCATCCTGGCCGCCGGCTACGCCCCGGCGCAGGCGCGCATCGCGCGGGCGAAGGCCTCGGCGCGGTCACGGTAGTCGCGGAAGTGGCCGAAGCTCGGCGCGGCCGGCGATAGCAGCACAATCCCGTCCGGGCGGCCCCAGGTGAACCCCGCCGCCACGGCGGCGTCCAGATCCGGGCAGTCGGTTATGTCCGCGAATCCCGCGGACTCGAAGGCGGCGCTGATCCGCGGACCGCTATCGGGCAGCGTCAGCACGTGCGTCGGTGCCCGCCGGGCTCGCACGCCTGACGCCAGCGGCTGGTAGTCGATCCCGCGATCCTGGCCGCCCACGATCAGCGCGACCCTGCGGTCAGGGAAGCTGTCGAGCGCGGCGAGCGTCGGCAGCACGTTGGTGGACAGGCTGTCGTCCACGAACGTCACCCCGGCGACGTCCCCGATAACCTGCAGGCGGCTCTGCAGCGGCCGGTACCCCGCGGCAGCGCGGCCCAGCGCGGCGTCGTCGGCGGCCTCGGGAACGCCGAGAGCCGCCAGGCACCGCCGCGCGATCAAGGCGTTGCGCCGGTTGTGCGTGCCAAGCAGGCCGAGGGATTCCATCCAGGTGGCGCCGGGCTCGTCGTTCGCGTGCACCCACTCGACCCGGGGGCCGAGCAGGCCGACCCGGTCACGGATGAGGTCGCTGTCGCCGTTCGCGATGGTCAGCTCCGCGCCCGGCTGCGAGCACAGGGAAAGCTTGTCACGGTAGTACTGTTCGACCCCGCCGCCATGCCAGGGCAGGTGATCGGGGTTCAGCGAGGTCACGGCCACGACGGGCGGCGAGGACGCGAGGTCAGTCGCCTGATAGCTGGATACCTCGATCGCCCAGTAGTCCCACGGCCCTGGGTCCGCCTCGGGATCGTAGGGCGGCGCGCCGATGTTCCCGCCCACCATGCACCGGTATCCGAGTCCGTTTAGTAGCTGCCCGGCGATCGATACGACGCTGCTCTTCCCCTTGGTCCCCGTGACGCAGACAACCTGGTCTCGCGGCGCCTCCTGCATCCAGAGCCCCAGGCCGCCGACGACGGGAATGCCACGCTCGCCAAGCGCCGACACATCGGCACGATAGCGACTGATCCCGGGCGTCTTCACCACCACGTCGCAGGCCTCGAGCGCGACGTGACCGCCGTCGTCGGTCGCGAGCACCGGCTGTCCGTCCACGCTATCCGGGTCTGGCTTGTCATCGACGAGCACCGGCTCAACGCCCATCGAACGCAGCTTCCTGAGGTTCGCCATGCCCTCGCGACCGAGACCCCAGACCCCCACGCGGGCCTGCCGCAGATCCGACCAGGAAAGCTTCGGCCGCTTGATCATCGGACCGGCAAGTCCTCCGTGGCGAACGCGGCGGGAATGAAATGCGCCCCGACCGGCCGCAGCAGCGCGGCCGACTCGGCCGGCGACGGAGTGTCCGGCAGCGTCGCCACCTCGGCGGCGAGTTCCTGCAGCAGCTTGGAGTTGGCGCGGTCGGGACGTCGTGCGGCGAGCAGCGCCGCCGCACGGCATTCGTTGACCTCGCCCACGCACTCGAACGGCTTACTGTTCGCCGACGTGCCGAGCAGCGTGCGGAACCTGTCCGCCCGCGCGGGGTCGGCGAGCGGCTCCCGGCTCCCCGCCGCCGGCGGCAGGTCGCCTCCGGCGAAGATCCGCTCCAGCTCCGCGACCGGCAGGAAGGGCGCCAGGATCAGGTCGATAAAGCAGCACTTATCGCAATGCCCGCACCAGTGATCAAGGCGGAGGCGCTTGTCGATGTGGAAGGCTCTATTACAGCTTCTGAACGTTCCGTGGTACTTCTTCAGCGCCGCGAACTTCTCGGCCACCCACAGTTCTGTCCGGGGTCGCAGCATCGAGAAGTAGTCCGGCAGTCCCGCGCCGGTCCCGGCGAGAACATCGCGGAACGCGGCCTCGAATGACTCGCTCTTGGAGTACTGGTGGTTGATGGGGCGCCCGCGATCGGTGAGCGTGGGTATCGACGCCGACCATTCGTTGGACATGATGACCGCGTCGCGGCCCTCTCCAGCGGCGGCCAAGATGGCGATCGCGGAGATAATGCCGGTCACCGGCACATGTCCGTTGAGGAAGCCAAGCTCTGCCGACCGCAGCAGTTGCGGGTCGATCTCACGACCGGCGCGAACGACGGGCAGCCCGGTGACCGCCGCCGGCCGCTCGATAGCCGCGAACCTGTCGCCGGGCCTGCTGACGACGAACAGCGCCGCGTCCGCGCGCTGCCGGACCTCTTCCACGGTGACGATCGAATCGATGCCGCCGCCGAAGGGCACGAGCACCCGCGGCTTGCCATCAGCCGTCGCCGACGCGGGCGTCGCGGCGGGGGCGACGGGACCTTCGATCCGCAGCGGCGACAGGTCGATCTGGTTCCGATACGAGAACTCGCCAAGGCCTTCCAGGTAATAACCGCGCAGGAAGTCACGTTCGGCGTCGGTGACGGCGGTCTGTCCCAGGTCGATCAGTGGCGGTGCGGCCGTCTTGTAATAGGAGACCCCCGCGAGCAGGAAAAGCAGCCGGGCGGCAGCGTTGACGGCAGGCGAGTCCCAGTGTCCGTTCGGGTCGAGTGAGATCTTCTCCTCAAACTGCCGATCGTCGACGCTGTACCGGCAGGACAGCAGGCCCGCGCTCGTGTCGATGCGGAAGGTTTCGTAGCGGAAGACGTTCCCGCGCCGAGGCGACTCGCTCACCGGCCGCTCCGCGTACGCAGCCGCGCGACCGCCGCGAACCTGCCGCAGGGCCGCGCCTCCCGGTCGCTGAAGAACAGGCCAGGCCCCATGGAGCCGGTCGGAATCGCCGCGACGTGCACATGCTCGTCGCGCAGGCCCGCCTCGCGGAGCACGATCCGGTTGGCCGCCCACAGGTCGAACAGCCATCTGCCGGTGCCGTCGGGACGGATCACCTCGTCCGCGGCGCTGCCCAGCCCCTCCTTCGCGGCCCGGACCACGTCGTCGCCCACCTGATACCTGTCGGGCGAGATCGCGGGGCCTAGCCCGGCGATCATGCTCTCCGGACTCGCGCCGAGCGCGCGCATCGCCGCGACGGCGGCCTCGCTCACCCGCGCCACCGAGCCACGCCAGCCGGCGTGCACGCAGGCCAGCACGTGTGCCACCGGATCGTACAGGACGATGGGGACGCAGTCCGCCACCATGACGACCAGAACGATCCCGGGCTCCGCGGTGACGAGGGCATCCGTATCGCCGATCGCGTCCGCCAGGCTGAGCGAGCCTCTTCCCCGGTCGCCCGACGAGACGACCCGCGCCGCACGGCCGTGCGCCTGGTTGCAGAAGACGAAGTCGCCCGGTTCCGCGCCAAGGGCCGCCGCGACCCGGCGGCGGTTCTCAAGCACCGCCTTGTCCTCGTCCCCCACGTGCAGTCCGAGGTTGAGCGATGCGTACGGCCCTGCCGAGATCCCGCCGCTGCGGGTCGTGACTCCGGCGTCGAGATCGAGTCCGTCGAAAGCCGGCCAGGTCAGCACATCCAGGTCATCCCGCCGCCGGAGCTCCGACGTCGCCGCGGCCGGTGCCGCCATCAGTTCCGCCTCCTCAGCACTCGCGGTACCACGCCGCAAGGGTACCGGACCAGACCGCAGGCAGCTGATACGCCGGCCGCTACGCCAGCCCCAGCGCGAACCAGCTGGTCGTCGCCGTGGCCCTCACGAGAGGGATTGGTCGGCGTACCACTTCCCGCCGACTTTCAGGCAGGGCGAGAGCGCGTAGGCGTTGGAACTACTTGAGCTGTCGGCCTCCGCGACCGCTGTCTTCCACAGCGCGGAGAACGACTTCCCGCTGTCGAGTATCGCGGCCGGGCTGTTGTTCGTGGAGCACTCGGGGGACTGACCCGGCACGCATTCCTCGCCGGTCGTCCCGATAAGCGCCTTCGTCCCGTCGATGGCGACGTAACCAAGCCTGAAGTTCTTGGCGAACGGCAGCTTCCCTGACAGTGTGCTCAGGCTTACCGAGCTGAAGATGGTCCGGCACTCCGACTGAGTGCTCGGGAGCAAGTATGAGCACAAAGCCGTGTACTTCTTCGCGCTGAGCGCGTCGATGAAGCCGGTCATCACCGCGCCGGGCGAATCGTTGCCGGGAGCCGTGGTCTCCGGCGCGACCACGGTCACGCCGGACCCCAGCGCGGACGCCCAGGACGGTGCGGAACTGGACGGCGAGCTTGAGCAGCCCGCGAGCGCGAGCAGGGCAGCCGTCCCGCAGGCCAGCACCGCCACCCCGGCCCTCGCCCGCATCATTCCCCGTTTGCTGATCATGTGACCTTCCGATCAAACATGTGCGTTAGAAGCAGCATCGTATTGCCCGGAAGGGTGCGCTCAAATCCGTATTTCGACCGATACCCACGTAACGCTTCAGCCACCGCCGCCGAAGACGGCAGCCTGCCGGAGTGCTGGCCGAACGGCCCGAAATGGACAAGGTCATGAAAGCCGGCACGCCCTACTCGCCGGGAGACGTCGGCGAGCGGCGTCCCTTCCCGCCTGGAGGCGCCGCAGTACCGCCAGTGGCGGCCGGTTCTGGCGCTCCGGGGAGGAGATCGCTAATCAGGGATCGCGCGTGTCCGGTGCCGTAGATCTCAACCAGGAACCTGATCTGGGATCCGAGGCCGCCGTTGTTGGTTTCCGATGCCTGCCTGCTGGAAGCGTCGTTGATGAACTCGTCCAGGTCCCCGGGCCCCAGGCCGAGTTCCTCGGCCCACGCGGCCAGTTCGTCCGCGTCGACGGGCTGGCTGCTGGCCTCGGGCAGCCGGCCGGGGCTAGTGTCAGTCATCGGCAGCCCTCTGGTGCACGGCAGGAAAATGGTCTCGGCTTCCAGGGCAGCCATGCCGCCCGGCGCCGCGTAGAAGTCCGGGTCCTCGGCGATGACGTCTGACCACAGGTCTGCGATGACCGCCGCCTTCGAGGCATATTCCCCGGCGTTGCCTATAGAGCCGCCGCGCCGTACTTTCCGCTCGCAGTCGGCGCAGTCGGCCCGGTGGACCCTGAACACGCCGCTGGTCAGGTATGCGCGTAGCTGCATGATGCCTTCCTCCTTTCCTGCTTTAAGTGCAGTCACCCGGCTCACCTCCTCATCGTTCTTCTCCGGCCGGTGCAGCCCGATCGGGCTGCACCGGCCGGAGAAGGTCGGGCGACCTCGGTTTGGTCAGGCAAGCCCGGTGAATCAGGCGAGCTCGACGAGCGGGAAGGCCCGGTGCCGCCGCGGCGGGACCAGGAAGTTCTGCCGCCGCGTGGAGGTGATGAAGCGCTCGACGCCGTTGGCGAGGGCGACGTTGTCGAGGTATTGGTGCTGCAGGTTCTGCGCCGCCTGGGCGGTGCGCAGCTGGGCAAAGAACGTGGCGGTCGGCACGTAGATCAGGAACTGCAGCTTGAACTGGTAGCTGCCGGCCGCGACCGTGGACCCCGAGCCTGGGTAGGTCTCGAAGGCGGGGACGTCCATGGTGTCCAGGCCGGGGCCGTCGGCGCGGATGTGCAGCGGCGTGCTGTCGGAAGCGCGCGACACCTGCTGCAGGGCGTTGATGTGGCCGATGCGGCCGGTGCCGAAGAACGTGGCGCTCTGCGTCGCGTTGGCCGAACTGAAGGTGCCCGCGCTGTCCTGGGCCTCCAGCACTACCGAGTTGGTGCCCTGGAAGGTGAGGGGGACGTAGGCGGGCCCGCCTCCATTGGTGAACTGGTCGGTGTTGCCGGTCGCGGGCAGCCCGCCGCTGGTCCCGATCTGGTTGGCGCGGAACAGGTACGCGCAGCGCTGGGTAAACGGCTCATTGGGCAGGGTCGGGTCAAAGCCGTCGTTGTAGAACTGGTACAGGTCCTGGATGTTGTGCGAGAGGTGGGCGATGGAGCCGTTGTCGAAGTAATCCCCGGCCACGGCGTTGGTCATCACGGCCGAGGAGTTCCCGGCGAACGTGACGATCGCGGCCGGCCCGCCCGCGTTGGTCTGCTGGTCGATGAAGCCCATTGCCATCGACGAGTCGGGATTGATGTACGGGGCGAATTCGAAGCCATATTGTTCGGCCAGCGTCCGCGGCATCCCGGTCTGCATGAACTTGATGCGCGGCGTCCCGAACGTGAACAACCCGTTGAAGTCGGGCGATGGCACGCCGGTGCCGTTGAGGTTGTTGCTGCCGGTGAACCACAGCGGGATCGCGGCCAGATTGACCATCGAATCGCTCTGGAAGTGGAACAGCACGTGGTTGCCTTCGATCG
>Ga0335075_10007072_pt1 | contig 17301 bp, 14 predicted proteins | sample Lox_Sample_24_FD_206723 | JGI IMG/M metagenome (GOLD analysis project Ga0335075, IMG submission 206723) | Soil microbial communities from Loxahatchee National Wildlife Refuge, Florida, United States - Lox_Sample_2.4 | ecosystem: Environmental > Terrestrial > Soil > Wetlands | place: USA...
GCTGATGATCGTCGCTGAGGGCGACGATCTGACGCTCTGGGACCTGGAGATCGGCGCGTTCAATGCGGTCCCCTCTGTCCGAAAGCGGCTGGAGGTGCTGCCGCACACGTCGCACATGACGCTCTACTCGGATCGCGCGAAAGTCGAGCGGGCTGCCAGCCTTGCGACGGACTGGTTCCGGCAGACGCTCTAGGTTCGCCGGTCGCGGGGCGGGGTGATGCTTCGATCCGACGGCAGCGGCGGGCTCAGCCATTTTGGACGAAGCCAACTGACATCCAAACTGGACTCATTATCACTTTCGCAGGGCAGCGGCCGGGTGACATCATGGTGCCGGCGGGGGCGGAAGCGGGAAGCGGCGTAGGCGCGTCATGCGGGCAAGAGAACTGACGGGCGATGCGTTGCCGGCACAGTTGCGGCCAGTAGCGGGCGGCAACGGCGCGCTGCCGGTGACGCGGGATGCCATGCTGCAGTTCCTCGACTTCATGGATGCGCTCGAGCAGGAGACGGATCAGGCTCTGCCACTGCGCCATCGGGACCCATATTTCCACATGATGCTGTTTCTCATCCGTCAGCATCTGGACGCCAAGCTGGTTACGGTGACCGCGCTGATTGCCGCTTCCCATGTGCCGCACGCGACCGCCTTGCGCCGCATCCGGGAGATGGAACGGCAGGGTCTGATCCTGCGCCGAACGCGCACCCGCAGCCGCCGGTCATCGTCGCTTCACCCGACCCAGCGGCTGCTCGATGACTGGTTCGACTACGCGCGCTGTGTGCGCCGGCTGACCAGCAGCGTGCTGGCGCCGGCGCCCACCGAGACCGATCTGCGGGACTATTTCTTCGCCGGCTCCTATGGACCTGACTCGTCCATCCGTATGCCGGCAGTCTGCGCGCCGCCGCTCGCGCTGCATCCGCCGCTGCGCATTCTCGCGCATGCCGACCCGACATTTATGGCAATGGAAGCACTAAAGCGGCAGTTCGAGCATGTGCTTGGCGTGCGCATCGGCACGCGCGCACTTTCGATCGACCGGCTGCGCGCCGAGGCGCTGCGCAATAGCCTGGCGCGCCAATCGCATTACGACCTGATCGCAGTGGACCTGCCGTGGGTCGGCGAATTCGCCAGCGCCGGCGTGCTGCAACCGCTCGACACGATGATAGAGGAGTCCGCCACGGACGTTGCCGACTTCTACTCCGCCGGCTGGCGCGGCGGGCGCTTCGCCGGCCGCCAGTACGGCATTCCGATCCAGACCACGCCGGAACTCTTTCTTTACCGGACCGACCTGTTTGCCGAGGCGGGCCTGGAGCCGCCGCGCACCATCGAGCAGGTGCTGGCCGCGGCGCGGCGGTTGCACCGGCCGGAGCGCGGGCTGCGCGGCATCGCCTGGAACGCCGCGCGCGGTACCGCGATGGGTCACACCTTCCTGATGGTCATGGGCGCGTTCGGCCGTCCGGTGCTGGACCTCGCCGCGGTCGAGGGCGGGTTCGATGCAGACGACTTGACGGCAGAGCGGCTGCGACCGACGATTGCGACCGAGGCGGGCAGGCTGACAGCGGAATACCTCCTGGAACTGCTGGCCTATTCGCCGCTGAACATCCTCAACATGGCCTGGTACGAGCGGGTCGCCGCCTACACGCACGGCGACGTCGCTATGGCGTACGGCTATACCGCGCTCGCACCGTACTTCCAATACGCAAGCGACTCGCCGGCGCGCGGGCACACCGGCTTCCTGCCGCATCCGACCGGATTCACGGGCCGGCCAATCGCGCCGGTGGGCGGCTTTCTGCTGGGCATTCCCCGCAACCTCGCAGCACCACGGCTGGCGCCGACATGGCAGGCGTTGCAGTTCCTCACCTCCGCGCAAGCCGCCAAGCTGTACATCCTCAACGGCAGCCTAGTGACGCCGCGGGCGAGCGTCGCCGCCGACCCGGACGTGCGGGAGCTTTCGCCACTGATCGGCGAAGTCGATGCGATGGCGCGCAGCGGTTTGCTGCAATACTGGCCGCGCCCGCCGGCGCCGCAGATCGCCGAGATCATCGCCATCTGCGGCGAGGAGATGCACGATATGCTGCGCGGCCTGAAGTCCGCGAGAGCGGCGCTGGCCGCCGCGCAGAACCGCGCGGATCGGCTGATGGCCAGCCTCCGGCGGCCCGCCGCCTTGCCCCGCCCCTAGGAGACCTGCCATGCCATCGCATCTACGCACCACTAACCTGCGCCCTGAGGATGCCGATCCGCACTGGAACTGGCAGCGCGCGCTGCCAGCGCCGGGCCACATCAGCGTCGATTTCGAGACGCGCGTCGATTTCCGCCGTCTGCGCAACTATCGCCTGCACCGCGCCCAGGCTGCGCTTCGCGCCAGCAATTGCGGCGCGCTGCTGCTGTTCGACGTAAACAACATCCGCTACGTCAGCGGAACCAAGATCGGCGAGTGGGAGCGCGACAAGTTCTGTCGCTTCGCGCTACTTACCGAGAACCGCGAACCGATCGTATGGGATTTTGGCTCGGCGGCGGTGCATCATCGGCTGTACTGCGACTGGCTCGACCCTTCGAATTGCCTCGCCGGAGTGCTTGGCATGCGCGGTACGATCCCACCTTCGTTCGGACTGATGAAGGCGCATTCCGAGGAGATCATGGCGCTGCTGCGCGATGCCGGCGTCGCTGGCGAGCCGGTCGGTGTCGATATGGCCGAGACGGCGATGATCTTCGCGTTGCAGGAAGCCGGCATGCGCATTGTCGATGGCCAGCAGATCATGTTGGACGCACGCGAGATCAAGAACATCGACGAGATCGCACTGCTCAATCAGGCCGCCGCGATGGTGGACGGCGTCTATCACATGATCTGGGAGGAACTGAAGCCGGGCGTCCGCGAGGCCGACATCGTCGCGCGTGCCAACGCCATGCTCTACAGCATGGGATCGGACGACGTCGAGGCAATCAACGCCATATCCGGCGAGCGCTGCAATCCGCATCCGCACAACTTTACCGACCGGCTGATCCGCCCCGGCGACCAGGCATTCTTCGACGTGCTGCAATCGTTCAACGGCTATCGCACCTGCTACTATCGCACATTCAACGTCGGGCGCGCCACGCCGTCGCAGCATGACGCCTATCGCCGCTGCCGCGACTGGCTGGAGCAGGCGATCGCGCTGATTCGGCCGGGCGTCGGCACGGACAAGGTCGTGTCTGTGTGGCCGGCGGCCAACGAATTCGGCTTCCCTGACGAACGTTCGGCGTTCGGGCTGCAGTTCGGTCACGGGCTCGGGCTGGCGCTGCACGAGCGCCCGATCATGAGCCGGCTGGTCAGCCTCGACCATCCCATGGAGATCAAGACCGGCATGGTGTTCGCGCTGGAGACCTACTGCCCTGCGGGTGACGGATTCTCTGCCGCGCGGATCGAGGAGGAGGTGGTGGTGACCGATAGCGGCTGCCGCGTCATCACACATTTCCCGGCCGAGGAACTTCCAATTGCCAATGCCTATTGAGCCCAATCCGCAGCGCCAGCCACCGTGTCCGAAGAGCCGCGGTGGCTGCGTACGCAGCGCGGCTGCCGGCGCGCGGTCCGCGGCTACGAGGTGCAATGGAATTCGAATTCCCGTTCCCGGCAGAACGGAAGGGCAGCGCCTGCCGGTGAAGACTCAAGTGATTCGCAACCGGACGCCGATCCACGTATCGCCGTACGTGTGGCTTCGATGGCGGGACTAATGTCGAAAACCGTTAACGTCATAATGGTGTAAGGGGAGAAACCAATGAGACTTCTCGCAAACGAAACATTCGGCCGACGCTGGCGCCGGCTTGGCGGCCTTGCCGCCGTGGTGGCGGCCGCGGCCGTCATCGCTGGGGCCGGCAGCCATCCGGCGGCCGCGGCAAGCAAGGGCCTGCTGGTGGTGTTCATGCCACCGAGCACCGACAATTATTTGGCGCAGTGGCAGAAAGGAGCACGCGCCGAAGCGGCCGCGCTCGACTATAAAATCAAGATCATCGAAAACAGCCGCGATCAGGCCTCGCAGGACGCCCAAGTGGAGCAGCAGATCGCTTCTGGCGAGAAGGTCGACGGCTACATCTGGTGGCCGTATGTGAACGCCGCGGGAACCGGTTCGCTGCGCGCTCTCTGGCGCACCGGCGTACCGGTGGTGTTCACCAACCAGTACCCGATTGCCGGCACCGGGAAGTTCTGGACCGCGTATGCCGGGGTGAACGACTTCCTCAACGCCAGGACGGCCGCCAAAGCCCTGCTCAGGGCCTGCGCCGCAAGCAAGACCGTCAAATGTGACAAGGGTCTGATCTTCACATTCCCGGCCGGCTATTCGGCGGGATCGGACCGCGCCAAGGCGTTCGCGAAGACGGTCGCCGGCAAGCTGACCGTCATCCGGCAGGTGCCTTCCGGATTCATGGCCCAGGAAGGCTACAAGACGGCCTCGCAGGTCATCCCGGCCTACAAGAACGAGATCAGTTGGGTCTATACGGAGAGCGACGCTGTCGGCGACGGGGTGATTCAGGCCCTCAAGGAGAACGGGCTGCATCCCGGCAAAGACGTCCTGGTGGTTGGCGGCACCTGCCACGGCGACACCACCAACCTACTCAACGGCGACCTCATCGGCACCGGTATTCAGGCGGCCTATCTCGAAGGCTGGTCGTCGGTGCAGACTACTGTCCGATACCTTCAGACCAAGAAGGTTCTGCCTGGCGCCGCCTATCTTTCTGCCGATCCGAACAAGCCGCCGCCAGACACCGGCGCACCGCATCGCTACGAATTCATCCCCAATCCCTGGGTTGGCAATACCCAGGCCGACCTGAATAACTTCAGGCTCTGGGGCTACACCTTCAAGCAGCTCTGCAACTATTGATTTCGACTGGGGAAAGGCTGGAATAGACCGCCGCGGCACGCATGCGGCCGCGGCGGTTTTCTTGAGGTTGGCATGGATAACAACCCGACAGCCGCCGGCGCCGTCGTGTTGCGGATGCGCGGCATCGTCAAGCGATACGCAGCGGTGGCGGCCCTGCAAGGGGTCGATTTCACCCTGCTGCGCGGCGAGGTGATGGCGCTGCTTGGCGAGAACGGCGCCGGCAAAAGTACTCTCGTCAAGATCCTTGCCGGCCTGGAACGGCCGGATGCCGGCACGATCGAAATCAACGGGCAGGTGATCCGGCTGCGCACGCCGACTCACTCGCTGCAAGCCGGTGTTGCCTATGTCACACAGGAACTGAGCATCGTCGCCCCGCTGTCGGTGGCCGAGAACATCTGCCTCGGCGGCGGTGGCCGGAGCGCGATTTGGACCAGCCGGCAGCTAGCCGATCAGGTCAGGCCGTTCCTCGCACTCGTCGGGCTCGACAAGATCGATCCGACGACACCCGCCGGCAGCCTGTCCGTGGCCCAGCAGCAACTGGTCGAGATCGCACGGCTCCTGTCGCGAAACGCACGCATCCTCATCCTTGACGAGCCGACCGCGGCGCTGTCCGATGCCGAGATCGAAAAGGTCAAGCTCGTCGTGCGCAACTTGGCCGCCGAGGGACGCTCGATTATCTATGTTACCCATCGGCTGGGCGAAGTGTTTGAGATCGCGGACCGGGTGACGATTTTTCGCAACGGTCGCAGCTTTGAGCCGGTCCGCGTCGCCGGACTGGATATCGACGAACTGATCGAGCACCTGCTCGGCCGTCGGCTGGAGCAGATGTTCCCGCCGCGGAGCGCCGGGTTCGGACCGGTGCTGCTGTCACTGCACGACGTGGTGGCACCAGGTCTCGTCAAGCCGGTTTCGCTTGACTTGCACGAAGGCGAGATTTTCTGCTTGGCCGGCCAACTCGGTAGCGGGGCGAACGCCGTGGTCAGGGCGATCGCCGGCGTGGTGCCGCGCGATGCCGGCAGCATCACATTGCGCACTACACCGCAACGACCGCGCTCGGTGCGCGACGCGATCAGCGTAAAGATCGGCTACTGCTCCGACGACCGCAAGCGTGACGGCATTTTTGCCGTGCGCAACTTGTACGAGAACCTGACCGCCCCCGCGCTCAGGCGCATCACGGTTGCGGGCCTGTTGAGCCGGAAGCGGGAAGTAGCCATCTCGACCAAGCTTGCCCAGCTCTTCGAGATAGCCGCTGACCGGCTCGGCAGCTCGGCCGGCAAGCTGTCGGGAGGCAATCAGCAGAAGGTAGCGCTCGGCAAGTGGCTGGCGATCGAGCCGTCGGTCCTGCTGGTCGAGGAGCCGACGCGAGGGGTCGATGTCGGTGCGCGGGCCGAAATCTACCGCCATCTGCGGACGCTGGCGAACCGTGGGCTCGCCATCATGGTCGTCTCATCCGACAATCAGGAGGTGCTCGGGCTGGCCGACACGGTCGCCACTTTCTTCCGCGGGCGGTTGGTGCGCATCGCCGGCGCCAACACTCTCAAGGCCGAAGAACTGTTCCGGGATGTTACGCATCCTGGAGACGCCGCGGCCGGAGGTATCACGTGAGGTCACTGCGCATCGTCGCCGACTTGCTGCAGACGGGTAGTGCAAGGGAGATCGATGCGGCGCTGCTGGCGCGAAGGCGATGGATCACGACTACCTTCGTCGTCCTGGGCATTCTCATTCTGTTCGTGGCGGCCGGCGTCACAACGCCGGTCTTCCTGACCTTCCAGAACCTGCTGGTGGTGATCCGTAACGCCTCAATCACCGGGATCATCGCACTCGGCATGTCTTACGTAACGATCTCCGGGAATTTGTTCGCGCTTTCGGCGGAGGAGCTGTCGATTCTGTCCGCCTGCATCTTCGGCTGGCTCCTGCGTGCCAAGTTCGGGCTGGCGACGAGCCTGCTCGTCACCCTAGTCGGTGCCGGCTGCGGCGGTGCGGTGCAGGGCGGCATCATCGCGCTGGGTGCCGATCCCATCATCACGACACTCGCGTTCGGCGGTTTCTTTCGTGGCGTGGCGTCGGTGGTCAGCGGAAATCAGAACATCCTGCTCGGCACCCACGCTGCGCAATGGCTTGGCACCGGCCGGCCGCTCGGCGTGCCGACACAGAGCTGGGCGTTCGTCATCCTCACCTTACTCGCATGGTTTGTGCTGCAAAAGACCCGGATCGGCCGGCTCGTCGTGCTTACCGGCGCCAACCGCGCAGCGGCCACCGCGGCCGCTTTGCGTGTTGGCCAGGGCGCCCTGATCGGCATGGTGCTGCTCGGCGTCTGCTGTGGCATCGCCGGCATTTCCGCTCCGGCGCAGTTTGGGTATGCGGTGGCCAATTTGTATCAAGGACTCAATTTCGATGTGATCGCCGCCATCCTCGTCGGCGGCATTGCCTTGCGCGGCGGCCAGGGCTCACCGATCCAGGCGGCGCTGGGGGCGATCTTCATTTCTCTGCTGGAAAACTTCATGCTGCTGCACGATTTCACGACCGGCTTCCGCACTACAGTGGTCGGCGCGCTCGTCGCGGCCGCCACCTGTCTGTTCCATGTGTTGCAGCGGAGCCGCGCATGAACCGACGCGAGATGCTGATCGACCTCGGCGTCCGCGCGGGGTTCATGCTGGTCATCTATCTCGTCTTCGCGGTACAGCTGCCCAACTACCATAGCGCCGCTGGCTTCGCGGCGCTGCTGGACAGCGCTGTCCTGTTCGGGGTCGTGTCCGTCGGCGTCGGCATCTCGATGATCGCTGGCGAGTTCGACCTGTCGGTCGGCTCGCTGGCGGCGCTCACCGGCGTGATCGTGATCCAGATCGTCGGGATCGGCGTGCTTCCCGCGCTCATCCTGGGCGTGCTGTTCGCCGCGGTGATCGGCTCGCTGCAAGGACTGGTGATTGGGCTGCTCGGCATCAACTCGCTGGTATTCACCATTGGCACGCTGATCGGCCTGCGCGGGGTCGCCCTGCTCGTCTCGCACGAGAACTCGGTATCCATGCCGATCCCCCTGTTGTCCGAGACCGACTTCTTCACCGAACGGTTCCTGCGCGTGCTATCGCCCCTCAGCGTCGGCATGGTGGTCGTCTTCGTGGCGTTCGGTCTTTTTCTGCGCTTCACCCGCTGGGGGCGGGAGATCTACGCCATCGGCGGTGGCCGCAGCGAGGCGCGGGCGGCCGGCGTGCCGCTGCTGCGACCGATGGTGATCGCCTTCACGTGCTCCGGGGCGCTTGCCGGGCTGGGCGGTGCCGCGCTGTCCCTTCGCCTGGGCAGCGCCAGCCCGCTCGGCTTCGAAACGCTCTTGATCGCCGCGGTCACCACCTGCCTACTGGGGGGAATCGGGCTCGACGGCGGCGTCGGCAATGTGGTCGGCATTGCCATCGGGCTGTTTACGCTGCGCTTCCTCATCATCGGCGTGGCCAGCATGGGCGCACCATATTACGTGCAGAACCTGGCGGGCGGTGCTCTGCTGATCTTCGTCATCGTGGTGCAGTTATTGGCGACGCGCTACCGGCTTCGCAGTGTGCGGAAGCGGCTGTCGGCGTCGGTCGGTTGATCGTGGCAACAGGTGGACCCATCGTCATGGAGGATTTTTCTGGACGCAGCGGCATCGTCACCGGCGCGGGGTCGGGGATCGGACGGGCGACGGCCCTGCGGCTCGCGCAAGCGGGCGCCACCGTTGTCGCGGTCGGCCGCCGCCTGGAGCCGCTCGCAAAAGCCGCCGCGGCGGCGCATGGGTTCCCCGGGCAGGTGAGGCCGCACCCTGCCGATATGACCGACGAAGAACAAGTCCGCCGCCTGATCGCCGCCACCGAGCGGAGCATCGGGCCGATCTCGTTCCTGTTCAACAACGCGGGAATCGGCGGCGCGCACAAAGCCATCATCGACCTTTCGCTGACCGAACTTGACGAGATCATGAATGTCAGCTTCCGCGCCGTGTTCATCGGAATGAAATATGGGCTGCCGGCAATTAAGCGGGCGGGCGGCGGTGCGGTGGTGAATTGCGGCTCGCTGCTGTCATTCAAGGGGGCGGTGCGGCGTGGCGACTATGCAATGGCAAAACACGCTGTCATGGCGCTGACCAAGACCGCTGCCGGCGAGCACGCCAAGGACAACATTCAGATCAATTGCGTCTGTCCCGGCCCAATCGACACGCCGTTGCAGCACCAATCGGAAGTGCTGGTCAATCCGCAAGACCCGGGCTACGAGAGGCGGCGCTTCGAGGTGGGGATACCAATGGGCCGCTACGGCACCCCGGAGGAGGTGGCAGAAATGGTCGCCTTCCTGATGTCCGGGCGCGTTCCCTATCTCAGCGGCGCGGCCATTCCCCTCGACGGCGCATTCCTCGCCGTGTGACGTGCGCGGTAGGCGGGCCGACCTAGAGCAGATCGCGATCAGACGGAACCGGCCGATCGCGTGAAGATGCTCGCCAAAACAAAAAACCAGAGCAGTTTCCGTGAGCCAGTGCGAGCGGAAACTGCTCTAGCCGCGGCGGGCGTCGGCGAGAAGCAGGGCAGCACCCTTTTCCGCGATCATAACAGTGGCGGCGTTGGTATTCCCCGAAACGATCGTCGGCATGATCGAGGCATCGATCACCCGCAGGCGGTCGATACCATAAACGCGCAGTTCCGGGTCCACTACTGCATCCGCGCCAACGCCCATCCTGCAGGTGCCGGCGGCGTGCAGCAGCGACAGCGCCGATTTCCGGCAGTACTCAACCAACTGCTCCTCCGATTGGCATGCCGGACCCGGATTAATCTCCTCCTCCACATACGCCGCCATGGCGGGGGTTTGGGCGAGCCTGCGGATGAACCTGATGCCTGCGATCAGTGTACGCCGGTCGTAATCAGAGACGAAGAAGTTGAACTGGATGGCCGGGGCGGCCGCGATGTCGCGGCTGCTGAGCCGTACCCATCCGCGCGAATCGGGGCGGATGTGCTCGGCCAGAATTGTGAAGCCAGAGAACCGCCGCGGCGACAACTCCTCGTCGGTGCACCAGGCCAACAGCGTCACCATCAGGTCCGGCCGCCCCTCTCGCCCGTCCGCGCGCAAGAAAACGTTGGCGAAATTGCCGTTGCTGGCCATTGGCCCGGAGCGGAACAAAAGGTAGCGGACCATCACCGCCATGCGCACGTGGAGCGAGTTGGCGATGTCGTTGACCGTCACCGGCTTACGGCAGCGGTACTCAATCCCGATGCCGCAGTGGTCCTGCAGATTGCTGCCGACGCCTGACAGGTCCCGCACGACCGGGATGTCCATCCGCCGCAGCAGCTCCCCCGGCCCGATCCCCGACAGTTGCAGCAACTGCGGAGAGTTGAAGGCGCCGCCGCACAGGATGATCTCACCGCGCACCCGCGCGATGCGGACGCCGTCCGGCGTGGCGTACTCGACCCCAGCCGCGCGGCCGTCCTCGACCAGGATTCGACGAACGTGCGCGTGCAGACGGACGGCGACCGTCCTCTTCACGTTGGGCAGATGTAAATAGCCGGAGGCAGTGCTCCAGCGGCGTCCTTTGCGCGTGGTGACTTGCACATACCCTGTGCCGGCCTGCGTTGCCCCGTTGAAGTCGTCGTTCCTCGGCGTGCCGAGATGCTGCGCGCCGGCGATGAAGGCGTCGGCCAGCTCGTGCCTGGACGGCAGGTCGGAGACCCAAAGCGGGCCACCCGTGCCGTGGAACTCGTCGGCCCCGCGTTCCTGATGCTCCGCTTTTCTGAAGTGGGGAAGCACGTCGGCGTAGCTCCAGCCGGCGCAGCCGAGTTCCTGCCAGCCGTCGAAATCTTCGCGCTGGCCGCGCATGTAGATCATGCCGTTGATCGAACCGGTGCCGCCGAGCACCTTGCCGCGCGGCTGGAACAGGCGGCGTCCCTCAAGTTCCGGTTCTGGCTCACTATGGAAGCACCAGTTCACTCTGGGATTCGCGTAAAGCTTCGCATAGCCCATGGGGATATGGATCCAGGGATAGCCATCGCCGCCGCCAGCCTCCAGCAACAGCGTGCGAAAGCGGCCGGTCTCGCCAAGACGCCCGGCGACAACGCAACCGGCGGAGCCGGCTCCGATCACGATGTAGTCGAACTCTTCGCTGGTCGTCTCCATGAACCGCCTCAGATCATGTCCGCGCTATGGCTTTGCGACGCCCGTACGTTGCGCGCACCATTCCGACGACCTGCGGCTCGATACGACGCATCACACCGACGCTCTTGAGAGCACTCGTATTCCGCCGCGACGGCCGCAACGCCGAAAGCAACATGGATCAAGCCGGCGTCACAGGCCGATCCCCAGGGTCGCCGCTTTTGCCCTGGAGGGTGAGATACTGGAACACCTCGGAATGCGTGTTTTCCGGCGCGCAGCGGCGCAGTACGCGTCGTCGATCCCCTGGGCGAGGCTGATGATATCTTCATGGAATTCGACCAGGCGATCGAACTTTTGCTTCGAAATGGAAATATAATGATTTTCTTGGATTATGACGTCTCTCCCTCGCCTCACCGCCTGCCCGGTATCCGCAGCCGAGCACACCGCCTACCTGCGAGCCCGCTTCCTGCGAAAGGCTGTCTTCCCTTTGCGATCTTCCCTTTGCGATCGTTCGCGCAATCTGCGCCCGAAGACGATGCAGAGGAGCGCAGGTACCGGGTTGCAACGTTTGCAAAAAACGTATAGCGGGTACCGACAACGCGTCAAGCGTATCGGGCGAGCCAGGCGGTGTACGGCATCCGGATGGAGCAAACGCGGCACTCGGACGGCGGCGGTGCCGAAATCCCGGCGCTGGCAATGCAATACTCTGAGCAGCGAGGTCCAAATTGGACCTCCCTGTTCGCGCCGGGCCTTGCTGGGTGGGCGCGGCGGCGAACTTGGAAACGCCCGACTTCGCTCCTAGTCTCAGGCCGGGCTGCAACCTGGCAGACGGAGGAACAGCATGGGAAGACTCTCGAACCGGAACTGCATCGTCACCGGCGGCGCGCGCGGGATCGGCATGGCCATTGGTGATGGCTTGCTCCGTGAAGGAGCCAATGTCGCCTATGCGGACAAGGATGACGGCGTGGTCGCGGTGGCCGCAGAGGCCAAGCACCGCGTCGGCTCGGCAAGCGGCCAAGCGATCGGCGTGAAGGTTGATGTCACCGACCGCAAGCAAGTACAGGCAGCAATCAAGGCTACCGTCGCCGCCTTTGGATCGGTCAATGTAGTATTCAACAACGCCGGCATGAACAAGCCGATGAACTTCCTCGACGTGAGTGAAGAAAACTGGAACACCATCATGACCATCAACGGCCTCGGCGTACTGATCGGCATGCAGGAGGCCGCGAAGCAGATGATTGCGCAGGGTACCGGCGGCAAGATCATCAATACGGCATCGATCGCGGGACGGCAGGGGTACGAAAACATCGCCCCATACTGCGCCTCCAAGTTCGCGGTCATATCGCTGACGCAATCTGGGGCGAGAGCGCTGGCAGCGCACAACATCACCGTCAATGGCTTCGCCCCCGGCGTGGTGGCGACGCCACTTTGGGAGCAGCTCGACAAGGACTTGATGGCCCTCGGCGTCAGCAAGCGTCCAGGCGAAGCGATGGAGAATTTCGCCGCCGGCATCCTTCGCGGCCGCGCCGCGAAGCCGGAGGACATTGCTGGAACCACTACGTTCCTGGCTTCTCGAGACTCCGACTACATGACCGGCCAGATCATCATGATCGACGGAGGAATGGTCCTGATCTAGGCGTGCGGAGCGACGCGGGTTGCAACACGAATGCGGCGCTCGTGTCGCCATCGTGGAACTGGACGATGATCGTGTGAGACAGAAGCGCAAGGCCGGGCCCAATGACCGAGAACGTCGATCTTATCGCGAGCTACTGGACGATCGCGGGCAAGCTGACGTTTTCCGATGGCATGGATCTTGACGGTAGCCCGCTCGAATTTCCGCGGCGCGTCGAGGCCGCCGCCCGCGGCGGGTACGCTGGCGTAGGATTGAGCTATCCCGACCTCCGTAAGACCATCGCCCGCTATGGTCATGACGGGATGGCTGCGATTTTGCGCGACAACGGCATGCGGCATTTCGAGGTCGAGTTCCTCACGGACTGGTTTACGACTGGCGAGCGTCGCCGCGTGTCCGACGTGGTCCGCCGCGACCTGCTGACCGCGGCGGAAAAGACAGGGGCGCGACATATCAAGGTGGGCGGCGATATGCAGGGCAACACTTGGCCCATCGACGCGATGATCCGTTCCTTTGCCACCCTCTGCGATGACGCGGAGGAGGCCGGAACGGGCGTCGTCATCGAAATTCTGCCCTGGTCGAGCATTGCCGACATCGACACGGCGCTGCAGATCGTCAGCGGCGCCGACCGGCCCAATGGCGCGCTGCTGCTCGATATCTGGCACATGGCTCGCGGCGGCATCGCCTACGAGCGTCTTGCGTCGATCCCTGGCCGGTATGTCGGGCACGTCGAACTGTCCGACGCCGCGCCCATTCCCATCGGTCCGCTGATCGAGGACACGGTCCATCACCGGAAGCTCTGCGGCGAGGGGAGCCTTGATGTCCCGAGGTTTCTCCGCTGTATCAAGGCAACCGGCTACGACGGGCCGTTCGGCGTCGAGATCATCTCCGATGAACAGCGAGAGTGGCCGCTGCACGAAGCTGTCGAACGGTCGTTCGCCACCGCCGTTGCGCAATTTGCGGGAATCTATGCTTGACAACAAGGAACAGGGCGCCTGACCAGCGTGGCCGTCGTAGGGTTAACGACGGTCACGGCGCCGCTGGGCAAGACTCCACGGATCGAGCCGCCATCGAGCCGCGTTCCCTGTCCTGTCAAAACCGCGTGCAGTCCAATCGGGTGGCGGCCGGCGCGTCAAAAGAAGGCTCACCCGCTGCCGCCGCCACCCGGACGGTAGGGCGGTGGCGTAAGAAGCATTGAGACGACCGAATCGGGCGTCGGCCCGGCCGCCCGACCTCTCTTTGGCATTCCGTCCAAGAATGGCCGCACCTGCTGAAGGTAGATGCACCAAATGCGTCGCAGCTCGGCCACTGGATAACGATGCTCGTCGACGCGAAGGTCCACCCAGGGATAGTCCTCGACGTGATGGACGAGGAGCGCAGCTGATTGCTTGCCGCGCTTGTCCCCCCCGACCGCCTGGGCTGCTTCCAGTACCAGCAGCAGCCGTTCTGCCAGTTCCGCCGCCTCGCTGCCAAGGAATGCAGTCTCCATGGCGGTGATGACCTCTGGACCGGTTAACATGTTACCCTGAATCGCGTAGCCGGAGCCGGTACGATGCCCGTACCAAGACGTGCATTTCTCGCCCGACCAAGCCGCCGAGCGACCCTTGGCGTCTACGACTCCCACTTGCCGCACGTCGGTAGATTTATCCAGAGCCAGCACTTGCTCCAGTGCCCGAGCTGCGTCGGCGCCGTCCGCCAAGGCGGCAATGCTGCCAAACCCTAGATACGGGTTCACCCATGCCTGCGTCGCGACAGCGCCAATCCCCGATCGTACATGCGGACAAAGTCCGCCGACCGCCGGGACCGCCGTGCTGACAGCGACCCCGAGCATACCGGTACGCGGGCAGCGTGCCGCGATCGAGAACGTGTTCATCAGCATTTTGGGCTCCTTCTCCAAGGCGCCAACAGCAGATGCGACGATCGTGCACCATGCCATGCCGCATGAGCCAGAATATCCGGTCTGTCAGCCGATCGGCGCACACTGTTGCACGCTGGGCAAATTGGGAATCGCGGCAAGCAAGGCTTGCGTGTAATCGTGCTGCGGCGAGCTGAACACTGCTTCCGCCGATCCTGACTCGACCACTTTGCCCCGCCGAAGCACCACAATTTCATCGCTGACATAGCGGATTACACCGAGGTTGTGGCTGACGAAGATGCAAGTCAGCCCGAGTCCCACCCGCGTCTTCTTGAACAGGTTCAGAACTTGTGCCTGGACAGAAACGTCGAGAGCGGAGGTCGGTTCATCCGCGAGCAAAACCGCGGGGCGAAGGATGATCGCGCGGGCGATTGCCACGCGCTGCCGCTGGCCGCCGCTCAGTTGGTGGGGATGCCGAGCGAGGATTTCCGGTCCGAGGCCAACCCGCTGCAGTCCGTCCACGATCATGTCCGTGCGCTGCGCCCGGCTCCCGATCCGGTGCACCTCCAGCGGAGCGGAAAGGATCGCACCGATCCTCTGGCGCGGATTGAAGGAAGACATGGGGTCCTGAAAGATAGCCTGGAGGCGTCGGCGAAACGCCAAAAGGTCGCGGCCGCGCAACCCCCAGACGTCTTGCCCATCAAATAGCACCCGCCCGGCAGTGGGCCGGGTCAGGCGCAGCAGAATCCGCAGCAGGGTGGACTTACCCGAACCGGATTCTCCTATCACGCCAAGAGTCCGGCCGCGCGGAACGCGCAGGCTCACACAGTTTAGAGCTAGCGCCTGCGCTTCGACGCGGCGAAATGGGACCGGCCGCCGTTCAAATGACTTGCTGACGGAGTCGAATTCTATAAGCGGGAGATCCATGGGTCGGACCACCAGCAGCGTGAACTGTGTTCAGCACCGACTTCAAAAAGAGACGGGGTGCTGGTACATCGTCCAAACGCGACAGGGCAGCGATCGGCGAAGCGGCAGCCGCGCGGCCATTCGGCCGGTTGCGGAATCTGTCCGGGGATCGCCGCGAGTTCGCCGACCACGCTTTGAACGCTCGGCGTGGCTCGCAGGAGTGCTTGCGTGTACGGGTGCGCAGGCTGGGTGAACAGGCTGTGTACCGGACCCTGCTCAACAATCGTGCCGGCATACATCACGTAAACGCGATCGCATAACTCGGCAACGACTCCAAGATCGTGCGAAATGAAGAGGACCGCTGTGCCATGACCGTCGCGGATCTCGCGGAGCAGTCTTAACACCTGTGCCTGGACGGTTACGTCGAGTGCGGTGGTCGGCTCGTCCGCTACCAGCAAAGGCGGGTTTAGGGCCAATCCCATCGCAATCATCGCACGCTGCTGCATGCCGCCGGAGAACTGGTGCGGGTACTCCCCGGCGCGCTGCCTCGGGTGGCTTAGGTGGACCGCGCCCAGGAGTTCAACTGCCTTGGCCAGTGCGCTGCGCCAGTTGTTCACGCGATGTATGACAATGGGCTCACCGACTTGTACGCCGACTCGCAGTCCTGGATTGAGCGCACGCAACGCATCCTGTGGGATGAGCGCCACGCGGCTCCCACGGCTCGCACGCCGCTCCCGCTCGGACTGGTCCAGCAGCGAAACTCCGTCGACCTGGATCTTGCCGCTCGTGATGCGCGCGCCGCGGGGTAACAGCCCCAGTACCGAAAGAGCCGTCAGCGTCTTGCCGCTGCCAGACTCCCCGATCAGGCCCACGATCTCACCGTGCCCAACGGTGAGGCTGATGTGGTCCACCACCGTGGTCATTCTGCGACGCGAGGCAAAGCCCACGCAGAGCTCGTCAATCGCCAGTGCCTCGCTTGGCGGATCATGATCGGGCACCCCTCTACTCCCTCAGATGGGGGTCGAGTGCATCGCGAAGCCCGTCTCCGAGAAGGTTGAAGCCCAGAACGCAGAAGAACAGTGTCACGCCTGGCACGATGCCGAGCCATGGAGCACGATCTAGAAAGCTTCGGCCGGTGTTGATCATATTACCCCACGACGGCACGGGTGGCTGCGCACCGAGGCCAAGGAAACTCAGGGCAGACTCCAGGATTACTGCGTACGAAAAGGCTACCGCCGCCTCCACTAGCACGGGTGCAATGACATTAGGCAGAATCTCACGCAAAAGGATGCGTCCATCCGACATGCCAATCGTACGTGCCGCGTCGACATATTGTTGCCGGAGCACTTGCATTGTCGCCACACGCGTGAGGCGAGCGAAGCCTGGAATAAATACGATGCCAATGGCGATCATGGCCGGCAAAATACCCGTCCCCAGGCTTGCCATCAGGATCAGGGCAAGCAAGATGGCGGGAAACGAAAACAACAGATCCATGAAGCGCATCATTCCAAGATCTGCTATGCCGCCGAAATGTGCTGAAACGATGCCCACTGTTGTGCCGCCCGTGACGCCGACCGCCACCGCCACCAACCCTACTTCCATCGAGATGCGGGCAGCGAAAATAACCCGGGAGAGCTCGTCGCGACCGAGTTCATCGGTGCCCAGAATATGGCTCCAGCTCGGCGGTCGAAGCATGACGGAGACGTTGAGACTGTATGGCGAGTACGGTGCGACCAGGGGGGCAAATACTGCCGTCAGAACGAAAATGGCGACCAGAACGCCGCCAACGACAAGCAGCCGATGACGTCCCCAACGGACACGGTGTACCGAACTCATCCGGCGCCTTGCGAGCGTACTTGCCGCGGATCGAGCAGGCTGGCGGCAAGATCCGCCGCCAGGTTGGCGGCAAGCACCGCCACGGTAACAACCAATGAGGACGCAAGTAGAACCGGGTAGTCACGATTGATGATGCCAACCA
>Ga0335075_10007073_pt1 | contig 17299 bp, 13 predicted proteins | sample Lox_Sample_24_FD_206723 | JGI IMG/M metagenome (GOLD analysis project Ga0335075, IMG submission 206723) | Soil microbial communities from Loxahatchee National Wildlife Refuge, Florida, United States - Lox_Sample_2.4 | ecosystem: Environmental > Terrestrial > Soil > Wetlands | place: USA...
CTCACCCAGGCCCTGCGGGAGCTCGCCGGGGAAGACTTGTCGCGCAACCTGTTCCAGTACTTCAACCAGTTCGTCGATGCGGACCGGAACGGCCTCGATGTCCTCATCCTGGATGAGGCGCACCGGATCATGGAGACTTCGATGAGTCGGTACACCCCGGCTCGGCTCCGCAGCGATCGGCCGCAGATTGACGAGCTGATGTCAGCCGCCCGGGTGCCGGTGTTCCTGCTCGACGAGCACCAGGTGGTGCGACCCGGCGAGATCGGGACGGTTGAGGAGGTCCGTCGGCACGCGGCCGCGAAGGGACTGGCCGTGCACCAGGTCCAGCTAGATACGCAGTTCCGCGGCGGCCGCAAGAATGAGGACTGGGTACTCGGCCTGCTCGGTCTCAGCGGCAAGGGACCGGTCGCCTGGACTGGTGACGACCATTTCGAGGTGTCGGTCGCCGGATCACCGTACGAGCTGGAGGCGGTACTACGGGACCGGCTCGCTGCAGGATACTCAGCCCGGATGACAGCAGGGTACTGCTGGCGGTGGAGCGACCCGCGCGCTGACGGATCGCTGGTGCCCGATGTCGTCATCGGCGACTGGGCCCGCCCGTGGCCTGTCAAGGGCGCCCGCGCCGTGGGCGGCGCACCGCCCGCGGCGTTGTGGGCAACTGATCCGGCCGGCTTCGGCCAGGTCGGCTGTGTCTACACCGCGCAAGGCTTCGAGTACGACTGGAGCGGCGTCATCATCGGACCCGATCTCGTCCGGCGAGACGGGCACTGGGTCACGGTCCGGGACGCGAACATGGACCCGGAAATCCGCAGCCGGGCCAGGGTGACAGATCACGAGTTCGGGCGGCTCGTCCGCAACGTCTACAAGGTACTGCTGACCCGAGGAATGGTCGGGACCGTCATCTACTCCTCAGATCCCGAGACGCAAGGCTTCCTGGCTAGCCTGACTTCCTGACGTCCCCGCAAGGAGCAGCCGCTCTCGATCAACGACTCCTTCAAGGCCAATTCGCTAGCCACGCGGCCACCATTAGACGTCGTCGCAGTCCGGGCTGGGTAACTAACCAATGCGGTGAAGGACTCACGCTGAGCAATGCTTATGCGAACCCGCTGGGCGATAATGACGTGCTGTCAGACGGCGCGGTCGGCGCACCTCAATCTGGACCCGAACGGAGCATGCGGCCCCGGACACCGGATCGGGCGAGCTCATGACGGGAGTCGGTTAGCGCGGAGCCTGAAGCCGACCGCGCTCCCTCAGCCCGCGGCTGCCAGCTGGCAGCGCTTCAGGCTCCTGGTCACCAGTAAGTCGGCGAAGTTGCGCGTCAGCCAGCTGGGCCTCGAGTGTCGCGACGCGGCGGTCGAGGAACCTGACGTTGGACCGGCGGCCGTTAGCTTCTCGTGTTGTTCTCTGTTGTCGTTGGTCAGTTCGCGGACCCGCTGCCTGAGGCTGGCGTTGTCCGCAGCTACGAGACGCGCATAGCGGAGTTCAGGCACGCCGGAGCTGAACTGGCGGCGCATACGTTTGACCTCCTCCGGGCGCCGGGCAGCCGGAAGCGCACGGCACAGTCGCCGTACCCACGGCTGCGAACTCTCCTATCAGCGCTCGACGGCTGGGGGAGCATAGGCGAGGACGGCCGGTATCTATTCGCCGACCCCGCGACCGGTCAGACGCATACGCTCGCAGACATACGCTGAGCCTAGGCCGGTTGCCCTTAGGGGCGTTCTAATCGGAACGTAGTCTTGCCGACGTTGACCCCGCCAGTGACCATGATGTTGCACCGCTCTGCACGGCCGCGGCGTCGCCGCCACACTCGCCGTCAGCCGTGCTCCGGAGGACTAGGCGCGAACTCACGATGCCGACCTGGCAAGGAAGGCTTCGAGGTTCTGGCGGGTGATGACGCGTCGGCGGCCGACTTTCAGGTAAGCCAGCTTGCCTGCTCGCATCTGGTCGTACAGCAGGTCGCGGGACAGGCCGGTGATGAAGGCGGCCTCGGCTACGGAGTAGGCAAGCCGCTCACCCGGCGGGTCAGCTTTGCGACCGGCGGCGTTGGCGTCAACGGCGCTACCGGCATCGCCCTGTTGTGCGGGCAAGGGCGAGACCGCGCCACGGACAGCCCGAAACGCGCCACTCCGGTTAACGATCTTGGTTTCTGTCATGGTCACTTCGGGACTCCTTTACCTATTGCCGGATGCGTTAGCCACCGGCTTCGAACTCGGCCTGCCGGGCCGACGGCTGGTGCGGTCGTAGTGCGCTGAGGACGCTGCCGTTGGTAGCAATGAGGTGTCCGATCAGTTCCGCGCTCCCGGGTGAGCGACCGAGGTCACGGTCCGGCTGCGATGGCGCGGGCCTAGTCGCGGCGCGGAGGATGAGTTGGTCGGCGGCTTTGTCGATAGCCGCCGCCTGTTCGAGATCGGGCTTACTGGTGATGTCGAGCTCGATGAGAACGCGCTCCACCGGCCCAGGCGGCACCATCTGGGGATCGCGTGAGCCGGCCTGAGAACTACGTCCATGAGACCCGCCGAGGTCCGTCGGCATCTCGCGGATCGGCGCACCTGCCCACGCACTCGGATCGGCACGGGCCGCTGCGCGGGCTGTCGTGATAACCCGGCTGTCTGCCTGCAGGTAGGCGACGATACCGGCCATGGCCGCGGTCGCTTCCGTGCTTGTCTGAAGTGCCTGGTCGTAGCTGGATAACAGCGGCGCCGTGCTGGAAGGTAGCGCGGGCGCGAACCGGTACGGGATGTCGTAGCCGTCGGGCAGGCTGCGGGTTGGCACGATGAGCCGGCCAGTCATCGACGCGCTGCGCACGTTGCGGCGATCCGAGTCGGCGACCTCGGCCAGCGTATGCCAGACATGGTGCGCGGCATCGAGGGCATAGCGCAGGTGATCTGTGTCGCCGGCGAACTCACAGGCCGGGCGTGGCGGATGGCGCGGACCGAGGTCCGGGGTCCAATGCGGGTTTGCGTAGGCCAGCCGCCCGGTCCACAGCGCCAGCGCGGCTGCTTCGGTGCCGGCCTCTCCCATGGGGCCGCGGGTGTCGGTGGTGATCGAGTCCCACGATTCGGTGACGGTCATCCAGGCTGCGCGGGCCCGATCCGCAGCGTTGGCTGCCTCGGCGAGGCTACCGCTGAAGCGGGCGTATGGCTTGCCGTGGTCTGTGGCGAGCGTGGTCAGCATGATCTGGATGTTGGAAGCGCTGATCGCGCAGCAGCCCGCTGTCTGTCGCAGCGTTTCCCTGGTCAGCTGGCGGGACCAGGGAGGTTCCGCCGAAGCAGGCCAGGCCGCCGTGCGGAGCCGCTCGGCGGTGCTGATCACGCCGATGTTGAGATTGGCGACCGAGTCACCGCTGGCCGGCAGGCATTGGGCCGGGACCGCTTTCACCGGGATAGCGTGGAGCAGCCTGAGCTGGCCCTGGCGGACGGGGCGTCGTTCCTGCGCCTCGCCGATGGCCCAGGAGACTTGAGACAGCGTCTTGCCAATCGAACTGACTTTCCGGCGTTGCGCAGCGGGACAGCTGGCAGTGGCGGAGATCCGATAGGCGTGGCCGGCGATCTGGCGTGCCCAGCCACCGACCTCGTGCAGGATGGCGCAGGCGACCGGGGCTGAGAAGACGACCGGTGTCCATTCCGACCCACTTGCTGTGACAAGGTCGGCCTGGGTGGTCGCATGGGTGTGCAGCAAGTCCCGGCCGAGCGTCATCGAGCGTGTCGCCGCGCGCAGGTCGCCACGCCCCCCGCGTGGCCTGCTCGCGCCGATGGCTTCCTCGGGGCTGGGCGCAGCTGGCAAAGCCGCCTCGGCTGTCTCCAGAGCCTGGCGCACCCGAGTAGCGGCGCGGACCCAGGCCCCGAGCTCACGGTCACCCGTGAGGTACTCGGCATCGAGCACGCCCGAGACATCTTTGGCGTATCCGGCAAGCGCGTGCACGGCGCGGCTCAAGTCGGCGATGCCGTCGGCGGCGTTCGCTCGCTCACCCGCGGCCGATGGCGCAGTCGGCCACTGCAGCCGCCGCAGATGCTGTGTAACGCTCGCGGCGAAGTCACCGAAGGCCGCGCGTCTGGTCATGGCGGACTCAGATCGCCCATGAGCGCGCAGATCGTCGCCGCCTCAGCGGCGGCACGCTTGCAGCAAACCCGGTCCGCCTCGTTGGCGGCCGACACCGCGCATGCGGAGAGCCGGGCCGCAAGTGCGCCGCTCGCGGTGGTGATGGCGACAGCGATCTCGGCGATGGTGGCGCCGTTCAGAAGGTCGTCGTCCGCGTCCCGCTTCGAGACATTCGGCAGTTGCGTCCAGACTCCGCCGGTCCAGTCCCTGCCGTTGGCTGCCGCGCAGGCGGCAAGCACGAACGCCGGGAACCCGGATATCTCGTCTTCCTGGTGACGGCGCAGCACGGTGAGCAGGTCCTCGAACACCTTGCATGCGCTGTCGAGGGCAGCCACGGCGTCGGTGGCGGCGGCAAGGTGCTCCAGTGCACGCGAAACATCAGTCACGAATCTGCTCCCCTCTGAGGCAGGGCATGCGAAGACGCAGACGAGGATGACGGCCGCAAGTACCTGCCGTGCGAATGCGAGCACGGCCTGTGGAACCCGCGGCGGCCACGCACAGACGCCCGGCTGATGCCGTCCGTCCGCGCAAGCGAACCCGAGCCACCGAAAGCATGCTCATGGCCGGAACTCTCCCGCAGTGCCGGTGCCGGTCGCGGCGCGGTACCGCGCGTAGGGCCGGTAGCCCGGCTCGTCGAGCTGGTCCTCATCCAATCCGAGCGGCGTGCACCATCCGGCCAGTTCTGCCCGCCTCCGTGCAGCGCGAGCCCGCCCGCGCTCGCCGCAGGTCCGCTCAGGCGGGCGCTTGTCCCACCAGGCATCCCACAGCTGGCACGTCAGGTCGCGAAGCCCACAGCTGACCGTTTCCGTCTCGCCGCCAAGGATCGCCTGGATGGCGTCCGGGCGCACCCGCAGCGCATCTGCGATCCGGCGAGCCTCGTGTCCCATTGCGACGAGGGAACGAAGTCGCCACATTGTGCCGCCGGCGTCCACGTTCGCAGCCGTGCCGGTCGCCAAGCCAGTTGCGGCGACGGCAGTCATGGCGTCGCCTCGCGGCCTGGCTGTCGGCCACCGCGGCGCTTGGCCGAATCGATGGTCCGGGCGATCTCCTGGTGGCTGAGCCCGGTGGCTGCCGCGGCGGCGGCGATCTCATCGAGCGCGCGTGCCTGGCCGGATTCGACCGCGCGGCAGGCGGCCCAGAACAGGCCGGCGTTGCGGTTTCCTTCCTCGAGCCGTTCAAGCCAGGAGGCGAGCCGTCCTACATCTCCTCCGTTCACCGCGATTGCCTGTCGCTGCGCCCGGACGACCGGCGGTTCGAGCGTCTCGGTGACGGCAGCCCATCTGAGCCCTCCGGCCAAGCCTGTCTGGCGGATTACGTAATAAGGCCCGCCGTCGATGCGAGACGGCGGCACGAGGACGTAGCCACCTGCGGCCTTAAAGTCCAGATAGTGGCGCGGCAGCCTGCCTGAGGCCTGTCCGCTGCCAGCGAAGTAGATGTGCAGCCCGTCGCGCGGAGTGCGGACGACGGCCCCTGCGTTCTCCAGCAGGGCAGCGCGCTTGAGCACCAGGAGCGCGGGGTAGCCGTTGCCCGCGTCACCGTGGCGGTCGACGTCGAGCACGTCGGGTCCGGGCGCGCCGGTTGCGACTGCCAGGTTCGCCTCCGGCCAGTGGGCCCACCAGGACCGGATCTGGTCCGGGTCGGTGGTGGCGTCGTGGAAGCCGTGCCTGGTGGCGGGTTGCTTCGTTCCCGGCTTGCACGGGAAGACCGGCCAGCCCCGTTCGGCACAGGCCAGCGCCTGGCCAACCGGGCTGTTGCGGTCGGCGGAGACCGGGACTACCCCGTTCCCTGAAAGCGGGCGGAGAACTGGACGGGAACGGCCGGGCCATGGGGTTCGTGGAACTGGCCTGCTCATGGCATGGCTCCGATCCGGGCGGCGCGGCCGTTGCCCGGCATTGTGTGCGCGCAGCGGGCGGTCTCGGCGGCCATCAGCCCGGCCGCGGCGGTCAGCAGCCGGGTCTGCCACTCGGCCTGTCCTGCGAGCGTGCCAGTGGTGCGGCGCGGCTGCAGGTACAGCACCGACCACAACTCGCTCAGCCAGTCCAGCGCGTACAGGCACAGCGGGTGCTGCTCCCAGCAGGCGCCAAGCGATGCGGCGACGTGGCCGTAACCGGGCAGATAGACGTGCTCGACCCACGCGCGCAGCCGACCGATCGCCTCCTCGCGAGCGGCGCCTTCGAGCTTCCAGAACCGCGGCGAGGGAACGGGCTCGTAGCCGCGTCGAGGTGAATCGTCGGCGGGCGCAGTGTCGTCGAGGCTGGCCGTGAGGCCGGTGACCTTGTCGTCGAGGTCCCGCAAGCCGGCGAGGATGTCAGCCTGGTCGTCGAGCGTGCGTTTCATGGCATTGGCGAGCGTCGTCAGGGCTGCGATTCGGTTGGCGGTTTCGGCGGAGTGGCTGGCCTCCCGCTCGTCGAGCCGGGCAAGCCGATCGGCGTGCTGGGACAGCCGCAACAGCGCGGCGGCGAGGGCATCGGGTTCGGGCATCTGGTTCACCTCCACGGGTGATCGGTGTACGCGGCGTCGACGCTGATGGTGTCGGGATCCTGGCGAACCGCGCGGCGCTGCGGCGCATCTGGCCAGGTCGGATGTCCGGTCGGCTTCTCGGTGTTCGCTGCGCGGGCGGCGGGTGCCGAGGCGGGCGTGGCGACGGCAGTGCCGTGGCGGCGGGCGGCCCGGTAGGCGCGGTCCTTCCACGCCACGCCCAGCCTGGCGATGACCGGTGAGTAGCCTGCGCGGACGATAAGCGCATGCCCGACCGGCAACTGGCGGATCATGTCGGGGGTCATGACGTCGTGGCGGCTGTGGTGATGCTGGCCTCGTTCACGGAGTGCGGCCTGGCCGCAAAGTTCGCTTGCCATCTTGAGCGTCGCGGTGTCGGAGATGCCGGGCAGCAAGATCTTGACACCGCAGGTGTCCAGGACTACCTGAGCTCCGTCGTGCTGCCAGCGGGTCCGCAGCTGCGCCTCGCCATGCGCGACTGGGATGAGCTGGATGCCCTTGCCGCCGGAGTCCGCAAGCCAGGTGGGGAGGGCAACCGGGCAGGTTTGCACGATCTCGTCGAGCGCCATGAGCAAGGGCGGGTCCAGGCGGCCGGCGGGTTGGGTTTGACCTAGCTGGGCAGCGATGTGATGGAGCTCGCCGGCCATCGCGGCGAACAACGGCGCGACCGGGCTGTCGTCATGCTCGCTTTCGGCGATGAGGTACAGGGTGCCTTGCTGGCGCAGGAATGCACCGATGTCGAATTCGGGCTCGTCGTCGGCGGGCAGGACCGACTGCATGAGCTCGGGGTCAGTCATGAATGCCAGCGCGCGGGACAGGACCATCTTGATCGTCGCGGCGGTGCGCTCGGCCTCGCCGCGCAACTCGCCGAGTTCCAGAGCCCACTGCACCGCGCCTGCCTGCGCCAAGATGTCCTCGGCGTCTGCGGCGTTGCCAACCGCCCAGGCCACGACCAGGCGCATGTCGGCGCCCGCCAAAGCCGCAGCGTGGAACAGAGCTCGCAGGTAACTGGAGGCCTTGCTGGACCAGAAGGAGGCGTCCTCGGTGCCGCTCAGGCTGACCGCATTTGCGAACCCGTCGGCGCGGCGGATCGCCACCGCCTCGTCTTCGCAGCCGTCGATCGGATTCCAGCGGAAGGTGGAAGGGACCCCGCCGATGCTCTGCGGGTTGAAGACGTGGATAGGACCACGACGGGCGCGGTTGCCGCTGGTCAGCTCGAACACGTCTGCTTTGGTTGTGGTGCTCACAACTGGACCTGGGTAGTGCAGTATCAGCTTGGCGAGAAGGCCGGTCTTGCCCGTGCGCGGCGGCGCCATGATCAGGGCATGCTCCTCGACAGGAATGCGCAGCCGGTGGCCATAATGCGCCATCCCCAGGAAGAGCGAGTGCTGGTCCGGGTGGGTGAGTCGCCGCCACGCCGGAAGGGAACGACGCGACCGGCGCGACCGGCGGAAAGCCGCTAGGCGGCCCCAGCGTAGGTGCAGCTCATCGATGGTCGCGTGGCCGCGACCAGGATGCAGGCGGAGCAGCAGACGCAGCTGCGTGTACTTCACGCGGAACCGCGGCAGGCGGCCGTGCGGCAGGAAGCACCAGCGCAGTGCTCCGAGGATGGCGAGCGCTTCGGTAAGCCTGACGATGTCGCTCATGACGCGGTTCCGTTCCGAGATGCCAGCACCTGGCGACGCAAGGCCGTGCGAGCAGCGCCCACGTTGAGCGCCACCTCGGCCGCCAGCTCGGTGCTGACTCGCGAGACGTTCGCGACCGGGAACTGCGCCAGCGGCCCGTAACGGTCGTTCACCAGGCTGAGGAAGCGCTCAGTCTTGGTTGGCTGGGTTGGCGCCCTTCTCCTGGGCATCGGTTGCGACCTCGCTGAGCCGCTGGTAATCGCTGCGCGGCGGCTGGAAGCGGCGTGTTCGACTACTTCCGCAGTGGCACTTCCACGCCGGCCCGGAGCGATGGGGCACTCCTCGATCACCCAGCGACGGAGTCCGGCCAGAGTCGAGGTCGGCGCGAAGCCGAACCGGAGCATCCACAACAGCAGACCGCCGACCATGGCCAGCGGCGTGGGGCCGTCTTCGGCCAGCGCCTCGTTCAGAGCCCGCTGCCGAGCGATCGTCCGGGCTCGCACCACACCGATCGCGGTGTCGGAGGCGAGGGCATACGCGATAGGCGGCATAGCCCAGATGGCAAGGTCCCGCCACCCGTGACCCGCGGCCATCAGGTTCATCGCGACCGACGTGGCCACCGCGCAGACGTTCAGTGCCCTCGGACGCAGCGCCCGTCTGCCATGCAGGGCTAACGCGATCCCCAGAGCAGCGAAGATCAGAGCCGCCACGTCTGGAATCCCCGCTTCCAGCGCCGCCGGTATCACGACGCGCTTGGTCGCGTACACCATCCGGTACTGAGCGGAGTAGCTCACGATTGCGGCCGCGACCGCCAAGAGGCCGAGCGCCACCATTGACAGAGCAAGCCACAGACCAGGGACGCCGAGACCTCCGCGCCGCTGCTGCCGCAGATAGCCATCCGCTGAGGCATCAGAGCGGGCTAGCCCCGTATCGAGGCTGTCCCCGCCAGCACTGACCTGAGACTCGAGGTACTTGGCGGCCGACATTCCCAAAGCCTCCACGCGTGATGGTGTGGTGTACACCACCATAGGTGGCGCGTGCAGCGAGCGCAAGGGACGGCGGCGGGATTGTGCCGAACTCCTCGCCGGCGATGGAGACGAGCACGATCAGACGCGCCGCCGCCCAACCCGACGAACCGGGGTTGTCGGACCGGGTAGATAGCCTTCGCGGCGTGCGCTACCAGTGGACTCTGCCACTATGACAAGGAGTCGTCGCTCAAGGGTCAGAGGAACCGCGGTGGATCAGAACGCAGCCTTGTCGTCAGCACTGTTCGAGGACGGCATGGCGTGGCTGCGACAGCACTACGGAGAGCGCGAGTTCTGGGTCGAACGTGACATCGTGTGGACGGTACAGACCCACCTCCGCCAAGTGGTCGCCGACCGCGGACTGTCCTTGGCCGTCTTTAACGATTACCCAATGCTGCCCGGGCCCCGACGATCGCTCAGCGCAGATCTTGTCATCCGCGACGCCGACGGCGAGGTACTAGTGGCGGCTGAATTCAAGTACGAGCCCTCGCATCACCGTGTCGAGTTCCGTGCGTTGCCTGGCAAGCTGCCCGTGGTGTCCTGGGGTATCGAGGGTGTCGCCAAAGACGTAGTGCGCATCCGCGAGTTCGTGGAGGCGGGGAAAGCGCAGACCGCCTATGCAGTGTTCATCGACGAGGGACGTTACTTCCGTAATCGCCCCGCTCACCTAGGGGCCGAGTGGCGCGACTGGGAATTGACACGGCCCGGCAGCCGGTCCCCTTCCGTCCTATGGGCACGATGGCCATCCAGCGCAGAGCATTGACACCCCGCCGTGCTGACGTGCCCGCTGCAGACAGCAATAGCGTGCGGCGCCGCAAGAGGCGGCAAGAGTGCAGGCGGCATCGCTCACTTTCAGCCGCCAACGTACAACCGCTGATCAGCCACAGATGCACGGCTCCGAACCGACTCAACGCTGGTCAGAACGTCAAACCAGGTATGTTGTCAGCGAGGCGATAAAGAGCTCAACTCGTCCGTGCGTCTCGCCAAACCGCTCGACAAGACCTAGCCTCTTTCGGGCCTCACGCTCTGAGGAGACTTGAGCAAACAGTCATGAAGCTCCCGGCACGTCGCGAACCGACCTGGCGCGTGCGGCTAGCCCTTGCTGTCGTCACCGCGGCTGCATTTGTCTTAGCAGCAGCTGCCCTGGCCTTTGGCATCTGGGCTACTCTTACAAAGAACGCCGAGCTCTTCGGTCGGCAAACCGCATTGTCAGGAATTCTCTCGTTTGTGCTTGCAGCAATTGCAGCAGCTGTTGGCATGCTAATCTGGGCCTCGAAGCAGAGCCGCTCAACCGCGCCACAAGCCCAATACGCCCGACGTTGGCGCCTTATTCAGGTCAAATCCTGCTCCATTACTGACGTACGAGTACACACGAGCGGCGCACCGAATGAGCTTCCTCCCCCTTACGTTGAGCGTGATCACGACTCAAAAATCATCGAACGACTGCAGGCAGCAAGCGTGACGGGAGGATTCGTCCTCGTTGTCGGCGGCTCGTCCACAGGCAAGAGCCGCAGCCTTATAACTTGTATTAAGGCCATCTTGGAGGACTGGCAAATTCTTATCCCAGAAGATCCGTCCGCTATTCGCGAAGCCGCGGGCGCGGGGCAGATAAAGCCGCGAACTGTAATTTGGCTTGACGACACCCCTATCGAGAAGTTTATCTCAGCTAACGAGGATTGCATCACGGCACATCAGCTTCTCGAGATCATGAATGATTATCGTCCCATAATAATCTCGGACTCGATGTGGCCGTCGCGCTTTCAAGCACTCAATTCTCTACCAGACGAATCCTCCATCGACGTATCCGATTCGTCCCGTGAGGCAAGAGACGGCCTGGCCCTGGCTGGTGAGCCGATCAGGGTTGCTGAGCAGTTTAGCGAGGCAGAACGTCAGAGAGCTGCGCCGCTTGCATCCAACGATGAGCGGCTCGCTGCGGCGCTTGCTGACGCTCAGTTCGGCGTTACGCAGACTCTGGCGGGCGCGGCATGGCTGGTGGGCAGATACCGTGATGCCCAAACTGTGATGCCATCCGCCTACGGCATCATCACAGGTGCACTTGACGTTCGCCGCATAGGATATTATGGCCAGCTGCCTCGAGAGCTTCTGAAACTGGTAGCGCAGGGCTATTTGTCTGCCAGGCAGCTCGCAACCGTTTCCGACGATTCCGAATGGTTCGCCAAAGGACTGCGATATGCCACGGATTTTCGATCAGGCCCAGGTTTCGTGGCTCCACTGATTGCGGAACGAGAATCGACAGTTGGCGCAATAGCCTATTCCCTCGCAGACTACCTTCTTCAGTATGACCTCCAACACCGGCGCTTGGCCCGCATTCCTGCTGGCACCTGGGATGCCTTGCTTGTCTACGCAAATCAGCCAGCAGATCTTCGACGCATCGCACGGGCGGCGGAGAGTCGCCTGATATACGGATATGCCGAGCGCTTTCATCGCGCTGCCGAAGCCGCCGAGGGCGGGACGTCTTCGTCGCTGCCTCAATGGCTGGCAAAGCATAATCGGACAGACGAACTGCGTGAACGAACCGACTCTGGAGATAGAGAAGCCGGGCGACGCCTAGCCAGTCTGCTTGCCGCAAGCGGCGCACTCGATGAACTACGGCAACGGGCCGACTCCGGTGATCAAGACTGTAGAAGGCAGTTGGCCAACTGGCTTGCGGCTAGCGGCGAGATAGATGAACTGCGGCGTCGGGCGAATTCGGGTGACCGATTTGCTCAATCCTGGTTTAGCAGCAGTACTACACCAGAACGTCTTGCTAAGCGGTTGCGGAATGTGAAGCGCAATGCGCTCAGTAGGAGCAAAGTAGACAGCTTCTATGACACAGACCGAGCGGATGAGCTCAGAGAGCTTGCCGATTTTGGAAACCTGTACGCCAGACGCCGTCTAGGCGAGTGGCTCATAAGGAGGCAGTACATAGGAGAACTCCGCGACCGCGCTGACGGCGGCGATGTGATTGCCGGAAACCGGCTCGCCAACTGGTTGGCAGCGAACGGCCACATTGAAGAGCTCCGCGAGCGAGCAGACGCGGGAGACACGAGCGCTTTCTCGCCGCTCGCTGACTGGCTGGCCGCACACGACGAAATTGACGAGCTGCGTTGGCGTGCTGATGCGGGCAATAAACGCGCAAAGTGGCGCCTCGCAGACTGGCTCGCCTTGAATGGCTACATCTCCGAGCTGCGGCAGCGAGCGGAGCAGGGTGATGCAAACGCTGGCGGCCGACTTGCCCATTGGCTGGCCCAGAATGGGCAAGTCGGTGAGCTGCGAGAACGCGCCGACGCAGGCGACGAGAGTGCCAGTAGACGGCTTGCACTCTGGCTGTACGACAATCGTCAGCTAGACGAGCTGCGCGAACGTGCCGAAGGGCGTGACAACAATGCGGCCGACAAACTTGTGGCTTTGCTGGCCAATAATGGCCCTTTTGATGAGCTGCGCGAGTTGGCCGACAACGGCGTTCCCGGTGCCAGCTTGCGTCTCGCTGACAAGCTGTACGCTACTGAGAAGACCGACGAGCTGCGAGCGCTCGCGGAAAACGGTAATGCCACTGCTAATTCTCGCCTCGTCGATTGGTTGGTAAATAATAATCGAATTGAGGAACTGCGCAATCTTGCCGTTAGCGGTGATTTGCGGGCAGCTAGGCGGCTGGCGGAGCTTGCGTCTGACGATCTTTTTGAAGGAGCAGATCTGCTTGTGAAATATGGACTGAATGCGGATGGAAGTGTGGGCAGGCTGCCTTTGCGCCAGCGAAATGAGGACCGCTAGGTCGCTATTCGCGAGCCGCCTTTGGAACATAGCTGGTCGTACTGCCCACCGGCATGTCATTCTTGAGCGTGTCAGCGGAGTGCCATGATCCTTGGGTGGCCCGGGTGCCTGGCGCCGGCACGGGCCGCATCGGGCTCCCGCTGTCGCAGCGGGGCGTGCCGGGTCGGGCAGCCACGGTTAGGGCCGTGCCGAGTGACTTCGTCGGCCGATGCAGGGCGAGCATAATGGTCTGCACCACAGTGGGTCACGAGCACACACCGAGACGGACGCAGCGCATGGTGCATGGTGACATCGGTACCTTCGACACCCGGTTTGAGAGGCTGACGCGGCACTACGCAGACGCCATCGCGCGAGGCGAGCTGAAGCCTGGCGACCGGTTCCCGTCCGCGCGTGAGCTCAGCGAAATGCATGGTGTTGGCCGTACGACGGCGGGGCGAGTGCATGGCACGCTGATCTCGATGGGCCTGATCGAGCACCGGCCTGGGGTGGGCACATTCGTGATCGAGCCGGCTCCGAAGGGCAAGGTCGGCGGACGGGAGGCGCCCGCGCTCATGGTTGCGGCCGAGAAGGTCGTGGCGGCATTCGATGCCTGGCATGCTCGAACTAAGCCTAGGGCCCTCGCCGATGCGGTCGAGGAGCTTCGTAACGCGCTCCGCTGAGCCGATCCTTCACCGTCTGGATGACGCGTCCGGCATCGACGATCGTCTGAATATAGGCGGGCCAGTCGGTGGCAAGCTGACGGGCGATCGCCTGGCGCAGCAGATCGCGCTCGTTGTAGGTGACGTCTCCAGTACCCCGCTGCGCGAGCAGCGAGCGGCCATCGGCCGTGGAGCAGATGCAGTGGTACGCGCGCTCTGAGACGCTCAGGAAAACTGCCGGGAACGACCCGTCGTGCAGCTCACGCAGGGCACGTTCCCAGTGGACGCCGACCCGGGACCACGAGGTGCCAGCATCCGCGAACATCCGGGTGAGCTCGGAGAAGAAGATCACCCGATGGCCAAGCTTTCGGACATACAAGTCAGCGCAGCCCAGGACCTGCAAAGCATCCTGACTTAGGGCGTCGCGCGCGATGATTCCCGGCGCGACTGCAGCTGCGGCCTCGGCCGTCGGTCCGTCGCCGTGCCACTGAAGGCCGCTCACGAGCCAGTACTCGGGGTGAAGCAGCTCGTCGGTCGCGACTGCTACTGGCCCTGTCGCGGTTGGCATCTGGACCACCACCTCCAGATTTCAATCGTGCCGGGCATGCCGACACTGTGGTCATCGTTCAGCTTCCAGTTCGGCCACCCGCCGCAGGACGGCAGGTGCTGGCCGTATGTGGGGCTTGGGTGGTTGGAGGATCGCCGCGCGGTCACGCTCAACCCAGGCGGGCCAGGCCTCAGCTATGGGCTCGTAGTCCGGGTCGCTAGGCACGCGGACTGATTTCCGCTCGTCGAGGCGCTCGCGAACGGCGCAGCGTTCTGCCGCAAGCTGCGCGATCCACTCGGATGCCTCGTAGGTATCAGCGCCAGGCGAAAGGACGAGTTGGTCCCGTTGATCGTCGGTCACCACTGGTTCGGCGGACCGGAGAGGCTCAAAGCGCGCGCTGGGATGACGGCGGCGAAGCTCGGCATCCGCGGCGATGGCCAGCCGACGCGATGCCTCGGTCGCCCGGTCCCATTCCCGCCGGGTCTCCATGGTCTGCTCTAGCTCCGACATGTGCTTCTGGTAGAAGACTTCCATCGCTGCGTGGGACCGGGACAGCCTGGCATGCCGTTCGGCCACTACGATTTGGCCGCGCTGGCGGGCGATGCTTTCCTCGGCAAGGGCCCGGATCGCGCCGAGACTGGCGTCGTCGGCACTCGTCCTGATCTGCTCGAGTTCGCGCCCGACGTGCCGCGGTGCCCACGCGGTCTCGGTCTCGTAGGTGGCGCGCATGTGCAGCAGGGATCCGTCGGGCAGGCCACGCACGTCGACGCCGTCGAATGGACCGAGCGCGGCGAACGCTGCGTGCCACGCTGCTCGTTTCTCCGGGCTGTCACCGGTTGGTTCGGGTCCGATCGGGTCGGTGATGTGCTGGTATCCGTATAGCTCGCGATACGCGCCAATGTCGCCGGCTCGGTGCTGCCATTCCAGCCGGTCCAGCGGATCGTCGGGCACCGCGCCGATGGCGCGCAGTGCCCATTCCGGCGGGTGCTCGACCGCGTGCTCGCCGATCCGCTCCTTCCGGGCGTCCATCGCGGCCGCCAACTCGGTCAGGAACGGCTGCCGCTCTGGGTCGGCGACAGCAGGCACTTGCTCATACCACGGTCCTTGTGGTTGCGGCACGAGCGACCCGGTCATCCAGCGGATGCGCGAGTCGATCACACTCGCCAGGTTCCGGGCCCCAGCGAGCGACCTCGAGCCAACCGCCTCCTGCACCACATCGTGCGCGTCCAGTCCAGCCGCCTCGACGCCTCGCAGCGTGCGCCACAGCCAGGTTGCCTGCGGTGATGTCAGCCCGTCAGCTGCGTATTGCGCCGGAACGACCGAGAGCACGACCTTTCTGTACCGGTCGATGTTCAGCCCGGCGATCTCGCCCTGCCACATAGCGTTCAGCACCGCGAGGTGGTCGGCGTCAGCCAGCGCGCGGTCCTGGGTTTCCAGGGCCGACATCTCGGCGCCATCGTGGCCGAGGATGTCAGCAGCCACGGCGATCGCGTCTCGCGGTTCCGGCCCGGCGTCCGACTGCCGAGCAGAGTCCGCTGCCAGGAAACCAGCCCGTTCCTGCTCGATTTTCTGATGCCGTTCGAGCTCGGGTGCTTGCCGTGTGCCCGTCTCGGGGTCGGCGGTCCTCACTGGCTGGGTGAACACGATCATCTTGTTCGACTGCGCTCCCCTGGTCATTGCCACGTACAGCCACTGCCGGTCCTCGGTCCCGGTGACGACGGGGATGCCAATCTGGACGGAGCGTCCCTGGGCGGAGTGCCCGGTGACCGCGTAGCCGAGATCCGCCGTCGCATAGCCGGAGTACTCGAAGGCCCGTTCGGTCCACCGCCGCGCCCCGGTGACCGGATCACAGTCCAGCGCCCGGTGGACCAGGAGGCTGCGGCTGCGGATCGCCTCGATCCGCAGCAGGTCCCCGTTCGCAAGCATCCGGCCTGGCTCTCCCGCCTCGACGGTGTGGTCGTTCTGCCGGCAGATGATCAGATCCCCGGCCGACGCAAGCGCCCCGTCCGCGAGCTGCACCGCTCGCCCGGACTCGACCAGGCCCAGGTGGATCAGGTCGTCGCGCACTCGCCGAGATGCTTCCTGGCACCGTGCCCGGTCGTGAATCATCAACAGCACGTCCTGGCCGGCGAGGTAGTGGGCGACGTGACGGCGGACCGCGTCATCCAGCGCGGCTTCCGGCTCGGCGCCGCGGATACGACCCCGTTCCCTGTATGAATCGAGTGGAGATGGATCACCGGTGCGCAAGCACAACGACGCGTCCTGCTCCCATTGCGCAGCGAACCGGACTGCCTCGGCCAGCTGCACGTAGCCGAGACGCCGGGCCAGCAGCATCATGCCGCCGCCGGATTCGACCGCGGTGAGCTGCTCGTAGTCGCCTGCGATGAGGACCTTGGCGCCATGGTCGGCGGCGTGGCGGACTATTTCCAGGAGGTCCGGGATGGACATCATGGACGCCTCGTCAATGACCAGCAGGGTGCCGGGCCGGATGTCGCGGATGCCGCGGGCATTGCGGCGGCCGGGCAGGTGTCCGAGAAACACTGCGCTGTTCTGGGCGGCGCGCACGCCCGCGCCGGCGAGCACGTTGCGCGCGGCCTGCGCCGTGGCGATGCCGAGCACCGCGCCCATGCCCGCCTCGGTCCAGGCGCGGGCAGCATGCGCCAGGACCTGCGTCTTGCCGCTGCCGGCCGGGCCAGTGATGACCTCGACCGTGCGCGCCGAGGTCAGCGCGTGATAGAGCGCTGCGGCCTGGTCCAAACGCAGGCCAGCGTCGACGGCCGCGTCACGGTGCGGCCGCAGGGAGGCGGCGCCGTCTGCCAGCACCCGTTCAAGTTCGGCCACGTCCGCGCCGGTGAGCTCGGCCGCTTGCGCGCGGGACAGGTGCGGTGCGCCTTCGCGCTGGGCGTGCCGGAGGAGCTGCTCTTCCATGCTGAGCTGGACCCTGGTCGCGTACCGGGTGGTGCCGGGCCGGGTGTAGACGCTGCGTCTGTCTAGCTGGCGGCGCAGGTAGTCCGGCAGCGGAGGCCACTGCGGCGCCTCCAGGCACACAACCTCCTCGACCGTCCCGGCTAAGGCGTCGTCGGCTAGCTCGTGCAGGAG
>Ga0335075_10007074_pt1 | contig 17298 bp, 22 predicted proteins | sample Lox_Sample_24_FD_206723 | JGI IMG/M metagenome (GOLD analysis project Ga0335075, IMG submission 206723) | Soil microbial communities from Loxahatchee National Wildlife Refuge, Florida, United States - Lox_Sample_2.4 | ecosystem: Environmental > Terrestrial > Soil > Wetlands | place: USA...
TTCTCGTAGTTTCTGGACGTCTGAGCTTTCTGCATCGGTGTGTCCTAAGGACTAGACAATCTGGGAGGTACAAGAGGACTCTGTCTCCATCAGAGCAGTAGAGAGTACTTTGCCGGGTGGATGCACTCATTAGTTATACTTCATGTAATTCGCCACGCACAATGTTATTCTTCCTTCAGTTTCCCTCCCTCACCGACAAAGCAAAGTCTAACGCCTGAGAGTACCGTTCCTTGCCCATTACGCCTGGTAACCCTTTGCCCATCGCTCTTATTCCCTTTGCTATCATCATTATAGGTAGTGACGTGGCATATATAATAGTATATACATTGTCCCCTCCTTTTCATCTACTTCGGAGTTTTTATAGTAAGCGTCGTGATATCTATAGCCGTAAAACTTCATCCTTGAAGAAGGGTTGTTGTAGACTGAAACACAATTCCATTTTGTTTCGCCCACGAAAGTCGGGTACTATTAAGAGGTTAACACTACAACTGGCGGATGATGGGGAACTAGCTCTCAAAGATGGCCAGATAACTAGAATAACATGACCGCCGACTCAGTTTTACCAGTCACCGAAGAGCGTGATGCTGTAAACTCTACGAATGCCACAAATACAGTGGAATTAGGAGCATCTGGGCATTTATGTGGTGTTGCCAGTGTTTCCTTTTGGACACAAAGCCGGGTGCTAAGTGGTAGAGCCTTGCATTGCATTTTAAGTGAAGTCCAGCTGAAGGAAGGGTTAGCCGGATAAGGCTGGCTCGTGGTGGAAGTGCTTACCTTCAAATTCGAATGAGACCGTCCCTGAAGTAATGCACTGAACGGTGGGCCGAAAGAGTGACGTCTGTCAGGATGTGCTTACGTAATCTGGAGATAGTATGGGGTAATTATCTAATAATTACGGTGGCTGGGATACCTCTACATATAGGGGAGCATTCGGAGCACTTTGGATGTAATATGTCAATTAACAGACAATCAATTGAGTGTCAGGCATAACCGCCTGAAGATAAGCCATCCGCTGCTATTATTATATGTACGTGACTTACCTAATCGCGTCAAATTCTGTCAACGTCGAGCCTTAGGCATAAATCACGTGATATTTACAACCTAAAAATATGCCTACCACATATCGTTTACATCATATGTACATACTACGGAGAATTACCATTTCCATGGTGAGAAGCGAAATGCGATTGGTCACAGTACATGAGATCCAAGATTTCTGTCGTGAAACAGAACGAAGAAGCTACATTTAGCAAGGGAGAATAAAGCCTTTCCCGCTGTCAAATTCCTGATATCGCAACTGTCCACAAGGATGAATTCAGTCAGGGAACGGCCAGACAATTTCCAAAGGAGCATATCTGCCCACATGACTTGCCACCCAAGACTTGGCTACTGAATCCTGATTTATTAACGCGGTTGCCGGAGTTAAGAGAGCGACCATGTGGGGTCAATTGCATGTTAAGCAAAGGAAAAAGAGATAAGGATTGGAACGAGTAGGGCTCGTGATGTCACATGTAATAGTTCTTCCCTTCGGGCCTCAAAGTGAGGGACAGATAGGTAAGTCGCCAAGAAAGGGAAGACTTGCTTTGAAGTAAAGTTTTTGACAGGATGTCCCAAACAGGCAATTTGATGAGAGAGAGCTTGAAATTTGAAGCGAGGTACGGTATATGTGGATCGGGTAGTTTGCCGGACAGACCGAAAGGATGTTGATCCTAGACGGCTAAGAAAGCCATGTTTTTTGTCCGCTGCCAGATGCAGGCCTCGTCAATCGGACCACGACTACGTCAGCGATATTAAAGGCTGACACGGTCAATTTCTTTACATACTGTACATGTAATTGATTTAGTAAGGTAGTAAGGTATCGGACCTCCGGCCCTGTATTTTGCGGTGTGCCGGGGGACAGGCCAGGTGCATTAGGACAACACGCGCACTGTTGATGTGATGTTTGCGCTATTTACCAGGTCATATCACGGCGTGATAAATAGTACCAAGATAAGGTACCTTAATGCACGTCCGTTGCTTGAATCAACAAGGCAGATTCTCACGAGTAGCCAAGTTTCCGCCCTCAATTGAAGTCATGGTCGCTGACGGTGACGGCGATACATAAATCGGAACCCTCTCAGATATTTCAACAAGTTACCACACCCTCTCATCCATTATTCCACCTCATCTCGCAGTCAATAATGCAAGGCATCAATAATTCCTTGCGCAGCTGAATATTGAAACGCGCCTCTCAGCTCGGCAGGTGGGTGCGGGCGTTGTTTTGATTGCAGTGCTGTTGGCGCGCTGGCAGAGCTAGGTCAGCCCTGGAAAGTGGGGTTGTCGAGGCTGGCATAGGCGGCTCACGGTGAGCGCTACAACCCCCTCCGTTGCTCCCCATCTAAACACAACATGCATATGCAGACCTCTCACTACTCCATCTCCATCCATCGCATGACATCTCTCCACACATCTTTTCATATGGGTATATTCATACCGTTGCCCCGTCAATGTTTTCCTTTCCTTTCCTGTGGCAAAGTGAATAATCGTATTTTTTTCAACTTACAAATGCAACAATTGCAACGTTGCCTTGCGTCGCCAAGCGCGGAGCTGATTGCTGACTGCATTAAGCCCGAATCGTGCTTAGTTTTCCGGCGCTAGAGTTCGCAAAGCAACACCGGCGGTAACGGAACGAACTATTATTGCGTCAAAGCAAGACACTCAGTCAACGAGATCTCGTAATCCTCGAAAAAACTGCAGTGAGGCATTTCTAGCCTCTCCTAAACATCAATTGGGCTTTCTATACATCTTCTCTTCATCCACAACATCTTCTTCTATCAAAACCCCCACTCCTTATTGAACCCCCCCAGCTAGCGAACCTGCAGCTACCCGTATTACATCACAACGGCCTCCCACACCTGGATCGGCCTTTCGACGAGCCCATTCGATACTACCCTTCGAACTCTACATCCACATCTCAAGCTGCACAATCCGACTTCACCATGATGGCCGATCCTACATACCAATTTTCTCAACCCCCTCACCGAAAACCCCTACCTCAAATGAGCACTGCCCGAGAGCGCCCCTTGCAGCAAGCGCCATCAACAACATATGGTCACAGTCGCACACGCACCACCTCGTCCTCGATATTCCCATTTCCTCCTCAACATACACAAGCTCCTACGGCGAATAGCATGCATCAAAGCACCTTTACATCGAAACGAACGCCTTCTACCGGCACTTTCTCCACTGTCGATAGCAGTAGCAATGGCCCCTTACCCGCCCGACAAGCCTCCGCTGACCTTCGCCGCTCAACCTCATCACGCTCTGGTGCATCTCAACAACCTAAAAGCTACGTGGCTTTGATGCGCAAACAAAAGGCGACTGTCTGGAGTGATCGAGCACAACACGAAGATCCGCGCCATGTCCAAGCCCAAAGGGCTGCCAAGCTGAGGGCTACACTGGAGATCCATGGCGGTGCGCAGCCAGGACGCACAGGTACATCCGGGTCAGGCAGCATGGTTGGAAGTAAGCAAACAATTGCCAAGATACGACACCACGGAAAGTCAAGTCTGGTCGGCTACACACCCGGCAACTACGTCGGCATCGGCGGTGTGCCTATGCGACTGAGCGCCACAGAAGTCGAGGGCGGCGATAGCGACGACGACGTGGAAAGCGGGGCAGGAGGAATGCACCACCGCCGGTCGGGCAGTGGACGAAGCAGTGTGAGCAGTGTGCGGCGAGGCCTCACCTACGCGCGACAATCGGGCGCCAGCGGGGCGAGCGGGCGATGGAGTGCTGGACACACACCCCCGAGTGAGCGCGAGGGAGTCGAGTCCTTGAATGATCTAGCGGAGGAGACGCCCGTCCAAACGGGACACCCGCGAACGAAAGACTATTTTGCTAGTGGTGGTGGTGGTGGGTCGACCCACAGTATGGGATCCGGCAGCAGCGGAGAGCGAGCAGATGGGCTTGCTGAGCTAGACGGCGGAGCAGATGCTGCGAGATTGGCAAGCAATAGCTTGCCCAAATCGACAATCACAAGGGAAAAGAGCACGAAAAACCCGGATGAGCTCCGACGGAGAGGAAGTGTTGATGATAGAACAATGACAATGAGTGCGGGCCGATTATTTGTGGCGAATCCAGATGTGGATAGTGATTAGGGACTCGTCGTGCTTGGACAGGTTCCTCGAGACGATAATGTAATAGCGTTTGTTGAGCAATGCATTGATGGCGTTTTGGGGTTGGATGGCTTGATTCGTTAATAGGTAGTACCGTCGGCATGAGGAGAGGCTTTTTTTGTTTTCCCTTGGTCTTTTGTTTAGGTTTTTTTTTTTTTTTTTTTTTTTTTTTTTGATATACCAGTCCGCGAGCGTGGCCTTCAGACGTGGAGTTTTTGATCTGGGAAATGATATGGAGGTGAAAGTGACGTGAAAGGGGGCGTGAGAAGGGATTGCCTTTGCCTTCGCTCATAGGGGACGTGTCTACTAGCAGTTACATTGGCAGCGCCAGTGATAGCAGATCAATGCAAAGAATATTCACATCCTTGGCTTCATGGCTTAATTTTCTTTACCATATCACCATCTGTCCTTTCTATCTATTGTACCTCACGTAAGTATTCCTTGTCACACCAGCCTTCTCATTTCAAACGTACAATGCTCTCCATGGATATACGTGGTGTATTTCTGATTGGATGTATTATACAGCCTCAGGAAGACAAAGTGGAAATAGAGGGGGAGAGGGTTGTGGCGGGTGTGTTTTGTGGTTTCATTTGTGTTTGCTGTTAGGAAAACGGCTGTTGGTGTTATTGTATCTATGTACGTTTACTTTTTGCCATACGAGGCTGATGCAAATATAGACAGATGTTATTTATTGGCTTGTCATATTTTGAGGTAAGTGGATAGGAGGACTTTTGAGTTGGTGAGGCATCCTTGCTGCTCAAACAAACCCAATACCGATCACTAGTGGTTATACACCATGGTAGTCCAACCATCATATTTCCGTACTTCCAAAAATAGGAAAAACGTAAGAAATAGCAAAAGAAACCTTGAAAGGAAAGAAAATGCGTAGCCGTGTAGGGGATTTGTCTACTTCACCCGTATGAAACCATTTGGTGACCTAAGTCACATTTAGTGGGAAGAAATTACCAGGCGAGTAGGTTCTTTCTTATTGACCGGGTAGGAAGCTTAGACCATCGTAGAAGAACTCTACTGCAAGAATGCTTTGAACTACCTCTAGACCACGAAGTTGGTTGGTTGGTGACTGAAACACTTATTTACTCTTATATTATTGTGTAACAATCTTTAGGTTGGAGTCTCAGGCTATCTTTTCCTTTTCTAATGGCAGGGCTTCTTTCTCTCTCATCAAGAGGCGAAAGTTTAGGCATGAAGCTAAACCCGGCGGTGATTACGGCTAATGAGAATCACTTTATGGGGGACGAGACGGGTTTTTTATGCCCAAGCTAGATAGCCCATGACCATTATTGTGTGTGTTGCGTTCGCGGAGCTATCTTCATCGTTATTAGTATTGGCACCAAATGGGCCCCGAGCCTCGATACATCCTCCCAGAAGTATTGTAACGTTATACTTTCTTCAGCCCATGCGTCTTTTAGCTTCCACCGATCCTGCCCAAATTCTTCATCTCCAAAACCGTGCATTCGGAGTGAAAAGAGCTTCAGTTCCGGTACATGAATTGCTCATCCTTTTACATAATCTCGCGTCTTCGCAAAGAGCTCAGCATGTCCCCAGATCATTGTTTCCGACACACTGAGAATATCATCGCTAAGCCGTAGCTGGCTCAAAGTAGTCGGCAGGACGTCCAATCGGTTGTCCTCATTCAGTAGGTTCTAGCCGAATAATAATGTTACACCTAGTACGTCGAGTTCGACAAGCTTTGTGAAATGCTTTAGAGAATCAATCCTGCCAAAGTAGATCGGTTCCCACATATTAGGGTCATCTGGGCCCTCATTGTTATGATAGAATTGTACAAGTCGTTCCAGACAATCTTGAACAGGTCGTAAATAATGGCCAAGCTATTTACCGTCATACACGTTCAGATCATCTGAAAAATACTTATCGTAAATGTTTGATAATTTGAGATTAGGAGTTCGGCATAGTATTTGTCCTAGGTTTTTCATGGATATTCCATCACCAGCAACAATCAACAACGTAAGAGTCGGCAGTGGGGGAATGCAATGGACCTCGGGTATACGATCACTGGGTATGACAAGACAGAGGTAGTTTATTGATCGAAGATGGCAAGATGGTAATCGGGTTATATCTTGTGGCATCTAAGCTGCTCATATCTTTCTCAACATACTCTAGACGTGGAAATCGACTTTGCATGGATATGACGTCCTGCAATCGAAAACTAGGGGAATAAATCCACTAGGCTTGCAGGAAATAGCATGCAGGTAAAATGACCTGAGATTGACAAACCGCGAGAGTAAATGAGCAGTGCAGAGTTTGAAACTGCCGTCATAAAGACCTTGTGTCCACTAAGACTTTGCAAGCGGGTACGGTGGATTGATGAGCGACACTGCAAGACTCATGTTCTTGGCCAGGCCCCCAGAGAATTGTGACCTAGCTCGAAAGTTGATAAATATATTGTTGCCAAGCTCCAAATACAGGATCAGGAAAACCCAGGCGATTTAAAAGAGCACGGGAAAGAAGATGGATTGGGAGCCCGTTGCGGATAGTGGTACTTCCGGATTGTGTTGAATCTGACATGTCTACAAAGATGAGGTTCAGCGTCTTTGTGGAGCCGTTTGGAGGAAAATTTGAGAGCAGAAAGATCCCTTTTATCATCTCTGTGAAGTTGAGTGACAATCCCATTGAGGAGCTCGGTAGGAAGAGTATTTAGACGCGACATCTCTGGATGTGTTTGGTTTTGTGTTTGATGTCGACAAAGCGAGAATCGCGCCTGAATTTGGTAAGGTTGGGCCTATCCACTCAACGTTATGGGTCAGAGGCGCTTGGAGGGTTGGCCTCAAATAGTTTCCGTATTATGTTTGAGGTGTTGTTGAAAGCATTCTTGAGCTTGAAGATTTATGAAGGTTTTGAATATGGTATCGTGACGATTCGAGGGCGGAAGTTCGCGATTTCTCTACAAACAGTTCATACATTTCTGTTTCTTTCCGCCTTGATGTTCACACTCTCAGGACAAGCTTTCCGCGTACATGGCCCTTCTCCAACACTTCAAACGCCTTGTTTCCCTGGGACAAGTCCCAAACTCTATCGACGACATCCTTCAATGCTCCTTCCTCAACAAGTTCCTTGATTTTTCCCAGCATCGACCTATCTGGCCTTACCACAAAGAATTCAGTCTTCACACGGTCATTCAGTCTCGCTTTCACTTCAGCCCAGTCATCCCTTACAGGCTCCGCAACACTAATGACTGCCCCACCTGTTCTCACAACACCCAAACACTTTCTCAACGTCTCTCCGCCTATACAGTCAAGGACTAGATCTACTCCTCTCTCATTGAGATCCTCTCGGATTTCTTGGATCCATGCTTCAAAGGAGCCATCTACATAGTCCAGAGCCAAGTCGACTCCTAATTGCTTCATCGAATCTATATTCTTTGCAGAACACGATCCTATAACATATGTACCTTTCGACTTTGCTATCTGGACAGCAATACTGCCAACTCCACCAGCTGCAGCGGTGACGAGAATACGCGTTCCGGCCTTCAAGCTACCAAGTTCGAAAAGGGCTTGCCAAGCTGTCAAGGCTGAAAGAGGGATGGCTGCCGCTTGCTCATGGTTCAAATTTCTCGGCTTGAGACATAGCTCTTCCTCAAGGGCTATAGTGTATTCCGCTGCAGCGCCGTTGCGATTGAAAGCAAGCAATCCGAATACTTCATCTCCAGTCTTAAACTTGGAAGTGGGTGGAGCTAGGACTACGGTGCCAGAAATATCGTGTCCTGGAATGGCAAAGGGCCGAGAAAGAGTTTCGGCCCAGCTCAGTTCAGAGCGGGTTATGGCTGTGGCGGACACGCGAACGAGGATTTGAGTTGAGGAAACAGACGGTACAGGAGCTGCTTCGTAATGGAGAGTGGAATCGGGATGAAGACGGAGGGCTTGCATAGTCTCTGGCACTTTTGATTTTGATGCCATCCTGCTTGATATTATGAGAGGAAGACAGGACAGCAACTCAAATGTGAGGATTTATAAGCAGGAATGCACGATGATTTGAATTCTGATCCGACCACTAGGTATGCTGCTCTAAGGAGGACGATCCAATTTTCGATATGAACAAAGGGAATTAGCACTCAAAACCTGTGGTCCAATGACAAATCCTCTCCATTTCTCCAAATGCTAGGGCAGCTATGATCACTGAAAATGGCGATTCTTCTGAGTCGGCATTGTTATGCCGATGCCGATGCACTGTAAGACAGCCGTTCGCCTGCAACTTGCTGAATAATGCTGACCACAACCACATAACGCCAGACGCAATCACAAGCCTTGTTTCAGCAGAACAAACTTGTTGTCTCGACAACGACCGTGATGAAATCCTTAATCAGCAGCAGCTTAGCAATTACCTGACGTGACTGATGGAAATCTGTAGCCTCTTTGCTTGGTAGACTTTACGTGCAGCTTATCAGCAGGGGGAAGACGCCATGGCACACTGACCGATTAGGAATATGGTATTCAGGCCATTGGATGGATGGACTTCTACGCCACCTTCGTGCTGAAATGCCAAGGACAATTATCTGAATATCTCAAAGCCCCTCCATCGCAGTAGATAGTTATAAGAGGCAGTATTCTTCTCTTCCTAGCTTCACTTGTCTTTTTCCATTGCATTCACGATCTCATAAGTCAACCTTCGAGCTCTTCCTCTTTCCCAAGTTCCAAATGCCCAAAACTCTTGTTACAGGAGCCAATGGCTTCGTTGCCGCACATGTTATAGACCAACTCTTCAAAGCTGGTCACACCATCACTGGTTCAGTCCGTGATGCCACCAAAGCCCAACAGATCCTTAAGACCCATCCCGAATATGAGGGCAAAATTGATTTTGTTATTGTCTCTGACTACGCAAAGGAAGGGACATGGGATGAAGCATTTCAAACACATGATTTCGACTATGTGATGCACACTGCTGCTCCTCTGCTCGACAACCCAGAGAATACAGATTTCGATCGAGACTACCTTCGGCCGAATGTGAGCGGGTAAGTACTCATGTCCAATTACTTTACATATTATAAGGCATTAACTTATTTACCCAGGAATACTGAAATCCTAAAATCTGCACACAAATACGGCAAAAATGTCAAAACAATTGCGATGACCGGTTCTATAAACGCCATCACCACTGGTGAAGACGTTAAAACCCGCGTCTACACGAGTGATTCCTGGCTCCCAGTCAGTCTACCCACCTACGACGCTAGCAAACCTCATACTAACAAATCACCAGCTTACAATAGAAGACGCTCAAAAAGCGCAACACCCCTACATCTCTTACTGTGTCGGCAAAAAGGAAGCTGACAAAGCTGTCTGGAAGTTTATGGATGAAAATAAGCCACACTTCACTGTCTCTATCTTCCTCCCGGCACTGATCTTCGGGCCGCCGATCCAACCCATTTCCAATATCAAGAAGATAAATTACTCGACGGATGTATTTTACTCTCTTTTCAATGGCAGCTACGAAGTCACCCCACCGACGAGTTTTGGAAGCTATGTATGTTCCCTTCTAGAATAGAGGCAATGAGAAGTAACTGCTAACGCACAATACAGATCGACGTCCGCGACCTCGCCCACGCCCACATCCTCTCCCTAACCAACCCCTCCGTAGCCAACTCGCGCTTCCTAATCGGCGGCCTTCCCTACTCCTCGCAACTAGCTGTGGACTGTCTAAAAGCCATCCCTGAATTAGCCGGCCGCCTACCAAAAGACAACGACGAGATACCCCCCAAAGTCCAAATGGGAGACGTGGAAAGCTGGAATGAGAAACTGGGGTTGAAACTTAGGACGCCGCAGGAGACGTTTGGGGATGCGGCGAGGAGGATGCTTGAGTTGGAGAGAGAGTTTGGGAGGTCTGAATAATAGGGGGCGGGGCCCGTAAAAGGATAAATTGTAGTTGTTGGGATTAGGGTATTAGGACGCTCTTTAATTTCTTAATTTGATGCTTTTTTATCTTGCACAATGCATTCATCACGTGCCTTCTGATCACCAGGACGCCTATTACTCCATCATATGCTGCCTGCCTGCCAATCCATACCGTTATCCCCGGCCTTCCGGCAACTCAACCCCTCGCCTCTAGCACTGCTCTCTCAAGTTTATGGTCCCTCAATGCAGATACTCTCCCGCCAATGACTGGGCCGAGAAACTCCTCCAACTCAGCAGTGTGGTCGTCCTCATCGGCTACTGAGATATCCGTCAGCAGCAATGCATCATCGCTGAGCATCCTGATCCCTTTCATGATAGCGCCTATTACCATCTCCACATCGGCCTTGCTATCTCCACCTTCATTCTGGGCTTTGACTATAACGGATTCGTAGGGCTTGAGGTTGGGGATGATGAGCTGGCGGACAGCTTCAGCGCCGCCTACAGCCGATAAGCCGCTGATGGCGCCATAGTGTGCGGCGAGGGATTTTGTGGGGTCGAGGAAGTATTTGAGGAAGGTACGAGCCAAACGAGGTCGCAGTTGGTGGCTTGACTTTGCGTATTTCTCTGCAATGAGGCCGATTAAGGAGGCGGCTAGCTCTCGGAGCTGGTACTGGCTTTGTAGCTCGTCGGGGGATTCGGAGCCTAGGCGTCTACCTAGGAGGCATGTGAGGACTGGCGCGCAGAGGGCGTTGGAGTAGGGGTCGATGTAGAGTGAAGGATTGGCGATCATAGCGGATGTAAGCTCCATCATCTGGCGAAGAACGAACACATTCTTGGTGTTGTGTGTGACCTTCTCTGCGATGAATTGGACAAAGTAAGGAACAAGCTGGTGAAGGCCGGGCTCATCACGGACGCTTGCGAGGGCGGCTTCGCGGAGTCGGACAACTTCATCATCTGGATCTTCATCAAGGATAGCGCCTCGGATTTTGTCAAAATACAGCATGAGTTCTTTTGATATCACGTGTTTGACTTGTGGTTTGGATGCGACATTGTCGTTACCAGCCATAGCTGCCAAGTATTGACTCGCACCTGGGCCTTTGGGGACGAGTTCTTGAGCTCGGGCTTCAGCAGTGGTAGGATTCTGTGGTATTGATGGCTGTACGCCTTCGACTGCGAGCCAGTGCGCTGTTTCTTGTCAGCCTTAGATTCTTTGGAAGCACCAATGCGGAAGCAGGTACAAACCTGTAAAGGAAATGTCCCGTGGCACTTTTGGAAGCGGCGCATTTATAAGCTTTTCAAAATCCACTTCCTCATCCTCGATATAGAAAAGTGGTTGGCCAGGACCTAATGAAGCTTCACCAAACCGCAAAGGCCTCGTAGACTCATAGCCATAGAGTGGTTCAACGTCTAACACTTTCAAAGCCTGCGATATATCCTGCGTTCCTAAGACCACCCTCTTTCCTTGTTGCATGAATCTCATCGCCTCCACAATGACCTGCCCAACACGATATTCCACCTCTTGTGATAGAGCTCTAACAGCTTCTTCGCTGAGATTAGAGATGCCAACCGACTCTGCTACATCTCGGACATTATCAGGATTCCAGACAAGCTTTGGATCCGCCATGCTTGCGATGGCTAATGGAATGAGTCAGAGGTTTGGAACCAGCTCTCTGAAATCAATTGAAGTTATCAGCGGGGAGGTGAGTTGATCAAGCTTTGCAGCATGAGTCGTGATGTTGGACAGGATCCGCGGGCAGGATACACAAACAGGATCCACAAGCAGGATCCACTGGGAGGTAAAATGTCCAGGCTCTCGAAAAGGCGATGCCGTTGTTGCTGGCAGGTGAATTGGAGATCAACATGCCCCAAGCTAAATTCCCCAAACTGGTTGTGATGTAAGATGGTATTCTCAAGCAAGTTGAGGATATGGCGCGTCTCTGGTCTTCATCGTTATTGATGCGAAAGTTAAAATCACCGCGGCAAGGCTGATGCTGAATTCGCACTAATGCACTAATAGCCTGGCAAATAAGGCAGAAAGCTGCCGTAATTGTTTCCAGCCTTGTCCGTGTCCTCTCTCGCTTTACCTTTCCTATATTGCTTTTCTAACGGAATTCGAACTGTAACCTGTCCGAAAGACATTAGCTCTCAGTAGGAGGTTCGAATTTCAATATTTGTGCTTTCCTTCGAAGTACATCTACTGGTCAGCAACATACTGATTTCTCAGGATCCGCAAACTTCAACGATGCTCTCGGCACAAGACCATGCCTTATCGATGCCGGAAGTTCTCGAGATCATTCTTCTCGAGCTCTCCTTAAAAGACCTACTCCTCAATGCTCAGCGAGTGAGCCGCCTCTTCCACGACGTTATAGCGTCATCCCAGTCAATTCAACAAGCTCTCTACTTCCGCCCAATCCTAGATGTCTCGAAGACGAAAACACGTACCAATCCATTACTTCGCAAAAAATTCCCACCCTGGTTCGAAGACAAATGGTTAATGCCACGAGCGTACGCGCTGTCGGACCACAAACATTTTTTGAGGCTGGATTGGAACAGCAACAAAGAGAGAACAGAAGCATATGCAAGGAAGGATGCAAGCTGGCGTCGTATGCTCGTTGCCCAGCCTCCTGTGCAGGAACTCATTGTGAAAGTGCGCACTGAAGCGATAGGAGGACCAAGCCAGAGCAAAGGACAACTCGGACTTAGTGATGGCTTACGGATGGGTCAGTTCTACGACATTGTTCAAGACTTCGTGGAGCAGAAGCCCGTCACCTACTTTGTCATACGGTGGTACCTCCCGCCTACGATTAAGGATATAGATGATATGACAGAAAGTGAAGATGCCGACCCCAGCAGTTATATCACCATTGACCTACGTCAGGTCATTCAATCTCAGCCAGGGCTGACGGGCAAGATAGGTCCAGAATTCAAAAGTCTGGCCTATGAACCAATTGAGATTGACTACTGCCCGGTAATCCGTGAGCCTCTCTATTATTAAGCGTATTATTCAGGTATACACATGCCAATAATTTAAATTACTTATAAGCTGTTTTAGGAGTCCCGCGCGGATAGATTATTGTTTGTTCATTCTTAACGTGATGACTGACACCATGAGAGGAACTCTATAGAAGAGAAATCTAATGTGAGTATTGTATATTTACCAATCATTCTATACATTGCGTTCATCGTGATGTACAAAGCTCATTTCGTTTCAGATATGCCGGCTCATGACCATTATGCGCCGTCCCCATACAACAAGAATAACTTTAGGAACTCCCAAACTAAAATCTTCTATGCAAGCCCGAAAATGCCGAAACGCAAATGCGAAACCGCATGATCGCCAAAATCCAGCAATCACAACTAAATCGCCATCCAGGACCACATGAGAACTGCCAAGAGTAAAACCACAGTTGTTAAGACGCCAGCACCGGCCCTGTCACCTATCGTAGGCGGATCAGTCGGGCTTAACGGGTTAGGTTTAGTACCGGCGCTTGGGTTCCCCAGACTCGTGCCGCCCGTGCTATTCGTCAGCGGTGCCTGGACATGCTGAATCAGATTGCTCTGAATGACTTCCATCGCCGCCATCTGCTGGCCAACGCCCATAGTGCCATCCCAATCCGCACCCTTGGACCAGCTAAGACCACACATTCGGCCGTTGGCACCACCGGAACACTGTAGGGCTGCGGCTGTTGCGGAGGCCTCGAGGGCCGTCTTGATCCGGTCGAAGGTGAAGGGGGCCATTTTGGTGCTTTGCGCCATCCAGCGGGTGAGGTAGGCTTTGAAACTCAACATGTCGGTGTTGCATAGTAGTTGGGCTTCGCAGGTCACTTCGTAGGCGATGTTGTTGGGGAAGAAGACTTCGAGCGTCCGGTTCAGCATCCCTTCAGTGCGGTTGTACCAGAGGCTGCTGCCGTTGGTCTGATGGCATGTTAGTCTCCCGTCTTGAGAAGCGAGAACATAGACGGTATAGCTATACAGACTTCGGAGATAGGGCCCGTATGGCTTCAATGGAATGTGCCTATGGAAGAGAAAGAGGCTCACTCACATAATTGTACATAGTTGCAGCAGTGAGGAGGTAAATGCCTGTGTTATACGAAAACTGAAATGGCGCAACGGCGGAGCAGTTGTCAACATGGATCCCGTCATAAACGTTGTACTGACTATCCATAATGCCCTTATCGTTCACCCATTGCCACGTCGTCTCGATCCAGTCAGTATACGAGTTATTGCCAGTATAAAGAGCTAGCCGTGCGCCCAGATTGATGAAAATCCCGTTTGAAATGGCATTTTTGTAGTCATATCCTGTGTTCCAATAGATTTGCCAACGCATTCCACCCCCGCAGACGTCATCGTGTCGCGAGGGGTCGGCTTGTCTGTTGTATACTGCTTGGGCGAGGGCGAGCCATTGTGGTTGATTAGGGGGCGGGTTCTGGAAATTAGTCTCTGCTGCGGTCATTGCTGCCATGCCCCAGAAGCCTGGTCTTAACGTTAGCCTTTCTCAAAACATCATTGCCTTACGCCACTCTGTGTTGACACAAGAATCAAGGTCAAAACTGACCTTGGTCGTCGTTTCCAAGAGAGTTGGTTTGATTGGGAGGCATATAGTCCTGGTAGGGCCCTACTTGGAATAACATCGCTTGCATGGTGACGTCGTTATAGGTGCTGTCGCCCGTGTAATACCAGTAGTCGATCAGGCTCCCGAACATAGCGCCTGCTTCCCACCAGTAATAGCCGCTAGGGGGTGGAGGAAGCAAGCCGGGAATCTGGCCGGAAAGGTTGCCCTTGTAATAGGACATCATGTCATATGCAATGGTGCTTGCGACGGACTTGATAGATGCTATAATAAAGGAGCTTCAGAATTTGTGCATAGTCGTACGAAGTAAGGTTGGTACCAGTAGAATTTAAGTCCAAATGAAGAGCTGTTGCGACGTTGCTCTGAAGTAGCAACACCGCTGTGGTACTAAAAACGAGTGTGGTTTTCATCTTCTCCCGTTCGTTAAAGGGTCATAAAAAGGTCAAACGAATGTTTATGAGAGTTACTTCATCTGCAACGATTCTTAAAAGGTATCGGAAACAAAGCTTCGCATAAAGTAAATCAAAAATAAGAATGAGACTCAGCCAGGAGTGGCTGCTTACCGCCTAGGAGCCTATATAGGCTACATACTTGTGGTTCCCAACACATGTTTTCCAATGGTAAGGTAACAGACGGCGAAACGTGTCTTGGCGAAGCGTATCTTGGCGATAACCAGGAAGAGGATTCCCTCACGCATGCTTATTGGAAAAGCGAAGGGCGCAGCAAGAAGCACGAGGTTGTCACAAAAGATGCGATGTGTTGGGTGCGGTAGAATAGGTTAGATTCGTTGGCGTGGGTCTGATTGATTTACAACGCACAATGCGCTGGGTTACACCTCTTTCAGCATTTGTCGCCATAGGAACCGGAATGTTTGGATTCCCTTTCGATTTCTCTTTCATCACTCTTGATAACCCATGGCTTTTTTTTCCATTTGATCATACTGAAGTGTGTATCGACTCTCTCTTCAACATCAAGTCCGACATCTCCAACATGCAGAGTCCAATAATACTGTTTCGCTTAACCGCCCTTGCCCTGCTAATTTTCGCAGTCTCGTATTCACTCTTCCCGTATTCTTGCCTAATGACCTTCTGCTACCTTGAAATAGTCATGCTACTTTTGTTATAGAGGATTTAACAAGTTAATACTCTCAGGAACATAGACAAGAGACTTCGGGTAATCTCACGGAACCACAAGATATCTTGGCGGTGGCGCAGCACACATGGGTTTACGCGGCCTTTGAAATAGATACGAGGAAAAAAGATTGTTTGCCAAGCGTGGAGGGTATTTTCATGTTCCAACTTGCCACCTTCAGGTGAGTTCTAGAGAAATCTTTTAGAAGCATTTATCTCACAGAGGAAGCGACGCAAGTCGAAGGCCTTGGCAAGTCTAAAGTGCCCTATTGTGCTTTACCTCATTGAAGGAGAGAGCGGATCCTTAGTTTTCGTTATATACGTGTATCTTCAGCAGCCTCGATGAACTGCACAGAACAGCCTACGTATCAAGAGATGTCTTATGCAAGTTATCGAGATCTCCCACTTTTACGTCAGGGTCAAGATTATGAGGACTTCGGCTGCAAGCCCAGGCGCAAGACCACTAATGACGGTTAGATCCGATGAACTGGAAGATGTAGGTCAAGCGAGCTTTCCAGAACGTAATGGGACAGGCTGCGGTGGATGTAGATGTAGGATGATGTCGGTGTAGCGAGGTTGGGATGTACTAATGGCCAACGAAGCACTGCAGTCTAATGTTAGCCTTAAAGTATACGAACGAAGGAAGGAGACCATCGCACCCTGATATGGCTAACGGAGAAATAGATCGTAGGAGGGCTCATGGCTCGAGGGCATAGCCGCGGGCGGCGCTGAAGCACTGATTTTTATGTCCGTTTGACATTTACAAGTATAGAAATGAAGATTGCTTTGCTTAAGAAAGCTCTGCGTTCTGGGACTGTATCGTCGACAGAGCTCTAGGACAGAGGTTTCGACTAACTAGTAGCTCGTTTCCAAGCAGATCGATGTCTCCGCATTGGCTAGCCTACTCTTTGTTGCACTAAATGTTTGATCCGACGTGACAGAGCTTGAATAGAAGGTGAAAAGGTTCATCATCACAGAAGCCGATGTCAACGAGACCTCTGTTGCCTGTTGATTGTCCGTATTCTCTCATAGCAATCTCTTCTCACAGTAATATGGCATGCAGCAACTTATTTTCACACAATAATATCATAGCGAATTCACACCTCGATGTCAAGAAAGCTTTGTGTCGTCGCAGATGGTGATAGTCCAAGATTTAAGGGGCTGAAGTGGAAGCTGCGCACAACGTACATTATTATGCAAGGCAGGGGACGGCGGCAGTAATATTACTGCTTGAAAAGGTAGCTGAGCCGAATTGCTCGAGCCTTCCGGGCCTCTTCAACAAAGTGGGAATGGACGAACAATCAGAGACTCGTGCTACTCCTCGAATTAGCTTGGCGCACGAAAGGTGCCGGGAAGTTGGAAGAGTTTCTTGAGGTGAGACGACAACAAAGCTGCGTTGGGAGGAGTGGTTTCTCGTTTGATATGGTTATTTGTCTCGCTGCTTTCATATACTTGAGTTGGTGTTTTTCACTATTTCACCCAAATGACGTGCCACAATCACTCGAGCAATGTCATTTTGGCCCGCGAGGCACCGATACTCCAGGATTAGTCCTCTAGTTATATATGAAGACTACTGA
>Ga0335075_10007076_pt1 | contig 17297 bp, 18 predicted proteins | sample Lox_Sample_24_FD_206723 | JGI IMG/M metagenome (GOLD analysis project Ga0335075, IMG submission 206723) | Soil microbial communities from Loxahatchee National Wildlife Refuge, Florida, United States - Lox_Sample_2.4 | ecosystem: Environmental > Terrestrial > Soil > Wetlands | place: USA...
CTCGCTCGCTCCTTGGGCTCAAACTGTGCAGATCGGGCGCGGTGAGGGCGCTCGTCAGGCAGGCTGCACGGCGCTCCGAGGGGCGCAGCACATCGCGCTGTGCCACGCCCCTCGCGCTCGCGCGTTACTTGAATCGATACCAGATGATCAGCGCCGCGAGCATCAGCATCGTGATGAGCACGATGCCGAGCGGAGATCGCTCGGGCTCTGGCTGACCGCCGGCGTTCGATCCCGTCTGGAGCGGAGATGGATTCAGCTCGCTCATGGGGAACTCCTGACCGTCACCGGTGCAACACCGATGACGTTTGATATGGAATGGGATTCGGCGTGGGATCAAACGCCGAGCGCCGGAGGCCCGCGCGCCGTGCGCGCCGTGCCCGCTCCCTGCATGGCACGCTGGGTCTCGAGCGCCCGAGCGAGCAGCGCGACAGGCCCGAGCCGGAGCGCTGCGCCGAACGCGGGCAGCGAAAACCAGAGCGGCCCGAGCTCCGTCGGCGGCAGCGGGTTCGGCGCGCGCGCTTCGAGCAGCCGCATCGGTTGGCTGCCCGTGAACACCGCCTGCTCGACGCGGCTGGCGAGCGCGGGCCGACCGCCGTCGCGGCTGGCTGCAGCGACGCGCAGGCCCGAGTGCAGCGTGGCCCAGACCAGGCACAGCGCCAGCAGCAGGGCCCGCATGCCTTCAGGTTAGCTCACGCGCGCGCTGCTCCGCTACGCGTCGACGCCGATCGCATCGCGAGCGCTGCGTGTGCCCGAGACGTTGGGTCGTGCAGACCCAGTCGAGCGCGGGCTGGGCGCTTTTCGACTCGGTGGCTGTGCTGAAAGGGGCCCGAGGAGCGAACGCGGGGGACGGCGCTGCACCGCGCGGCCCCAGCACCGCGCGACGAGCGGCCCGGCACGCGGGCCCCCCCAAACCCACGCTCATCCCGAGCGGGCGGCCATGTTCCGGAGGGATGCCGGCCTCGAGCAGCCGGCGTCCGCGCTCAGCGCGGGACGCGACCGACCACGATCAGGCTGGGCCCGGGCTTGCCGCGCGAGCGCTCGAAACCGAGGCGGGCCTCGAGGGCGCAGGCGAGGCGCAGCGTCTGGTTCAGCGGATACGGCGGCGTGCGCATGTCGTCGAGCAGCAGGCGGCGGCGGGCCTCGAGCTCGCTGGGGACCCGCGTCTCGGTGCGCCGCATGCTGAGCACCGGCAAGAGCAAGCGGAAGATGCCGTGCGCGGCGATGTCGCGCAGGCCCACCTCCGCGAATGTCTGCTCGAGCTCGCCGAGCTCGTAGCGGCGCTTGTGGCCCGCGAGCGAGTCGATCGCGGAGTAGAGGTGCTTCAAGGCGGGGACGCTGGCGATGACGAGCGCTCCCGGGCGCGCGTGCTCGAGCGCGCCGCGCAGCAGCGTACCCGGCTGTTCGAGGTGCTCGAGCACGTCGAAGAAGGCGACCACGTCGAACGGGCCGAGCCCGGGGTCGAGCTTCTCGACGGAGCTTGCCACGAAGGTGCCTGCCGGCAGCCGCGAGTGCGCCTTGCGCACCAGCACTTCGGCGGTGTCGACGCCGACCACGGAGTAACCTCGGGTGCCGAGCATGCGGGCGACGGCGCCTCCACCGCAGCCCACCTCGAGCACTCGCGCCGGAGGCAGGGCGCCGTAGGCTCGCAGGGCACGCGCGATCCAGCGGTTGCGCGCCGCGTGCCAGAAGTGCGTCTCTTCCATGCGCCAGAGCGCCTGGAGCACGAGCGGATCGAGGTCGAAGTCAGCGCTGACGTGTTGGACGTCGGAGTCGACGATCAGCATGATGGTGAAGCGCGCGTCGGGATGCGGAAAGGGGGCGACACGTTTGCGCCGAGAGCGACGCCGCGCCGCTCACGCATCGCGAGCGGCCGAAGCGGCGTTCGCCCTCGTTCAGACTCAGGCGGCGGCAGCCGAACCCGTCGACGCGCGACGACGCGCCCACACGGTGCGGGCCCAGGCGGCGAGCTCGCCCATCAGCACGCGCGCGGCGAGCGAGAGCAGCCCTTCGTTGACCGGAGCGTCTTCGGCGCGGCGAGCCTCGATCGGCGCGGCCTCGCTCGGGCCATTCAGGTGTTGCTCGATCGCGCTCGCGATCAGGCGGCTCATGTCGAGGTTGTGTTCGAGGCAGTGCAGCGACAGCCGTTGCGCGAGCTTCTCGGGCAAATACAGCACCAGCTCGCGATAGCCGTCGACGCCACGCTGCAGCAGCTCGGCGAGGCGCGCCGCCGGGATCATTGCCGGGATGGCGGCCGGAAGCTCTGCGGTCGCCTTCTCGAAGGCGGCGGTGGCGCCGTTCACGAAGGCTTCGATCGCCTTCTTCTCGGCGGGCGCGGGCTCGGCTGCGGCCTCGCGCAGCGCGACGATGTCGGAGGGCCGCTCGCTCGGGGCCGGGTCGGCAGACATCGCGACGGCGGACATCGCGACGGCAGACGCGGCGCTCTCGACGAGCGTCTCGCTCGAAACGGCCTCGACGGCCTCACTGGGAGCGGGAATGGACTCGGGTACGGTTTCAGGCGCTGGCTGCGGCGACGACGGCTTGCGCAGTGAAACACCCACTCTTTTCTTCGGCATGGACCAGCTTCTCCAGTTCTTGGAATAGGGCCTGCACCTCGCAGGCGGCTGCGTCGCGACGACGGCCGGTGACACCGGAGCCTGCCGCGAGCGCTTCTTGATACGCCACACGATACAACAGCTCGCTCGACAGCACACTCAGGCCCGACTTCTCGAGCACGGAGCGCGCCTCTTTGCCGAGCGCCGTGCGCGGCTGCTTGCGCGTGATGACGACGGCGGCCACGAGCGACTCGCGCAGCGCGCGCGCCGAGCGAATGAGCTCGAGGCTCGAGCTGAGCGCCCACACGTCCGACGCCGTCGGACCGCAGGGCAAGAGCGCGATGTCGGTGACCATCAGCGCCGAACGCTGCACGTCACCGTGACGCGGCGGGCAGTCGATGAACGTCCAGTCGTAGTCCTTGGCGTGCGCGTCGAGCTGTCCAGGCCGATGCATCGAAGCGTCCATGGTCACCACGGTGGGCGCCGAGTTGCCGTTCTCGCCAGCGACCTCGCTCCACGTCTGGAGCGTGCCCTGCGGATCGGCATCGACGAGCAAGGTGCGGAGACCTCGCTCGTGGGCTGCCATCGCCAGACAGATCGCGGTCGTGCTTTTACCGACCCCGCCCTTCTGGCCCATCAGCGTTACAATCATGGAGAGCGACTAAGCATGTCCGCGCGCGCGCGGCCCAATTTTCTGCAGAGCGTCATCGCTGCGGCGCGCGCGTGCAAGCCGGAAAAACGCGACACGCGCTCGTCGCGCGAGTGTTGCCCGCGCTGGTATCCAGCCGAAACGGCAATGAAAATGTCGCGTTTGCGGGCCTGCGCGACGTGTGGCTCGTCACCTGGTAGGACCGTGTGCGCGAGCGAACGGCCGCCGAGGCGCTGCCGAACGAGCGCCTGAATGTGTCGTGCGGGCTACGTGGTTGCGACGGCAGCGACGAGCTCGTCGAACGTGTCGACGATGACGTCGGCGCCGGCGGCGTCGAGCTCGGCACGGCTGCCGTAACCCCAGCTCACGCCGATGGCCGCGACGCCGTTTGCCTTCGCGCCGAGGATGTCGTGCTCGCGATCGCCGATCATGCACGCCTGCGCGGCGACGAGCCGTTCGCCCGCGAGCGCATACGCCACGAGCTCCGCTTTCGTGGAGCGCTCGCCGGACAGCTCGGCACCGTACACGCGCGGCACATAGGCTCGCATGCCGAAGTGGTCGACGATGCGTTCGGCATAGATGGCGGCCTTCGATGTCACGAGCGACAGCGCGTGGCCGGCACTCTGCAGGCGAGCCAGCGTGTCGAGCACGCCGGGGTAGATCGCGTTCTCGAACAAGCCCACCGTCGAGAAGCGCTCGCGGTAGATGCGCACCGCGTCTTCGATGCGCGCGGCGTCGCGCGTGCCGAGGATCTCGGCGAACGCCTCGCGGATCGGCGGACCGATGAAGCGCCGCACGTCGGCCGGGGTGAGCGTGGTGTGACCCAGCGCGTGCGCCGAGTGCAGGAAGCAGGCGCCGATGCCCGGCGCTGGGTCGGTGAGGGTGCCGTCGAGGTCGAGAAAGAGGTGGCGCATGAGGGATCGGGGCGGTTGCCCCCTGGCGTTGCCCGGACAACTGCCCAAGAATGGAGGCACCCATCCTATCGCAAAAGGAGCATCGAATGACGACTGAGCGTGCCGTTCTGGCCGGGGGCTGCTTCTGGGGAATGCAGGACTTGATCCGCAAGCTGCCCGGCGTCGTCTCGACGCGCGTGGGCTACACCGGCGGCGACGTGCCCAACGCGACGTATCGCAACCATGGCAGCCATGCCGAGGCGATCGAGATCGTGTTTGACCCGGCGCGCATCAGCTACCGCGCGCTGCTCGAGTTCTTCTTTCAAATCCACGACCCGACAACGAAGAACCGCCAGGGCAACGACGTGGGCACCAGTTATCGCTCCGAGATTTTTTACACCAGCGACGAGCAGCAGGCCGTCGCTCGAGACACCATCGCCGACGTGGACGCCTCGGGCCTGTGGCCCGGCAAGGTGGTGACGCCGATCAGCCGCGCCAGCGACTTCTGGGAGGCAGAGCCCGAGCACCAAGATTATCTCGAGCGCTACCCCGACGGATACACCTGCCATTTCGCGCGCCCGAACTGGACGCTGCCGCGTCGGGCGGCCGCCGCACGTTGAGGTTCGACCCATGCAGATCGAGAGCATTCACCACATCGGCATTCGCGTGACGGACGGGCCACGCGCGATCGCGTTCTACGAGCAGCTCGGCTTCCGCGTCGTCTACCGCGACGGCAAGGATCCGGTCGTCGTGCTGAAGACGGACAGCGGCGTCGAGCTCAACCTGATCGTCAACGCGCCCGCCTTCGACGGGAAGAACCGGCTGATGGACGTACCCGAGAAATATCCCGGCTTCACCCACGTCGCCCTGCGCGTGGGGTCGATCGAGGAGGCCGCGCGCTGGGTGCAAGAGCGCGGGCTCACCATCACCGAGGGGCCGAAGCGGCTCGGCGACGGCGTCTCGTTGTTCTTCCGCGACCCCGACGCCAACGTCATCGAGCTGCGGCAAGACGCACACTGAAGCGCCACGGCCGAGGCACCCGCTGCCCGGCCTGCTGCGCGGTGCAATGCGTCGAGAGGCCGAGCATCGAGAAAAGAGCGCGCCGTTTCGGCGAAAGCGCCGACACTCGTCGAAACGAGCGATGCTCGCCCGTCATGACAGCATGAAACTCTACTTCAGCCGCAACCTGAACCCTCGCGTCGCCGTGGCCGTCGCGCGTTACCTCCGCGCGCCCGTGGAGTGCATCCACGCCTCCCCGCTCGACCCGGCGCAGCGAGAGAAGTTTCTCGCGCTCAACCCCAACCTGCGCGTGCCCATCCTGGTCGACGGCAACGAGTCGCTGTGGGAGGCCGACGCCATCGCCTGTCGCTTGTCTCAGCTCATGGGCTCCGAGTTCTGGCGCACCGGCGCCGCGCTGCCAGAGATGATTCGCTGGATCAGCTGGGCGAAGAGCAACTTCGTCTCCGCTTGCGACAAGGTCCACTTCGAGCGCATCACCAAGCGCCGCTACCATCTCGGGCCGACGCGTGACGAGGTGGTGCGGGAGGGCCTCGCCGAGTTCGCGGTTGCCGCCGCGCTGCTCGACCAGGTGCTGAGCGGGCGCGATTGGCTCGTCGGCAGCGCCGTCTCTTATGCCGACTTTCGGATGGCGACGGTGCTGCCCTTCGTCGACATCGCGGGGCTGCCCCTGGCAGACTATCCGCACGTCGCGGCTTGGCATGCGCGCCTGAGCGAGATCGAGGCTTGGCGCGATCCGTTTGCGGGGCTCGATGCGCCCGAATTGCCGGAGGTTCCGCGGTCGTGAGCGGCCCTGGGGGGGATCGCACCGACGTCGCCCCCGAGCTCGGCGTGTCAATGCGCGGGGAGCGCGTCTATGGCGGCGAGGACTTCGCTCGCGTGGACGCCGGGGTCGACGTCGGGCCACACGCGGGCGACGCGTCCGTTCGCGTCGATCAGGAAGGTGACGCGCGCGGCGAGCCCGATGCGGCTCGGCACGCCGTAGGCTCGCGTGATGCTGCCGTCTTCGTCGGCCACGAGCGGGAAGGGGAGCTGCTCGCGCTCGCTGAAGCGCCGGTGGCTCTTTGCAGAATCCTGCGACACCCCAAATATCGTGACGCCGAGCGCCGCATACCGCTCGAACACGTCACGAAAGGCGCACGCCTCGCGCGTGCAGCCCGGCGTCGCGTCCATCGGATAGAAGTAGACGACGGCGGCATGCCCGCGCGCGTTCGATAGCCGCAGCCGTTCGCCCGTGCGGGTGGTGCCCGCTACTTCGGGCGCGGGCGCGCCGACGGGGAGCAAGCCCGTGCCGCCATCGGGACGCTGGACGGCGCCGCAGCCGAGAGCGATGAGCAGTGCCAGGGCGCCGAGCGCTCGGTGCAGAGCGGTGAGTGGCTCGAGCGACGGGCGACGCGGACTCATGATCGACCGGCACACTAGCACGTCGCACGCGACCACCTCGCGATGGCTTCGCATTGCCTTCGCTGGCCATCGCTTCGGCCTCACGTTGACCTCGCGTTGACCCAGGTCGTTGCGGGTTGCTCTCGAAGGGCACTCATCGACAACGCCGTGCTCCCGCGACCGTCCTGCATCCCGTTCGGGGCTTCAGCCCGAAGATCGGTGTTGCATTCAGTCCTGTGCCATTGATAACAGCTCTCGATATCGATTTTCGAGAGGGTTACATGACACGAATATTTCGGGGTTTTTCTTCAGTTTCGGCTTATCGTGCGGTCGGCATCGGCGCGTTCGCCGTCGCGTCCACCGGCTGTTCCGCAGACGGCGCGCCGAGCAGCGATCCGGCGCACCGCGCGGCATCACTGACGGGTACTGCTTCGGTGGTTGCCGCCGCCGACGCGGGTCCGGGCGACGACGGGACTGGCGACGAGCCGCCCAGCGCTGATGGCGGCGAAGCAGGCACCTATCTGCTCGGCAAGTTCCTGTTCGCCGAAGACGAGACGGCGACCACCGCCGTCGCCGCGGCGAGCGCCAGCGATCCCGCCGAGCTCGCCCGCTTCGAGCCCGGCGCCGGCGGCCTGATCGTTCCCGACGTGCAGCTGCCGGTGCCCTTCGGCAACGACGTGTTCGTGACCGACGCGCTCGCTCCCGAGATCGTCCGCTACCACGTGGGCGCCGACGGCACGCTCGTCGAGTCGGGCCGCCTCAGCTTCGCCGAGACGGGGATCGACCTGTTCACGGGCTGGCAAGTCAGCATCGCCAGCGCGACCAAGGCCTACCTGTTCGACACACCGTCCCTGCGCGTCATCGTGTGGGATCCGTCGACGCTCACCGTCACGGGTGAGCTCGAGCTCTCGCTCGCCGCGCGCGAGGGCTACACCTTCGACGTCGGCGCCCGCGAGGCGCGCTCGAGCAACGGCCTGCTCTACGTGCCCGGCTACTGGTACTCCGACGAAGACTTTTCCAGCCTGAAGACGTCGGGCGTGGTGGTGATCGACCCGGCGACGGACGAGCTGTCGCTCGCGGAAGACTCGCGCTGCGCCGCCTATTCGCTCGTCGTGCAACCGAACGGCGACGTGCACATGTTCCCCGACGGCTACTTCGCGCAGGAGTTCTACCTCGATCTGGAAGCACCGCGCGCGCCGACCTGCAGCGTGACGCTGCGTGCGGGCTCGCGCGAGTTCGATCCCGACGGCTGGGTCGATCTCGGTGCGCTCGTCGGCGGCGATGAGTTCGTGGGCGGCGCCGTGCAGGGCGGCGTCGGCGACGGCCGCGGCGGCATCTTCATCGCGGTGGGCGACGAGCAACGCTACCTCGACGGCGAGGCCAACGTCTACCGCTGGTGGCGCTGGGACGTCGCCGCGGGCACGGCGACCGAGCTCGGAGACACCCCGTATTGGAGCGCTTACATGGGCTCGTACACCACGGGTGACCAAGTGTTTTCAATCTTGCCCGGCGACGAGTCGACGCTCGTGATCGAAGCCTCGAAGGAGCCGCTCGCCGCGTTTGAGCTTCCAGGTTGGGTGGAGGTCTTCACGCGCCTGTCGCCGCTCGAGTGAGGTGATCGGACGACTGCGGCGGCGAACGACCTTTCCCCTGCGTCGCCGCCGCAGTAATCAGAGGGGATGACCGCTTGCATGCGCCTCGCCAGCCTGTTCACTGACCACGCCGTTCTGCAAGCGGGAGCGCCGTGTCCCGTCTGGGGTTGGGACGCGCCGGGGCAAGCGCTGACGTTGCGCCTCGGCGGCTTCGTCGCTTCGACGCACGCCGACCCGAGCGGCCGCTTCCAGCTCGAGCTGCCGGCGTCGGCTCCGGGCGGGCCGCACCGGCTGACGCTCGAAGGCAGCGCTCACATCGTTCTCGACGACATCTGGTTCGGCGAGGTGTGGCTCGCGTCGGGCCAGTCGAACATGGAGTGGAAGGTCGCCGCCTCGCGCGACGCCAACGCCGAGGCCGCGAGCGCTCGCTGGCCCCTGATCCGCAGCTTCAAGGTCGACCCGCGTCCGAGCCTCACGCCCGCGAGCGAGTGCGGCGGCGAGTGGGTGGTGTGCGACTCGGACAGCGTGTGCGATTTCTCCGCCGTGGGTTACTACTTCGCGCGCGACATCCATCGCGCCCGCGAGGTGCCCGTCGGCATCATCGACGCCACCTGGGGCGGCACGTGCATCGAAGCCTGGACGAGCATCGAAGCACTCGCCGCCGTGCTGCCCGATCTGCCCGCGCAGCGCGCGCGCCTGGCGAGGGAGCTCGACGACCTGCCGCGCCTGCGTGCCGAGTACGATCGCGCGGTGGGCGAGTGGCAGCGCGCCAGCCTGCCGGCAGACAGCGGCAACCGTGGGCTCGAGCGCGGCTGGGCCAAGCCCGAGTTCGACGACTCCGCGTGGCGCCACTTCGACCTGCCCACCTTTTGGCAGGCGCAGGGCATGCTCTTCAACGGCGTCGTCTGGTTTCGGCGTGCCGTCGACGTGCCGAGTGCTTGGGCGGGCCACGAGTTGCGCCTCAGCCTCGGCGCCATCGACGACTTCGACGACACCTACTTCGACGGAGCCCTCGTCGGGCGCACGCCGCCCGGCACGATGGACGCTCACCGCCTGCCGCGCCGCTATGTCGTCCCAAGTCATGTCGTCCCAAGTCACGTCGTTTCAAGTCATGTCATTCCCAGTCGCGCCGTCTCATCCGAGCGAGCCAGCACGGCTCGGCATGTCGTCGCCGTGCGCGTCTTCGATCACTTCGGGGGCGGCGGTTTCGCGGGTCCCGCCGGGCAGATGTTCCTCGAGTGCCCCGCGCTCGGCGAACGCATCCCGCTCGCGGGCGCCTGGCGCGTCGAGGTCGAGCGCGAGATCCCGCTCGTGCCCATGAACGTGTTCCAGACGTTCCCCGCGCCCCCGCTCGCACTCGCCCAACAACACGCGCCCGCCGCGCTGTTTCAGGGCATGGTCGCCCCCCTCATTCCGTACGCCATCCGCGGCGCCCTCTGGTATCAGGGCGAGAGCAACGTCGAGCGCCACGCGAGCTACCGCGCCCAACAAGTCGCGCTCATTCGCGACTGGCGCACGCGCTGGGGCCAAGGCCAGTTCCCGTTCTACTACGTGCAGCTGGCCAATTTCAGCGCCACCCCCGGCTGGCCCCTGCTGCGCGAAGCCCAAGCCGAAGCCAGCACCGAGCCCAACACCGGCATGGTCATCACGCTCGACATCGGCGACCCGAGCGACATCCACCCCACCAACAAGCAAGAAGTCGGTCGCCGCCTGGCCCTGCTCGCCCGAGCGCGTACCTACGGCGAGAGGTCGCTCGAGCACCAGGGCCCGGTGCTCCAGCGCGTGCGCATCGAAGGGCCGAGCGTCCGCGTTCAGTTCAGCGACGCCGAAGGCCTCACCACGAGCGACGGCGAGCCTCCCCGCGGCTTCACCCTCGCCGGCGCCGACGGCCATCACCACCCCGCGAGCGCGCGCATCGAAGGCAGCGACATCCTGCTCGACAGCCCCCACGTCCCCGCGCCCCGCGCGGTTCGTTATGCCTTCACGGATACGCTCGACGCCAACCTCGAGAACGCCTCGGGCTTGCCGGCAGCGCCGTTCCGGACGGATCCCACTTTCTGACCGGGGGGCTCGGGAGCAGAGACAGGCCGGGACGAGATGGCCCCACAAAGCCTCGTGACGCCTCGGGTGGCGGAGAGCGTCACGCCCCGCGCACGATCACCTTGGGCAGCTTGCGCATGCCGACGTGTGACTTTTGCGGTGGCCGATGCGCGGGCAGTAGTTCCGTGTGTGATTTGCGGTCGGCGCGGGTGGCGTTGGGGCTCGAGCCGGGGGCTTCGTCGGAGGTGCTGCCGTTCGTGGTGTCGCGGGCGCGAGCGAGGGCGGCTCCGAGACGGGCGAGGTCGGCGGCGAGCTCGGCGGCGTTGGGGTAGCGGGACTCGGCCTGCTTGGCGAGGCAGCGGGCGATAATCTTGTCGATGACGCGCAGGGCGAGATCGTTAGAGCCGCGCTGGGGCGTGGCCTTGCCCTTCGAAGCGGCGCTCTTCGAAGCGGGGCCGGGCTCGGTGCGCAGATGGTGGCGGAGGATGCCGAGAGCGCTGCCTTCGAACGGGGGACGGCCGGCGACGAGCTCGTACAGGATGGCGCCGAGCGAGTAGATGTCGGTGCGCGTGTCGAGCCGGTGGCCTTCGATGTGCTCGGGCGAAGCGTAGGCGTGGAGCTCGGGTGAGCCGGAGAGGAGGGCCTCGGGCGAAGCTTCGACGAGGGAGGCGATGCCGAAGCCGGCAACCTTGACGGATTCGTAGGCGCGGCCGGCGCTGCCGCAGCTGATGCGCTCGGGGGAGAGGGCGCCGTGGATGACGCCGACGCCGTGCGCGGCGGCGAGGGCTTCGGCGCATTGCGCTCCGATGCGCACGACGCGCGCGAGCTCGAGGGGCTCTCCGCTGCCGAGCAGGTCGCGCAGGGGGGTGCCTTCGGTGCTCTCGGTGACGAGGAAGGGCCAGGCGCCGCCCGCCACGCCGCGGCCGACGCCTTCGACGATGTTGGGGTCGCCGAGGGCGGCGAGTTGCGCGACGTCGTGCCAGATTTTGCTGCTGGTGCTGATGGCCCGGCGCGGCAAGAATTCGAGACAGACGGCTTCGCCGGTGGTCAGGTCGTCGGCGCGGTAGCGCACGCTGAACGCGCCCTCGGACAGCAGCGATTGCGGCACATAGCGACTCATGAGCACGCGGCCCACGATCGAAGGCGGCGGCAGCTCGTCTTTCAGGTCGCCGTCGGGGCGCATCGAGAGGGCCGCGGAGGACAGATGTTTCGGTTCTCGTCGGACGTCGTTCATGGCTTCGCGGTGGGGGCTGCTCGCGCGCCGGCGTGAAAGAGCCGGCTCACGCAGACACAGTCCCCGCTCGCCGAATGATCAGGCAGCGGCAGCGCTCGAATCGATCGCGCCGCGTGTTCGCCGATCGTGCAGAAGCATGCGCGGCCCCGGGGGCGCGACGTCATTGCCCCGGAGTTCGACACTCTTGCTCCAGAGCGCGACACGCGAGACGACACGGAGGTCGGTTGGCGCGGGGCCTGCATGAGCGGGCCCGTGCGAGGCCCCGTCCCGACGTTTGCCGCCGTTGCTCTGCTCGCGGCGTGTCAGTCGCCGGCGCTGGTGCGCACCGCGCGCACGCTACCCGCCGGGGGCAACGACCTTTCGCTCACGGTCGCCGTCACGCGGGTCTCGTTCCCCGACGTCGTCGTCGAAGGCACGCGCGTGCCGATCGAAGACTTCACGCTGCCGAGCCCGATCCCCGACGTGCTCTACGCGCACGGGTTGAGCGACGACCTGGAGCTCGGCGGGCGGCTGTCGCTCGGCTCGGGGCTGATCGAGGCGCAGAGCAAGTGGCGTTTCATCCAGGCGGCTCAGGGCACGCTGCACGTGGCGCTGGCTCCCGCCGTGGGTTATCGCGTGCTCGCGCTGGTGAACGGGCCCGTGCTCACGTTGCCGCTGCTCGTCACCTACGACCTGAGCCCGGACGTGTCGCTGTCGGCTGGGGCGCTGCTGTCGTACGCCTCGTATTCGGTACCGGACAGCTTTCGTTTCGACGACGACCTCGACCTGAGCGGGCAGACGCTGTACGCGGGCGGCGGGCTCGGCATCGAGCTGCGGCCGGCGTGGGGGCTGCACGTGATGCCGGCGGTGGAGCTCCAGCGCTCGGTGTCGCGCCGGGGTGACGCGACGGACCTGCCCGCCATCGACCTGCTCATCTTTGGGGTGACGTTCGGCTGGGGCTCGCAGCGGCCCGACCCTGCACGCCACGAGCCCGAGACGGAGGTCGACATCGAGGTCGATGTCGAGCCCCCGCCCGAGGCACTGCCGGTCGAGTGAAGCGTCGCGCGTCAGACGTCGAAGCCGCCGAAATCGCCGTCGTCGAAGCCGCCGGCGCCGTCCGGGTCGCCGTCGAGATCGCCGACGCCCGCGAGGCTGCCGCCGTCGTCATCGGCGCCGCTCGTCGCATCGGCGTGGCCGGCATTGTCGGCGCCGTCGCCCGCGACGTCTTCACCGAAGCCGTCGAAGCCGCCGAGCGCCGAAAAGAAGCTGTTGGCGACCATGCTGCCCGCGAAGGCTGCGGCGAAGCTGCCGAGCAGCCCCGCGCCAAAACCGGCGCCCGGCGACGCGCCGAGTGTGCGCTCCATCACGCCGGGCTGACGGAACTCGGCGCGCGTGGCGACGCGCGCGAGCGCTCGCGGATCGTCGGTTGGCGTGCGTTCGATGCTGGTGCGCTCGTGGTTGGGTGCAGAGCGAGCGATCTCGGCGAGAACCTGCCGCCGCTGCTCGGGCGAGAGCTGCTCGAACGCCTCGGCGTGCGCTTGCTCGATCGTCTCGGGTGGGGCGGTTTGTAGCATGTACCGGTAGCGTTCGAGCGCGTAGACATCGCTGCCGGGCGGTGGCGGGCGCGGCGCGCCAGCTTTGCGCGTATCCGTTCCAAAAATGCGGTCGAGCAGACCCATGGCGAGCTCCTGGTTGAGGCCGTGCGCGGGCGTCGCGTGGAGCGCTGGGACGACACCCGACGCTCGAACTCTCTCAAGCCAGTTCCGTGCCAGCCGCTCGGCGCGCGCACTTCCGCCCCGCTGCGCCGCAAAGGCTCAGGCCTTCGGCTGCGCGTTGCGCCCCATCTGGCGCGCGAGCTCGGCGCTCACGGCGTCGAGACGCGCATCGATCTCGGACCAGCCCGCGGCGTCGAGCGCCTCGGCGCCGTGCTCGCTGACGTTCTGTTCGGCGTTGCGCACGCTGCCGGCGGCGCGCGTGGCGCCGATCAAGGCGAGCAAGCCGTGGAGATCGTGCAGCGCCCGGGCGATCGCGCTCGCTTCGGCTGCGGCACGCCCCGTGGCGAGGCGCTCGCGCACCTCGGGCAGGGCGCCCCGCACGCGCTGCTGCATGCGGCCGAGCAGGCTCTCGCCCGGGCCCACGCTCACGGCCGCGAGCTCGTGCCAGCGTTCGGTGTCGAACTCGCTCGGCAGCTCGCCGCTCGCGGCCTGTTCGTGCGCACGCCGCAAGAGCGCCTGCAGCTCGCGGAAGCGCAGCGGCTTCTGCGCGAAGGCGTCAAAGCCCACCGTGTGCAAGAGGGGCGCGTCGTTGGCGAGCGCGTTGGCCGTCAGGGCCACCAGGAATGGCCCCTGACCGAGGCGCGCGCGCAGCCCGCGCGCCGCTTCCCAGCCGTCGATGCCGGGCATCTGGATGTCCACCAGCACCAGATCGAAGAAGCGTGCTTCGGCGAAGCGGAACGCTTCTTCTGCCGATGCGGCGAGCACCGCATGATAGCCGTGCGCGCCGAGCGCTGCGTGCATGAACTCGCGCGCCGGTTCGACGTCGTCGATCACCAGGATGGAGAGCGGGTGGCTGGTAGCGAAGGAGCGGCTGAGCGGAGCGGGACCCTCGTCGGGATCGAACGGCTCGAGCGCGGCGGAGCCCTTGCCGAGCGCGAGCGAAGGGAACGACGCCACGAAGCGCGCGCCGCCCGACGGGCTCGCTCCGCTGACGAGCGAGCCGCCCATGCGCTCGCACAGCTGGCGGCTGATGGCGAGCCCGAGCCCGACGCCGCCGGCGCTGCGCGCGGCGTGCGCCTCGGCCTGGCGAAACGGGAGGAACAGCGTCTCGTCGTCGGCCATGCCGGGCCCGGTGTCGTCGACCGTCACCCGGTAACCCGCGGGCTCGCCGTCGTGCGAGGCGCCAGCGCCGGCTGCGGCGTAGCTCTCGACGCTGACCTCGGCGCCGCCTTGCTCGGTGAACTTGATGGCGTTCATCAGCAGGTTGGCGAGCACCTGCGAGATGCGTGCCGGATCACCGACGCAGCGCTCGGGCGCTTGCATCTGCCCGAGCCGCAGCCAGAGCCCCTTCTGCGTCGCGAGCGGCGTCGCCGCGCGCAGGGCGGCTTCGACCACCGACTGCGGCCGATATGGCTCGGAGCGCAGCGGCAAGAGGCCCGCCGAGAGCGAGGAGAAATCGAGCAGGTCGCTCACGAGCCGATCGAGCAGCTCGCCTTGCTCGAGCAGCGTGCGCACGTAACCCTCGAGCTTCGGCTCGAGCTCGGCGGCGCCGAGCAGCTGCGCATAACCGAGGATCGATTGCAGCGGCGTGCGCAGCTCGTGCGACACGTTGGCGAGAAACTCGCTCTTGGCGCGGCTCGCCGATTCCGCCTGGCGCAGCGCCTCGTGCAGCTGGCTCTCGAGCTGCTTGCGCTCGTCGATGTCGCGCACGCTGCTGCGGTAGCCGAGGTTCTCGCCGTCGGCGCTGGCGATCGGCTGCCAGGAGATCGCCGCCCAGCGCACGGCTCCGTCCTTGCGTTGCACCCGGAACTCGTAGTGATTGCCCGACTCGCCGCCGCGCGCGCGCCCCAGCACCTGGCGCACGCCGGCCCGATCCTCCTCGTGCACGAGCTCGAGCGGATAGTCGGGCAGCTGCACGCACTCGGCGACGGAGTAACCCGTAATGCGTTCGACGGCGGGGTTGAGCCAGAGCACCTCGCCGCTCGGGCCCACCCACGTTTCCCAGTCGTAGGTGTAGTCGGCGATGGCGCGGAAGTGCTCGGCACCGAGCGCCGTCTCGAGCCGCCGCGCCATGGCATGCGGAGGTTCCGGAGGCGCGCTCGAGCTGCGCCGCGGGTGCTCGCTCGTCATCTCGGACCTGCGGCACGGCTCATACCTTGGGTTCGACCAGGCCGTGCTCGATCGCGTAGCGCGTGATGCTGGCGATGTCGTGCAACTTCAGCCGCTCGCGGATCTGCAGGCGATGGTTGGCGACCGTCTTGACGCTGATCGACAGCTCGTCGGCGATCTCTTTCGAGGACAGGCCGCGCGCGACGAGCTGCACGATCTGCCGCTGGCGCGGCGACAGCTCCATGTCCGACGGCGGCGTCTTCAGGTTGCTGGCGAGGATGGTGCTCGTCACCGAGCAGAAGTAGGTGCCGCGCGCGGCGACGCGACGCACGCCCTCGCGCAGCTCGCGCAGCGGCGTGCCCTTGGTGACGAAGCCGCGCGCGCCGAGCCGCACGGCGTCTTGCACCAGCGCGGGCCGTTCGTGCGCCGTCACCATCATCACCGACAGCGTGGGGCGTGCGGCGAGCAGCCGCGCCAACACGTCGAGCCCGTTCAGATCGGGCAACACCGCATCGAGGATCACCAGATCGGGCGCCAGCGTCTGCATCGCCTCGATGGCCGCCAGCCCTTCGCTGTACTGGCCCAAAATGGAATAGCCGCCCTCGGCGCTCAGCACCTCGGCCAGAAGCTCTCGGAAGATCGTCTGGTCCTCGACGATCACCACGCCTACCGGCGAGCTCGACGCGCTCATGCTCCCGGTATCTAGTGAGCAACCAGAGTCCGTCGCACTGGGCATGAGTGCCCATACCCCGAAAGGCGAGTTCGGCCCAACTTGAATGTAGGCTGAACAAGCCCTTCAGGGCCGGACGAACCGTCGCGATACAGCGTCGCGGAACGCCCGGAGCCCGCGAGGGGTGGTCGGCCAGAGCCACGTCCACCTCGAAACCAAAGGGTTCCATGCATTACTCGACCATTCTCTCTGGATCCACCCCGGCCGCTGCCGGCCGCGCTCGCCTCGGGCGTCGCCTGCTCGGCGCCCTGATCCCTGCCGCCGCTCTCGGCCTTGGCCTCTGGCTCGCCCCGAGCGATGCCGCTGCCGCTCCGCGCTGCACCAGCAAGCCGGCGGTGTGCGCCCGCATCGCGAACGAGCGCAAGGCGCGCCCGCAGGCGGCCCCGGTCGTCGCACGCGCGCAGCAGCCCGCACCCGTCGCCATCAACCGGTCTCCCACACAATGCGGCAGCAAGCCGATCGTCTGTGCTCGCCTGCAGGCGAACGGCACGCTTCGAGCCGCGCAGCCCCCGGTGACGCTGGCGCGCAACGCCGCCGCAGGCGATCGCTGCACCAGCAAGCCCGCCGTGTGTGCGCGCCTGAAGATGAAGGCGAAGGGTGCGCCGATGACGCTCGCTGGCGACGATCCGCGCCAGGTCGACTGACGAGCGACGCCTCGAGGTGGACGAGCGCCCGCGTTCGCCCCGTCGGGGGCGGGCGCATCGGGGGCGGGCGCGTCGGAGCGCCTCGACGGGGGTGAATGCGCGTTCTAGCGGGCGCCGCTCGCGGCAGCTCCGCGTGCGTTGGGGGTGCCGGGTGCGTCCGCGGGACTGCTCGCCGGTGGTGCTGGCTGCGGCGGTGCTGGCTGCGCGTATGAAGGCGTCGCGGGGGCTGCCGTCGCGGGTGAGCTCGCCGCGGGGGCGAGGTCTGTCGTCACCTCTGCCGCGCCCACGGGTGTCCAGCGCTCGGGGCGACACGACGCGCGCAAGCCTTGCCCGGCCGCGAGCCGCTGCGAGCGCGCGCCGTCGCAGCCGCTGATGTCGACGCGACCGTCGAGCACGGCGAGCTCCAGATCATCGCGGGGCGCGTCCCAGCCCACCTCGAAGCGAGCGCTCTCGGTCTCGACCGAGAAGGGCCCGAGGTGCACGCGCCACGGGCTCTCGCCCGGCACGCGGAAGCGGGCGGGAGCGACCTGGACGCGCGCTCGCCCGGATTCGATGACGATCTGGGCACCCGCGCGCCCGATGGCGACCACGCGGGCGCGCGCCGTGGGCTGCAGGATGACCTGCGTTCCATCCGAGAAACGCAGGGGAAGCTCCGCGTCGTCAGGGGCGGACTCCCAGTCGTGCAACACGCCCGCCTCGGCCTCCGTCCCCACGGTGAAGGTCAGCGGCGGATCCCAGAACACGAGCTCCTTCACGGCAA
>Ga0335075_10007077_pt1 | contig 17296 bp, 17 predicted proteins | sample Lox_Sample_24_FD_206723 | JGI IMG/M metagenome (GOLD analysis project Ga0335075, IMG submission 206723) | Soil microbial communities from Loxahatchee National Wildlife Refuge, Florida, United States - Lox_Sample_2.4 | ecosystem: Environmental > Terrestrial > Soil > Wetlands | place: USA...
AACATTGACGCAACCGTGGACTTCTACACTGAGGTTCTGGGCATGGAGATGGTTCTGCTCGAAGGCCGCAAGGGCCTGACCTTCGGGGTGCAGACCATCAAACTGCACCAGCGCGGGCACGAGCTGCAGCCGCATGCGGCGCACGCTGCGCCCGGCTCGGCGGATTTGTGCTTTGTGACCGCGTCGCCGCTTGCAGAGGTCATGGAATACCTCAACGCCCTCAAGGTTCATATTGAGGAGGGTCCGGTGGAGCGCGTCAGCGGGCTGGGCAAGCTGCGCTCGGTGTACATCCGCGACCCGGACCGCAACCTGATTGAGATCTCGAACGATCTCTGAGGGATTCTGCAGTTTTTGTGGAATTGCCAACGGCGTACCGGGTGGCTTTTTCTGGAGAAAAAAGCCACTTTAAGGCATTGCGTTCCCTCTATACCCACTGGAAAACAGCTCTCAGCGGAGGGCAAGCTAAAATCACTGCATGTCTGACATTGACTATCTCCAGGCCCTGGAAGTTCGGGCGCGCGCGCGCAAAATCAAGCTGTTCCTGATGGACGTAGACGGAACCCTTACCGACGGAGGCGTCTGCCTGATTTCCACGCCCGGCGTGGAGGGCTTTGCCGAGATGAAGGTGTTCGGGGCCAAGGACGGCGCGGGGATTAAGCTCGCGAGCATCATGGGCATTCGCACCGGCTTTATCACCGGGCGCAAGTCGCAGGCGGTGCAGCAGAGGGCCAACGAGCTTTCGGTGGACTATGTGTATCTGGGCCAGGAAACCAAGATGGCGGCCTTCAACGAGTGCCTGCAGAAGGCCGGTGTGACCGCGGAAGAGACCGCGTACCTGGGCGACGATCTGCCCGACATGCCTGTCGCAGGCCTCGCCGGACTCGCGGTTGCCGTAGCGGACGCCGCTCCCGAGCTCAAAGCCATCTGCCACTACGTGACGCAGGCCGCAGGCGGCAAAGGAGCCGCGCGCGAAGTGGTGGAGCTGATTCTGAAGTCGCAGGACCGCTGGGAAGAGGCCGTTCCCAAATCCATCGCATAGGCAGAACCATCCACTCGTCGCAGAGGGCGCAAGACAACGGCCTGCGGGAAGAAAGCAGACGGCGAGAGCGAGCCAAGATCGCGCCCGGTCATTTATCCTGACTGTATGCGTTTTTGTTACGTCCTGGCCTGTGGCCTCGCCCTGCCGTTTTTCACCGTCTCCGTCTTCGCACAATCCACGCAGCAACCCGCAGCGTCCACTACGCAAACCGCGCCCGCGCCGAACGCACCGGTTCCGCCGCTGCAGCTGCACAATCTGCCTCCCGAGCCGCACACGCCCACGCCGCAGGAGCAGGCCGAAGAGAAAGCGACGGAGGTGCGCATGGCGCTCACGCGCCTGGCCAGCGCGCAGGCCAACTGGGGACCGCGGGAATCGGCCACCGGTATGTCGCTGGAGCTGAAGGAGACAGGCCGCACGAAGTCCGCCACGGGAACCGAGATCACCTACCAGCTCACCGGCACGGGCTTTACGCCGGACATGCAGCTCACGCTGCTACGCTGGCCGCTGAATGCAAACATTACGCCGGTCATGAGCGGCATTGTGGTCAATGCCGCGGGAATTGCCGTCTGCGGCACGCCCGCGGCGGGCCCTGCCGCGCCGACCGAAGCGGCGGCAAAGGATGCCTTCCACGCGCCCTCCTGCACCAATACCGTGAAACCGGGAACGCCCATCAGCATCACCACCACCGTCGCCAAAGGCGAGGCAGTGCGCGTGGCGCTGGTGGCCGCGGACCGCAAGCACGGAGCCGCGGCAAGCCTTGTTCCCTTCCCGATCGAAGGCGAGAACAACGGCTGCAAAATTGAGGTCATTCTGGGCTCAAAAGAAGCCGATCTGGTGCTCATCGAAGGCAGCGGCTTCAAGCATGATAAGACTTACACGCTCGGAACCGAGTCGTGGAGCCAGAAACACCCGCTGGATGTATCCATTAACCCGCAGGGGCAGTTCGTCGCCGCCGTCACACCCTGGATCGCGGGCCATGACACCGGAGACACGGTGGTCTACTACCAGAGCAGCAGCTGTACGCCAACGGTGGACTTCCCCTGGGGCAAAGGCAGCTACAAGCCGGAGTAGCGGCGCAACGTACAATAGCCTCCTGATCGAACTGCGGAGAAAAGACACTGTTCGCCCATCTTGCATGCCTGCTGGACCGCCTGAATGTTACGGTGCAGACGCTCGCGCTTTTTCAGCAGCGGTTCGGGTTGCGGCATTATCTGCGCTACCACTACGGCGACCATACCTTTGAGCACTTGTATCAATGGAACTGGTTCGACGCCTCGCTGCTGATTCCGTATTTCGTGGTGATGGTGATTCTGGCGTTCTACGGGATGCATCGCTACCAGCTGGTGTGGCTCTACTACCGGAATAAGAAGAAGGCGACGAAGGACCCGCCGCGGCTTTTTGAGCAGCTGCCGCGCATCACGGTGCAGCTTCCGATCTTTAATGAGCAGTTTGTGATCGACCGCCTGATTGAGGCGTGCAGCAAGCTGGATTATCCACGCGAGCTGCTGGAGATTCAACTGCTCGATGATTCGACGGATGAGACGAAGGAGGTTGCCGCGGCGATCTGCGAGCGCTACCGTGCGCAGGGAATGCCGATCGTCTATATCCACCGGACCAACCGGCATGGATTTAAGGCTGGAGCGCTGGACGAGGGGCTGAAGGTTGCCACGGGCGAGCTGGTCGCGATCTTCGACGCGGACTTTGTGCCTCCGCCGGAGTGGCTGATGCAAGTGGTCCATCACTTTGCCGAGCCGGAGATCGGCATGGTGCAGACGCGCTGGACCCACCTCAACCGCGACTACAGCTTTCTGACCCAGGTGGAAGCGATTCTGCTGGACGGCCACTTTGTGCTCGAACATGGAGGCCGTTCGCGGTCAGGAGTGTTCTTCAACTTCAACGGGACGGCCGGCATGTGGCGCCGCAACGTGATTGATGAAGCCGGCGGCTGGCAGCACGACACGCTGACGGAAGACACCGACCTGAGCTATCGCGCGCAGCTCATCGGATGGAAGTTCAAATACCTGCAGCATGTGACCTGCCCGGCCGAGCTGCCGATTGAGATGACGGCGTTCAAGACGCAGCAGGCGCGCTGGGCGAAGGGGCTGATCCAAACTTCAAAGAAGATTCTGCCGAGCGTGTTCCGGAGCAAGGCGAACTTCCACACCAAGATTGAGGCGTGGTACCACCTGACGGCGAACCTGAGCTATCCGCTGATGATCGTGCTCTCGGTGCTGCTGATGCCGGCCATGATCATCCGCTTCTATCAGGGCTGGTTCCAGATGCTGCTGATCGACTTTCCGCTGTTCATGGCGTCGACGTTTTCGATTTCGTCGTTCTATCTGGTTTCGCAGAAGGAGCTTTATCCGGGTCGCTGGTACAAGACATTTCTCTATCTGCCGTTTTTGATGTCGCTGGGCATTGGGCTGACGATTACCAACACCAAAGCGGTGATGGAAGCGATCTTCGGCATTCAGAGCGCGTTCAAGCGCACGCCGAAGTATCGCGTGGAGAAGCGGGGAGAGAAATCGCAGGCGGCGAAATATCGCAAGCGGCTGGGCATTGTTCCGTGGATCGAGCTGGCCATCGGCTGCTATTTTGCCATGACCATCTGGTACGCGTGGGTGAACGACAACTTCTTCACGATTCCGTTTCTGCTGCTGTTTGTGGTCGGCTACTGGTATACGGGGCTACTCTCGCTGTTTCAGGGCCGCTTTGAGCGCTGGCGCTCGGGCGCGAACTTCGACGAGTCCTCGCCGAAGCCGTTCCCGGTTGGTGTGTAGGACTGGCCGTCCAGGCATACGCGGGACTGGCCGTCCAGGCATACGCGGCTTCGCCGCCCTTCTGTTGAGCTCTTGTGGCGCTCCCTTTGGTCGCGGTGTTGGGTCGTTTTTCGACTGACTACTCAACCATGCAGATGAGGCACTTCAGGTATTCGGTTTCCGGGATGGTCAGGATGACGGGATGATCGGCGGCTGCGCCGCGACGTTCGATGAGGCGCACGCGGCGTCCGGCGTCACCTGCGGCGGCGGCAACCACAGCGGTGAAATCGGCCAGCGAGACATGGTGCGAGCAGGAGCAGGTCACGAGCACTCCGCCGGGACGCAGCATTTTTAACGCGCGCAGATTGAGCTCCTTGTATCCGCGTAATGCGCCTTCGACGGCGCGCTTCGATTTTGCGAAGGCCGGAGGATCGAGCACGATGGTGTCATACTGCGAACCGGACAGGCTCCAGTCGCGGAGGAGATCGAAGGCGTTGGCTTCGACCCAGTCGACTTCGGCTTTGAAGGCGCCGTGATTCGCGGCGAGGTTCTTCTCCGCCACTTCGAGCGCGGCGCGGGAGACGTCGATGCCAATGACGCGGGAGCAGGCGCGGGCGAGGTGGAGGGCGAATCCGCCCTGATATGTGCAGACATCGAGCGCGTCTCCGTGGGCGTGGCGGGCGGCGGCGGCATAGTTCTCACGCTGGTCGAGGAAGGCTCCAGTCTTTTGCCCCGCGCCGGCGTCGTAGTGAAAGCTGAGTCCGTTGAGCAAGAACTGCGTCTGCAAGGCGAGCTCGTCGCGGACGTAGAGCGGAGCGGCATCGAGCGGAACGCTTAACTGCTCCAGCTCGCGGATGCGGGCATCGGGCCGCTCGACGATCAGGGAGGGGTGGAGTGTTTCTTTCAGCACATTGGTGGCGACGATGCGGATGGCTTCATTGTCGAGTGCTTTGGTGAGAAGCTGGAGCACGATAAGGTCACCGTACTTATCGGCGATGAGGCCCGGAAGCGCATCGGCTTCGCTGAAGATGAGGCGGCAGGCATTGGTTTCTACGCTGGAGAGGATGTCGCGGCGCTGGGCGATGGCGGCTCGCATGCGGTTCTGGAGGAGCTGGAGCCATTCGACTTCTGAGGCGATCGGATCTGTGGAAATGAGGCGCAGCGCTATTTCGGATGACGGGCTGTACAGGGCTGTGCCCAGCATCGCGTTGCGTGCGTCGGTTACGGCGAGCAGTGCCGCGGGATTTTCAGGGACCGCGGTCACGTCGGAGCGGTACACCCAGACATGTCCGGCGCGGAGACGGTCCGCTGCGCGGCGGGTGATGATGGCCGTGTCTCTGTTCCCGGGAACCGGTTGCGCGAGCTCCGGTTTCGCTGGTTTCTCTTTGGGCTGCCTGCCGAATCGTTTTGACGCCATCGAGCCATCTTCGCATAGTGGCGGGCCGCGCGGACGGACGCGCTTAGCACACCACGGACGAAGACCTGTCCGCGGGGCACCGGTTTCGCTCATTCTGTGAAGCCGGGCTTCTGAGGCGCTTTGCTGAACGCACAGGCCCCTATGCAGCGTCAGGCGGTTGTTTCAGGTTGCTGAACGGCGCGCCTCGCCGGTTCTCGCATGCAGTTCATACCAAGCCACTGGATCGCCAAGCAGGTGACGACGAAGCCGATTGTGGATCTTACTGATGAGCGTGCCTCCAAATTTTCCGTCCTTCGAGTAGAGCTTGTGGTCTCGGAAAAGGGCATGTCTCTTGAAAATTCCGGTAAAGCGCTTCTCTGCCTCCGACGCGGTCAGCCAGCGGCCACCAAGTTCTTCGCCAAACAGCCCCGTGGTTATCGCTTGAGCATCGAACACTGCGTATTTTCCCTCGCGCGCAGGATTTGGCGCCTTTACCATGCGCCGCATACCCTGATTGAAGAAATTGAACTGGGTGTAGCCCAGATCTTTCATGAGACGAATCTGTTCCAGTCCCGAGGACAGGTCACTCAGGGCAATTTCGATCGAAACATTCGGGGGAATGGAAGCGCGCCCCTGCAGATTTTTGAGAGGAACTGCGTCAGCGCCCTCAACGTCGATTTTCAGATAGTACGGCGTTCCTTGCGTCTCCATGATGTCAGCGACATTAATGGTAGGCACGCTGACAGTTCTGTAAGTCTTGCCCGCCTTCTTGTTTCGCTCGACAAAATAGGGGTCGACTGTATTCCAGTCCGATAGCTCATTGCAGATGTGGAACTCGACCGACTCACCGCCTCGGTCCGCGACTGCACCCCAGACGACCGTGCATCGCGCCAATGCGATCTCGTCTGCGAAGCGCTTTGACACCTGATCGCATAGCTGCCTGTCAGCATCGATCGCAACTACCCTGAATCCCTTTCTCAGGTAAAAGTCCGTGTCGTCGCCGTTATTGCAGCCCACATCGAAGATCAGATCGTCGACGAACATCTTCCCCGCCTTTCCGCTGGCTGACCATTTTACCTCCGCTCTGACTCGTTTCGCAGGAATCCCGCGCCGACGCCTTCCCCTATTCTGTAGAATAAGACATGGCAGCGACTCAGACCTCTCCGGTCAAAACGAAACCCCAGACGGGCGCCGATCACGAGTTGTTTGCGGACAAATTCCACGAACTGCTGGCTATGGTGCGCGCCAATCGTTCCAGCGATGATCCAGACATCATTCGCAAGGCATGGGAGTTTTGCCTGGAGCATCACAAGGGGCAGCTTCGCGCGTCGGGCGAGCCGTATGTGCTGCATCCGCTGGAAGTGGCGCTGGTGCTGGCGGAGATGAAGCTGGACTCGACGGCGATTGCGGCAGGACTGCTGCATGACGCGGTGGAAGACACGCCCGTCACCCGGGAAGACATTACGGCGAAGTTCGGTGAGCAGGTTGCGCACATCGTGGAGGGCGTGACCAAGATCGACAAGATCCAGTTTGCCAACCGCGAGGACCGCCAGGCGGAGAACGTGCGCAAGATGCTGCTGGCGATGGTGAGCGATGTGCGGGTGGTGCTGATCAAACTGGCCGACCGACTGCACAATATGCGCACGCTCGAGCACCTTTCGGCGGACAAGCAGCAGGCTATTGCGCGCGAGACGCTGGATATCTATGCACCGCTGGCGCACCGGCTGGGCATGGGCAAGGTGCGCGGCGAGTTGGAAGATTTAGCCTTCCGCTACGTTGATCCCTTCACCTACGACCAGGTGCACGAAGCGGTGGAGGAGCGCCGCACGGAAGGCGAGCAGTTTCTGGCCGGCGTGGAGGCTCTGCTCAGGGAGAAGCTGGCCGAGAACAAGATCAAGGCTCGGGTGGAGTGGCGCATCAAGCGCCTTTACAGCATTAACCAGAAGATTTTGAAGTCGAAGATTTCGGTTGATCAGGTTTACGATTTGCTGGCGCTGCGGGTGATTACGGGCAGCGTGCAGGACTGTTATGCGGCCTTCGGATTGATTCACAGCATATGGCGGCCAGTGCCGGGACGGATCAAGGATTTTATCGCCATGCCGCGGCCCAATCTTTACCAATCGCTGCACACGACGGTCATGGGCGAGGCGGGGCACCAGTTCGAAGTGCAGATACGCACGGAGGAGATGCATCGCATTGCCGAAGAAGGCATCGCGGCGCACTGGAAGTACAAGGCGAGCGGGTCGCCGATCAGCGCAAGGGACGAGCAGAGGCTGGCGTGGGTGCGGCAACTGGTGGAGTGGCAGCGCGAGATGACGGATCCGAATGAGTTTCTCTCGACGCTGAAGATCGATCTTTATCCGGAAGAGGTTTACACGTTCACGCCGCGGGGCAAGGTGGTGGTGCTGCCGAAGGATGCGAGCCCGCTGGACTTTGCTTATTCCATTCACACGGATGTGGGAAACACGTGCGTGGGCGCGAAGGTGAACGGGCGCATTGTGCCGCTGCGCTCGAAGCTGCGCAACGGAGACATTGTGGAAATCGTTACGCAGAACGGGCACACGCCGAGCCGCGACTGGCTGACGTTTGTGAAGAGTTCGCGGGCGCGCAATAAGATCAAGCACTGGCTGAACGAGCACCAGAGAGAGCGCGCCATTGAGATTGGCCGCAAGCTGCTGGAACGCGAGGCGCGGAAGTACAAGATCTCACTGTCGAAGTTCGACGAGACGGATTATGACCGCGTGGCCGCTGATTACAGCGTGGCGACACACAGTGACCTGATGGCGGCGATCGGCTTCGGGAAGTATTCAGCGCGGCAGGTGCTGAACCGGCTGAACCCCGGGATCATCAGCCAGCCGGGTGCGGAGCAGGAGCATCCGGTTGCGGAGGTCTCGGATGCGGTGCGGCGGGTGTCGCTGAACAGCGGTACCGACTCGCTGCAGGTGGAAGGGCAGAATGAGCTGCTGGTTTACCGTGCGCGATGTTGCAATCCGATTCGCGGCGAAGAGATTATCGGATACGTCACGCGCGGCAAAGGGGTCGCTGTGCATGCGCGCAACTGCCCGAACGTGCAGAACCTGCTGTACGAGTCGGACCGGCGCATTTCGGTTGAGTGGGCGCGCGCGGCAGATGAAACGGCGGCCAGACGGCAGACCTATCCTGTTCGGCTGACGATTTTCTGCGACGACCGAACCGGCATGCTGAAAGAGCTTACGGCGGTGATCAGCGACGAGAACACGAACATCCGCACGGTGGATTCCCGCGACGGACAGAATGACGACGCGATTGTGGAGTTTGTGGTTGAGGCCGAGGATGTCCGCCACCTTACGCGGCTGGTGCAGGGGCTGCGGCGGGTTCCGGGCGTGCGGGATGTGCAGAGGTCGCAGAAGCTTTAACCGGGATTTGCGCGGCTGCGGGGAACGCGGCACAATCCGGATATGACCTTTGATAAGACTGCTGTTTCCACTTCTCATGCTCCGGCTGCGATTGGTCCCTACTCACAGGCGGTTCGAGCAGAAGGTTTCGTTTATACCTCCGGGCAGGTTGCGCTCGATCCAGCAACGGGTCAGCTTGTTTCAGGCGGCATTGTTGAGCAGACGACGCGGGTTCTCGAAAGCCTGATGGCGATTCTGGCCGCGGCGGGCTGCGAGCTGGACAACGTGATCAAGACAACCGTGTTTCTCAAGGACATGAACGACTTTGCGGCGATGAACGCGGTCTATGGGCGGTATTTTGCTCGGGACGGCGTTGTGGCTCCGGCGCGCTCCACGATTGAGGTGGCGCGGCTACCGAAGGATGCTCTGGTGGAGATTGAAGTGATTGCGCGGTTGTAACGATTTGGTGCGAGACTCATCCAATGAGTGGGAGGGATGAATGGCTGGGACCAAGGTTGAAAAGATTGAAAAGACGGATGAGGAGTGGCGGGCGCAACTGACTCCGGAGCAGTACCAGATCACGCGGCAGAAGGGCACGGAGCCGGCGTTTTCGGGCGCGCTGTACCGCAACCATGAGGACGGGATGTACCACTGCGTGGCCTGCGGGGCGGAGCTGTTCAAGTCGGATGCCAAGTTTGAGTCGGGCAGCGGCTGGCCGAGCTTCTTTCTGCCGGCGGACCAGAGCGCGATTGAGACGCATGAGGACTCAAGCCATGGGATGCGTCGCGTAGAAGTGACCTGCGCACGATGCGGAGCGCATCTTGGGCATGTGTTTCCGGATGGTCCGAAGCCGACAGGACTGCGGTATTGCATTAACTCCGCTGCGCTCGAATTTGAAAAGGCCAAGTAGCAGCGCGATGTGGGACAGGCGGAGCTTTTGCGGGCTGCTGCTTGCGTCGACTGCGGCTGCGCTGCTGCCGGAGACGGGGGGAGCGCAGCGATGGACTCCGCCGTGGCGGCTTCCGGTGGCTTCTTCGCATACCCTCCGCGTGGGCGGAGCTTCGATTGAGGTTGACTTCAGCTCCGGGAGCATCGACCTTTCCCCAAATGACATATTGCAGTGGGTTGAGCGCGCGGCGCAGGCTGTAACGATCTATTACGACAGGTTTCCGGTTGGGAGCGAGCGCATTCTCGTGGTGTTTGCGCCGGACCGTGATGGCGTTGGCGGCGGCACGACGTGGGGCGGGGTTGGCGGCTTTCCGGCTTTTACGCGCATTCATGTTGGGCAGCACGCGACACTGCAAGACCTGACGGATGACTGGATGATGACGCACGAGATGGTTCATACGGCGTTTCCATCGCAGGCGGATGAGCACCATTGGATTGAAGAGGGCCTGGCGGTTTACGTGGAACCGGTTGCGCGGGTGCAGGCGGGTTTTCTGCATCCGGAAAAGATATGGAACGACATGGTTCGGGATATGCCGAAGGGCGATCCGCAGGCGGGCGATCAAGGGCTGGACCGGACGCATACCTGGGGGCGAACTTACTGGGGTGGAGCGCAGTTCTGTCTGCTGGCGGATGTGACGATCCGAAAACAGACGGGGAACCGCAAGGGGTTGCAGGATGCACTGCGGGCGATTGTGGATGCCGGCGGCACCATTGATACGGAATGGCCGCTGACGAAGGCGCTGACGGTTGGCGACAAAGCTACGGGTACGACGATACTGATGGACCAGTACAAGCGGATGAGCGATGCGCCGGTGACGGTTGACCTGAATGCGATCTGGAAAGAGCTTGGAGTTGTGGCTGTTCCTGACGGAGGCGTTCGCTTTGACGACACGGCTCCGTTTGCCGCGGTTCGGGAGGCAATTACGCGAACTCCGCAGGCAGCAAAAAGCCCGGGCGTGTGAGCTGCCCGGGCCTTTCGAGTGGAAGTTAAGCCTTGGTGACTTTGCCGCTCTTGATGCAGCTGGTGCAGACGCGCAGCTTGCGGGCACCGCCCGCGACCCTGGCCTTGACCGGGCGGAGGTTGACGCTCCAGCGGCGGCGGGTGACGTTGTGCGCGTGCGAGATGTTGTTGCCGAACTGCGGACCCTTGCCGCAGATTTCACAGACCTGTGCCATGACCTGACTCCAAAACCCTGAATTGTTCGTGCGTACCGGAACCCGTTGTTTCGAACCGCTGTGCGGATTGAACGGGTGAAGCGGACAGGGATGCATGTCCTCTCTGGCGCCGAATCTCCAGTTTAGACTATCTTCCTGCTTCGCATCAACCTGCGTGCGTATTTTCGGCCGGAATCCATTGACCTTGAGGCTCATTCCCCGGTAAACTTAACTGGTTTGGCGATTCTGCCTTTCGCTTCGTGGTTCACCCCGCTCACTCGCTGCAATTGAGTTCGAGCACGACTCCCGAGCAAGCATGTATCGGCCCAGCTCTATATGATGAAGATTGCGCGTCCGCTGGAGCGACGCACGGAGGAAGTATGTACGCGGTTATTCGCACCGGTGGTAAACAGTATCGCGTCGCACCTGGCGACGTGGTGAAGATTGAAAAGACAGCGGCAAACGAGAAGGGCTCGCTGGAGTTCAGCGAAGTGCTTTCGTTTTCCGGCGACTCCGGCTCAGTGAGCCAGCCCAGCAGCGCGAAGGTGCTCGGCACCGTTGTGGGCGAAGGCCGCGGCGACAAGATCCTGGTCTTCCACTACAAACGGAAGAAGCAGTACAAGAAGATGCAGGGACATCGCCAGAGCTTTACCCAGGTTCGGATCGATTCGATCCAGGTGGACGGCAACACGTACAGCGCGAAGTAGCGCTTTCGGCTACCGCTAGACAAGATACGTCATACATAGATAAGGACTTAGCACCATGGCACACAAAAAAGGTTTAGGCAGCTCGAAGAACGGCCGCGACTCCAATGCGCAGCGGCTTGGCGTGAAGGCGTTTGGCGGCCAGCTGGTCACCGGCGGATCGATTATTGTTCGGCAGCGCGGGACACCACTGAAGCCGGGCCAGAACGTTGGACGCGGCAGCGACGATACGCTCTTTGCCAAGATCGACGGCAAAGTGAAGTTTGTGGACCGCGGACGGCTGGGGCGGTTTGTCGCCATTGAGCCGGTTTCCGCCAGCTAGCCTCTCGGCTTGTTTTTGCGGTTTCCACGCACCCAATTTTTTATCGAGCCCTTGGTTTTGCCGAGGGCTTTTTCTTTGGCGTATGTTTTCGCCCCAGGATGGCGGGAATTCAGCGGACAGCGCTATCCTGTTTGACTTGTATTCGATAGGGCCTGCAGGACTTGACAGAATGAAAGAGGCGGCATGGCTGGTGCCATGCCGCCTTTCCAATCGTGCTCTCGCAGAGACGCTGCTCCGTGTTGCGGTCTTCCTTGCTACTGCGTTTTTGTGAGGAGCTTGTCGACGACCTGCTCGACGTCCTGGAGGAAGAAGGCCGAGGAGGTGGCTCCGAGGGCTACGTTCGCCGGGCGCTGGCCAAGGGCGAGGGCGATATCGTTCCAGCGGAGAAGCGGCGAGGTGACGGGCAGAGTGATGGCGCTGCGCTCCTCGGCCGGTTCCGGCAAAAAGAGGTAGACAGCCCAGACCATAACGGCAGCCGTACCCGCGGTCATGAGAAAGAGGTTGGCCAAGGACCAGAGGGGTCCCGGCTTTGAGGACATTAAGGAGAAGATCAGCTCTCCGGCCGCTTCCAAGCCAAAGCCGAGGCCAAGGCCGAAGAGACGGCCACGGAAGGACCTTCCCAGACTGTGGACAGAAAGAGCCAGATAGGCGAGGAGACAGATCTCGAGGATTGAGACGCAACGCATAAGCTGGAGGCTTATCGTTGCAAGGAACAAGTCCGTGCCCTGTCTTTGGCCTGGCCGCACCGCCATCGCGAGCAAAATGACCACCGAAGCAACGCTCACCCATCGGAAGGCGATCAGGCCGAGGCGTTGGAGGCCGGGAACCGGCTCCATGACGGCTTTGAATATCTCCTGCAGAGCAAAGAAGATAGCAACGGCTCCGAGCACGTAGAGCGACCAGTAGGCATAGATGTAGGTGAGGGTCTGGGTGCGAACGCTGACCGCGATAAAGTGATTCTCCTGAAGGATGAAAAAGAGAGCCACATCGGTGAAACAGCGCAGCGCGAGATAAATTCGCATTGCCGGAAAGCGCCGAGACAACCCTGCCTTCAGCAGTGCCATCAAAGCAATGAAGTTTAGCCAAGGCTCGATATCGACGAGCAAATGCAATAGCGGTTTTGTCCAGATCATGAGGCGCACCTAAGGAATCAGGCGAGTAGTATAGCCCCGCCCGGTGTGCAACTCAACTGGAAAATTGCCTTTTTGTATCTATTTAGAACGCCTTTTTGTATCTATTTAGAACGTTAGTTGCCGGAGGTGGAGCGAATGTCGCAGCTGTTCGGGCCACAAGCCGGGTTAGGCATGATGGAAGAGACGACCTGATGGCTCAATGCGGCTTGCTGGGCCTTGGCATTGTGGTTGGGCATGAAACCGGCGACGAGACCCGCCACGGCGATCGAGAGAACGGAAGCACGAATCAGGTTTTTCATAAGTAGTGGCCTCAAAAAGATTCCTAAAAATTTGTCTGGATGTTCCCGACAACCCCGAGTATAGTTGTAGAATGGGTTAACTTTGCGACCTAAAATTACTATATAAAGTATGAAATAGTTAAGTTACTGTAGTAATTGACTTCTCGCTTGCTGACTCCCTCCTTCTGATCTCCTCTTTCCTCTCGCAAACCGAAGAAAACAAGCCGATATGTGTAGGATTCCCGCGGCTGAAGCTGGCCCTCCGCCGCATCCTGCGCGTTGCCCCTAAGGGGCTGCCCTGTTTGCGGGGCGTTTTCGGAGGAGTTGCTTCGAGAGAAATCCAGCGCGGGTTTTCAGCGTCCATCGACGCCACGGTTGCGAGCACCGGCTGGAGCCCGGCTGCGCTTCTCCTAATCCATAAGCTGCGCTTCTGCTACTCCATAACCGGATTGAGGCTGTGGCTCTCGATGGGAGGGTAGGCGGTGTAGACGTTCTCGAAGACGGTGTCCCAGGAGGCGGCGAGGGCGTGGTTACGGGCGGCGGCGCGCATTTGGGCGTGGCGGGCGGGGTTGCGGAGGATGCTGATTGCGGCTGCAGCGAAATCTTCGTCGCGGACGATGAGGCCGGTTTCGCCGTGGCGGACGATGGAGGATGGACCTCCGTCGGGGGTGACGAGGGCGGGGACGCCGGAGGCGAGGGCTTCGAGGACGACGTTGCCGAAGGTGTCGGTGTGGGAGGGAAAGACGAAGAGGTCCATGTTGGCGTAGGCGCGGGCGAGCGCGGGTCCGCGGAGGACGCCGGGAAACTCGGCTCCGGGAAGGTTTTGGCGGAGCCAGGGCTCTTCGGCTCCCTGGCCGAGGATGAGGAAGCGGAAGTTGGTGAGGCCCTGGGCGGTGAGCTGCTGCTGTACGGCGGCGAGCAGGGTGATGTTCTTTTCGACGGAGAGGCGTCCGGCGTAGCCGAGGATGAGGGTCTTGTGGTTGGGTGAAGGGTCGCGGTGCCGGGGCGAGAAGAGCTGAGTGTCGACTCCGCGCTGCATGAGGTGACAGGGGCGATGGGTGTGCTGCTCGAGCAGCGCGCAGAGGGCGGGGTTGGGCGCGTAGAGGACGCGCGCGAGCTGATAGAACCGGGCCATGAGGCCGAGCGCGAGATGCTGGATGGTGTTGGCGGCGGGCGGCTGCGCCGGTTGGGGCAGGCGGCGGATGAACCAGCGGGAGCGGGTGGCGGCGTACTCATGCAGATTGGTGTGCCATGAGGCGACGAGCGGGAGGCGGAGATGATGGGCGAGGGCGGCTCCGATGATGCCGTTTTCGCTGGGGCCGGTGATGTGGATGAGGTTGGGGCGGAAGTCGCGGAGGGTGCGAACGATGAGAGGCAGGAAGCGGATGAAGGCGGGATCGAAGGCGAGGTCCTTGTCCAGGCTAAAGGAGAGCGGGCCGCGATGGAGTTCGAGGGTCCAGAGCTGATCCTCTTTGATGAGGCGTGGTTTCCGGCTGCCGGCGCGGACGCAGAGAAAGGGGAGATTGCGGCGGCGGGCGAAGTCCACGAACTGGCGGCTGGTGTGGGCGACTCCGTTGATTTCGTGGAAGGAATCAGGGAAGTAGGCTACGCGCATTCTGGGTCAGAGTACATGGCGGCGGTTAATTTTCGGCAAAATGATTCCGGGTTGCTTCGCCATTCGCCTGGGGATGCATTGGTGGCGTGTCAGGATCACGGGCTTAATGCGGACTGGCGCTGCTGGAGGAAGCGGCGGACGGCGGGGTCGGGTTCGAGGCCGATGGCGATTTCGTAGGCGTGGCGGGCGTGGGCGTGGTCTCCGGTGCGGGCGAGCAGGTCGGCGCGGGCGGCCCACCAGGGTTGATACTGGGCGAGGCGGGGATCGTCTTTCATGTGGTCCAGAGATTCGAGGGCGGTGGCTGGGCTTTCTGTCTGGGCGATGGCGATGGCTCGGTTGATGGCGACGACGGGCGAGTGGGTGAGGCCGAGCAGAGCGTCGTAGAGTTGAACGACCTGGGTCCAATTGTCTTGTCCGGTGATGCGCCGGTTGATGTGCGCGGACTGGAGCGCGGCTTCGAGCTGGTAGCGTCCGATGCGGTTGAGGGCGCTGGCTTGGCGAAGCAGGGCTTCGGCTTCGGTGATCTGTTGTGCATCCCATAACTCTGGATTTTGTTGGGCGAGCGGCGTGTATTCGCCGCCTGGGCTGCGGCGGGCGCTGCGGCGCGATTCGGCGTAGAGCATGAGAGCGAGCAAGCCGGTGGCTTCGGGCTCATTGGGCAGGAGCTGGTGTATGAGACGGGCGAGGAAGAGGCTTTCGGCGATGAGGTCGCGGCGGAGGGCGTCGGCACCGTCGGGGTCGGGCCAGCCTTCGGTGAAGGCGGCGTAGATGGCGTCGAGGATGGCATCAAGGCGGGCCGGGAGCTGGTTGTGCCCGGGGATTCCGAAGGGGATTGCGGACTGGCGGATCTTTTCCTTGGCGCGGACGAGGCGCTTGCCCATGGCGGCGGGCGAGGTAAGGAAGGCGGAGGCGATGCGGGCTGCATCGAGCGCAAGGACGGACTGCAGGATGAGCGGCGCGCGAATGGCGGGTTCGATGGCAGGATGGGCGCAGACGAACATGAGCGCGAGGCGGTGGTCGGGGATTTCGGGGATGGCATGGGGACCGGAGCCAGGGCCGGCGGCGAGGGCTTCGGCGAGGGAGGGGTCGCCGGGAAAGAGGTCGGCGGCGGGGATCTCGAGGCGCTGGGCACGGTGCGTGTCGATGGCCTTGCGACGGGCGACGGTGAGCAGCCAAGCCTCGGGATTGGCGGGGCAACCGTTGAAGGGCCAGTCAGCAAGCGCGGCGGCGAAGGCCTCGGAGAGAGCGTCCTCGGCGGCGGCGACGTCGCGGGTGCGCGCGGCGAGGAAGGCGACGAGCTTGCCGTAGCTGCGGCGGGCGACTTCCTCCGCGACGCTATAGGCGTGCCCGTTGCCTTCGATTGGATTCATTGGACTATGCCGCCGCGACTCGCGCGGGCACCTCCCAGAGCGGGCGGACTTCGACGATTCCATGGCTGGCAGCAGGGCAGCGGGCGGCCCAGGCGAGCGCGGCATCGAGGTCGGGGGCTTCGATGAGGAAGTAGCCGCCGAGCTGCTCTTTCGTGTCGGCGTAGGGGCCGTCGAGTACCTGGGTTTTGCCATCGATATTGCGGACGGTGGTTGCGGCGGAGGTGGGTTGGAGGCGGTTGCTGCCTTTGAAGGCGCCGCTGGCGACGAGCGCTTCGGTATAGGCCGCGTAGGCGGCGATTCCCTGCTGCTGCTCGGCGGGAGACATTTTGGGCCATTGGTCTTCGTTAAAGTATCCCATCAATAGATATTGCATAGGTTCCTCCGATTAAATTTTAGACGGACGCGAGGTCCGTCTACCTGCATGTCGGGTGGGGGTGGGGGATTTGGACATTTTTCCGGGGGAACGGCGAAGAAAGTTTGTCCTCGATATGCCCGGCCTGGTTTTAAGAGAGCTATCGGGAATGCCGGCACCGCAGGGATGCAGACAGAAAGTCAGGGGCCTGAAGTTCCCCATGTCTACGACGGATGCGACCGCAACTGCCTCGGGGATGGATCGAGTGACCTATCCGAGGTGCCTGGCCCAGACTTCTAACAGTCCTGTGGTGAATATCTTCCACGGAGCGAGAGGCTGATCAGGGAGCTGATCAACTTGCGCTGGCTTCAGGCTCAACAGTCAACTGTTGCCCCGCCTTCAGCCTTTCAGCCTCGTCGTCCGTGAGTGGAGGGCCAGTAATCTGCATTCCACCGATTTCAGCCGCCGCAAGAAGGTCAGGGATATCTGCGACAGTAAGGTTCCGTTGCTGAATCGTTGGGAAAAACTCTTTGAATCCGCCGGGACCGCCTGGGGTAACAATCACCGTGAGGTGAACGGGCCGATCATCGATGGACTTCCAGGCATGAGGAATGCCTGAAGGAAGGGAGATGATATCTCCTGCGTGCAAGACCCCGCAAAAGTCAGGACTCCAAACCGCAATTGTGCCTTCGCGGACCTCGAAAACTTCGTCCTGAATATAGTGGAGGTGGCGAGGCGGCCCGAAACCAGCCGGGGCACGATAATCGAGAATGCAAAAGCTGTTGTCAGGTTCAAGGCGGAGAGCCCGGATGCAAGCCATTTCGCCCCAGGAAGTAACGGCAAATTCGCCC